>JAEIGA010005511.1_pt1 | contig 19339 bp, 10 predicted proteins | sample 9270691 | NCBI WGS metagenome assembly JAEIGA01 (sample SAMN17057246, study PRJNA624740) | gut metagenome | biome: biome; isolation source: fecal sample | host: Bos grunniens | place: China: Xizang | collected 2019 | reverse complement strand
CTCAAATGACAATGTAAACTCCGATACAGGACCATAGAAGTTAGATGTACCATTAGGCATTGAAACTGTAATAGTCTTACCATCAGCACTTACCTTACCGTAAGCCTTTTCATACGAGTATGATGAATCTCCCTCAGTATAGAAGAACAACATTGACAAATCGTATGACGGATCATCAGATGCAGAAACAACCAATGTCTCTGTATTTCCATATGAATATGGAGCCTTAACTGACTCGTTGTAAGTTCCATACAACAGAGTTACGTCAAATGATCCTCCAACCTCAGGCTCCTCAACCTTAACAACAGCAGCGTAACCACCGATATAGCGGTCTCTGTATACGCTATAGTCATAAGCCTTGAAAGTAGCAGCAGAGAATGTATTTGTTGTCTCATCATAAGAAATGGTTACATCAGTTGTAAAACCATAGCTCTTCACAGCATTTGCATAGAGAAGAGTGAACTCACCATCCTTATAATTAGCATAGTACTGACCACCCTTACCATAAACAGCCTGGCTGTTGTTATCATAGTATGATGTTGCCTTGAAGATGTTGCTTACAAGGTAAGTACCCTTAGAGTAGTCGTCACTAAGCTCAATTGTGAACACGTTCTTGTGAGTAGCAGTTGCATTTGCGGCAGCATTTGCATCAGACTCTGATGTGTAAACGCCGAATGTCTCCTCCCACTGAACACCAAGGAAGCCACGGTAGATAGCTGGCTGAGTGAGTGTGAATGACACAGACTTGCCCTCACCCCATGAAACTGTAACCTCAGCTGTACGAGCCTCTTCGCCTTCGTTAGCGGCAGCAACGAGAGTGACATTACCTGTCTGGAAGCCCTTTACTGCAACATCAGACTCAAGCCAGTCAGCATTCTCAGTAACTGTAATCTTCTCTACTGTTGTTGTGAAAGGAAGCTCGATTCTACCACCGTTTGCAGCAACTTCCATAGCAGCTGGTGCAAACTCGAAAATCTGCATAAGGTTGATTGCGCGAGCCTCAGCAGCAACGAAAGTGATGCCTGAAACTGTCTTCTCGAAAGTCTCACCCTTTGCACCTACGAGCTTCAAAGTAAGGTCACCGACTTCACCAGGATAAACTACAACCGGATAAGTCTTAGCCTCAAGCTCCTCCTCAGCAGAGATTGAAACAGTCTTTGTTGCACCGTCAGCAACTGTGAGAGTGACTGCACCTGTAGCAGGATCCACCTCGAAAGTTGCAGCACCAACAAGAGCAGCACCAGCAGAAGTAAGCTCAACCGACTTCACACCAGCAGGTACAGCTACCTGAAGGAGCGAAAGTGCAGGGTGGAACTCTGCTGTAGCAGCACCTTTCTGCATATCCTCCACTTCAAGAGCAGCAGCAGAGAGCATCAAGCCTGAAACCTCACCTGTCTGAGCTGCAGGAAGTGTGTGTGTAAGTTTAACTGCAGCAGCAGGATATACTGCATAAGCAGATGTAGCTGAACCCTTAGCCCACTCCATTGTGCCGACGAAGTCAGCAGCAGAGCCGGCAAGAGTAGACTCAACGATATCGAACTCAGCTGTCACCTTCTCATTTGCATTGACAACAACTGCGATCTTATCAGTTTTCTCCCATACCACGTTAAGACCGTCAAGAGTAGTCTTAGTGTCTGCAGATACAGCGCTGATTGTCAACTGATCTGCTGCAGGAGCCAAAGTGTTTTCCTTTACGCAGGAAGCGAGGGCCGCGAGAGCTGCCAAAGATAAAAGTATTCTTTTCATTTCCCGTCCTCCTGATTAAAAGTCAATACCATCACCACTGGTATAACCGAAATGGCTTGTACCAGCCTTGCCGTCAAATGTGCTTGAGCACAGAACTCCCTCTGAATCGACAGAAAGGAATTCGATTGTCGGTGACACATACGTCACCTGATCAAAAGTTTTTTTCATAATGTTGAAAGTTATTAGTTGTGTTATCTTTTTATTGCCTTGTAATCAACGTTACCGACATATTTACCTGAAATCTCATTGCCTTTTATGTTCAGGACAAAATCCGATACTGGTCCAAAGAAATTAGAGCTTCCGCCCGGGATAGTCACAGTGACAGTCGTTTTATCTGCGCTCACCTTGCCGTATGCAGAATCATATGAATATGACGACTCGCCCTTGGTATAGAAGAACTTCATGCTGAGATCATATGAGCTGTTATCTGACTTTTCCACAACAAGCGTTTCTCCAGCAGGCCATGAACATGTCTCATCATAAACTCCATACAATGCACTGAAATCCGTGCCTGAATCTCCCTGAGACTTCGCTACAACAGCCTTATATCCTCCAATGAATCCATCCCTGTTGTAGCATGAAGAATTACCATTTGCAGAAAAAGCAATCGGAGCGGCAATCGTAAATGTCTTTTCAGACTGGTTGTAGGTCAAGGCAACATCGCCAGCGAAATTGTAACTGCTCACTGCACCTTTTCTCTTTACGATCAGCTTGCCACCCTCATAGTCAGCATAGTACTCACCTCCCTTGTTCTGGACAGGCTGAAGGTTAGCGTCCGAATACGTGTCGGTAAGGAAAAGATTATGTACCTTGTACATTCCCTTAGAGAAGTCATCACTGAGCTCGATAGTAAACTCATTCTCATATTCCACAACTGCACTCTCTCCCTTGACAGCATTGTCCTCTGTTGCATAAATGCCGAATGACTCCTGCCAGAAGATAGGCTTGCCGGCTGCGTCCTGAACAAAATCAAGGAACAGAGACTCCTGAGAAACTGTGAACTTACGTGAATTTCCCTCCCATGAGACAGTAATCTCAGCTGTACGTACTGCTCCGGTGTTGTTCTGCTCTACATTCAGGCAGATATTCGCACCATGGAAAGCCTTCACCTGCGCTGGAACAGAAATCCAGGATGCATCCTCTGTAACTGTGAAATCATAGTCTGCGGTCGTCACCACCGGAATCTCCAGGGTACCGCCAAGAGGAGAAGCATAGAGCTTCTCAGCAGCAGACATATGGAAAATCTGAGTAAGATCCACCTTGCGAGCCTTGCCTGCATTGAAGACGATACCGGAAATTGACTTTTCGAACACAGTCTCGTCCGTGCCGACCATCTTCAGCTTAAGTTCGCCGACATTGGCCGGATACACAAGCACAGGATAAGTCTTGGCTGCAAGCTCTGTTTCAGCAACAAGCGAAACAGTTCTTCCGGTCTGTACCGATGTTCTCTTAAGGATGCCATCGACAATATTGAAAGTTGAAGTTCCAACGAGACCTTCATTAGTAGAGGTAAGCTCAACAGACTTGACACCAGCAGGCACTACCACGTTGAGAAGTGAAAGGGCATTATTGAACACAGCCTCTGCGTTACCCTCCTGCAGATCATCCACAGAAAGAACCGCAGACGAGAGGATCATGCCGGATGTAACTCCACCCACCTGATTCTCAGGAAGTTTGTGTGTGATGGCATTCTTTGTCAGATCAACAGCCGTTGCAGGACAAACTGCATATGCAGATTCCACCTCATCCCACTCTACGTCAAGGGTTCCTGCAAAATCTGCATTCGAACGATTCAATGAAGATTCAACAACTGCGAAATTTGCAGCAGACGTCTTCAAACCCTCGAGAACGACCGAAATTTCGTCAGTCTTTTCCCAAACGACATCAAAGCCATCGAGAAGAGTCTTGGACTCAGCGGCAACAGCCTTGATGCAGACCTGGCCTTCACCAGGCTGAACAGGAGTCATAGGAGCTTCCTTGACACAAGAGGCAAGGGTCAATATAGCGAAAGGTAAAAGTATTCTTTTCATATTCATTCCTCCGATAAATTAGAATGTGATACCTTCCTCTTCGTCAAAACTGATGTGTGAACCGCTTGCAGTGCTCTCACAGAGAACACCCTCTGACTCCACCTCCAGAAATTCAACAACGGGCGACGTATATCCCATCGTCTTGATAATGTTTTTCATAAACTTAGGCATTAAATCCGTTTACAAATATCTCTCGACAGACTCCGACTTGGTGAGAGGAAGTGCTTTCTCCTTCACCTCAGCAGGAACTGTCTCCTTGGTATAGGTCACCGAATAATTCTCCAGCTCGACAGCCTTCATCACCATTGTGCTGCCACTGACAGACACATTGTATGAATATTTCCAGTCGTATCTGTCAGAATATACTCCTGAAAGGACGTCTGTCGAAGAATCAAAGGCAAACTCACCATGGCTATACCAATATGGACCTTCTCCTACCTTCTGATACATTTCAAATGTGCCATCCGCGAAGAAGGATACCCAGATATCCTCTGCAACCTCATTCTCAGTAGCTGTATAGTGCCAGTCACCGAGGAACTCATAAGATTGAGATGCATCCTTTTCACAGCCGGTAGCCACGAAAAGGGCGAGAACCGCAAATATAAATATTAATCTTTTCATATTCAATTTCATTTTATAACCAACCACCATTTTCTGCAAAACCTGCAGTGCGCGAAAGGATTGAAACCTCACGAGTGAACTCTGTTCCACCCATGCCTACACCATCTACGCCTGCCATTTCGCTACCACCAGCAATTGCAGAAATGCTGATCTTTGCAGATCCCTCATTCTCGCAACGGATGAAAAGCTTACCATATTTCACGTATGGATCACCTACGATTCCGAGAGTTGCACGTGCCTGGTCGCTTACCTCAACCTTTGTGAAGGTCAGATGTGAAGAAGCCGGGCTGAAGTACTGGTCAAGAGATATCTTTGTATCAGCTCCCTTCTGCACACCAAGACATGGTGTTCCTTCGATCTGCATGAGAAGTCTCCATGTGTCGATCGCACCTGTACCCATGTTATGCCAATATGGAGTGAGGTCCATCAAGACACCATTGTTATACTTGGTACAAGTCTCGATATAGTAGTCGATATTGTTCACAGAAGAGTAGATCATTGCAAGGAACTCATCATAAGTGAATGTCTTGCCAAGCTTTCTTGCATATGAGAGCGCAAGCGCTACAACACCCGAAACGTGAGGGCAGGCCATCGAAGTTCCCTGCATATATCCGTAATCGCCGTTTCCAAGCTCCTTAGGAAGAGTAGAGAGAATCTGAGCTCGCTGAGGAGTCGATGAAGTTGAATTGATTGCATAGTCACCACCAGGTGCGCTGATGTTTGTTCCAGGACCATAGTTGGTGTAGCTTGTAGGAAGGTAGTCAGGACCGAAAGCAGATACACCTATATATTTATAGTGTGCAGCCGGATAACCTGCAACCTCCTTTCCATCATTACCTGTTGCGAAGATTGCGAAGTTTCCGCTGACAGGGTTTGATGCTGCCTTATTGGTCATGAAGTAGTTGATCGCATCGTATTCGAATGAATAGTTTGCCTCGAAAGATGCATCAGATGAAACTGCACCGGCATCCTGACCGAAAGAGCACTGGATGATGCTGGCACCGTTGTCAGCAGCATACTTATAAGCCTGAGCACGGTTCATGGTACCGCAGCTTGCGTTTCCTGAGAAGAGCTGGCAAGTCATGATTCTTACACCCGAATCAGGTGTGCCGTCACCACCGGCAACTCCGGCAACTCCGATTCCGTTGTTGTTTCTCGCAGCAACAGTACCGGCAACGTGAGTTCCGTGACCGCTGTCACCTTCTCTTGTCCAGTTCACAGGCATGAGCTCGCCCTCGCCTGTTGCAACATTATATGTACTGAGGAAGTTATATCCATGAACGTCATCCACGAAACCGTTTCCGTCGTCATCGACACCTTCCTTGCCGTTCTTTTCCTTCTCGTTCACCCACATGTTGTCCTTGAGGTCAGGGTGATCATACTTCACACCCTCGTCGCAGACAGCCACGATGATTGCAGGATCACCTGTTGTGAGGTTCCATGCATCACGGACATTGATATCAGCACCAGCACGTACTGTGGAAGCGACGCTGAGGTCAGCGTTGTTGATATAGTGCCACTGGTCAATAAGCTTAGGGTCGTTGAACGGAAGAAGCGGAGCCACTGAATTGTCGCCGGCCACCCACTCGGTAGCCTTGCCTTCCTCCATGCGCTTCACCTCAGTGTTGTACTGCACTGCAGAAACTTCATCAAGCTCTGCAAATACGGCAGCAACGTCCTCGACATTCACGTCTGCCGGGAAGTTGAGGAGGAACCATCTGTGCATACGGTTCTGTCTCTCGCGCTCTGTTCCACTATAAGTAAAAGCTCTCTGCATTGTCGCACCTGACTGCTCGCAAGCCTGATCAAGTGATGCAACCGACTGTCCCTGAGCAAGAGCGTCCGCAGTCTTCTCGTCAAGAAGAACGACCAAGGTTCCCTGCACTGCATTCTCAGCTGTATTGATGGATTTCTGTGCAAGAGCAGAGACAGACAAATCCTGGTTCTGCTGGCTGCCCATAGCGTCCTCGCGAACACAAGACGCAGCCAGAAGAAGGATCATAGAGAATATAAGTGTTATCTTTCTATTCATATTCTGAAGAAATTACTTCGTTAATTGAGGTATTTTGCCTTTGAAGGGTTAAAGAGGTTTGTCACAGTCTTCTGGTTCTGGACTCTGTCGATGAGGCTCATCATATAGCCCTCGCTTGTCTCGACGAAGTTCATATAAGGCTTCTGCTGGGACATATTATAGTAGAGCTTGGCACCTGCTGTCTCCACATCCTCTTCCTCTGTATCCTTAGGAGGATATACCGGGTTAGGGTCCTGATCCTTCGGTACGAGAACCATTCCTTCCACAAGGTCAAGAAGACCCATTGACTTAGAATGGTTCGAATCCTCGAATCCAAGTAGGGCAAATCCGGTGAATGTTACACCAAGCTGCTCTGCAGCCATTCCGCTGTCCATGATAGCGATACATGTCTGCGCTCCGTCCTTGCCGGCCTTCTTCACGAATGCACCGTAAAGGCCACCCTGTCCGCCGAATGCAGAACCGTTGCTTGCATAGAGCATAGCCTCTGTGAACACATACATACCCTCGAAGATGAAGTAATCAAGGCGAAGGTCGTAGTTCCAGATATAACCGCTGTAGTAATAGAAGTCCATAGAATCGTCCTTCACACCGTATGTCTTGCGGAGGAATGGGAAGAGTCCGCTCACCTTCACACAAGGAACGCCGGAATATACGGTCTCACTGTCAGAGATAGTAACCTCGCCAAGGCAATATCTTGAGCTGGTCGCCTCCATCGCATAGTAGTTGTATGTACCGTAGTATGCTGACTTGTCCACAATGTTGAGCATGATATCCATATCCTGGTCCTCAGAGCCGTACGATGCGAGTCTGTAGTCCCACTGGCCGCCGGTTGTCTCGATAGCCACATCAGCCATCTCTGTATAACCGTTATAAGCCTTCACAGCAAGCACATACTCTGTTCCCGGAACGAGACCGCTCTGAACAAGGGACAGACCGTCTCCGTTCACCAGAGCAAGATTGTCCTCATTGAGCTGAGATGCCTCAACCGCCTTCCAGTGGTTAGCCTCATCCTTATAGAATGTCTCTTTCTCGTAAAGTCCGATATGGAGTCTTTCGATATCCTTACCGTTTACATAGATTTCGAGGGAGTTCTCCGCTGTCATTCCGTCTGGTGAGTATTTGTCAGAACAGATGAGACCGAACTTGATGTCAACCGGCTTCTCGTTCGCATCCTTCTTATAACCGAAGGTATCATAAGCGTAGTTGAGAAGCTTGCCGTCAGCGCCAAGACCCACTGCAAGAATAGTGTACTCGCCAGTCTTGTCGAATGTAAGATTGATCTTCTGGCTTGAAGAGATATCATCAAGATTAGGCTTCATTGTGCCGTTGGCAATCTCCTCGGCATAGCCTGCCAAAACAGAACCTGCAAGTTCGCCGGCCTCAGTATAAAGCTTTACAAGTCTCACGTCAGCACCGAACTTGATGTCCACAGGGATCTGTCCGTTAGGCTGTGTGATACCTGTTGTGATGCTGATTGCATCATCGATTGCCCTGTATCCAGGAAGAATGATTCTGTGAAGACCGAAAGAGTTGGACGGATACCATCCAAGAAGCGCAAGATGAAGCTGGAGTCCGTTTGCAGGGAAGGTGATGACACCATCCTTCATAGTTCCGTAGATTGAAGAAATCGAAGCACCGAACTCCTCGTTCTCAGAAACATATGAAGCGATTGACATTTCGCCGTATTCTGCACTCATCACGATACCTGTCTTGAAAGTAGGGATCCATACCTTCTCCGGATCTGTTGCGTCAATATATGTATAGTGCTGCTCGAGACAGATGCTTGAAGCATTCATTCCGAACATATTCGACATATATGTAGAATTATAGACATCGAAGATTCTATAATATCCAGGGAGGTCATCTCTTTCCTCGATGACAACATCCTGCTCAAGATTAGGATTTGCCACTGAGAACCACTCTGGGAAGACACCATCGCGCCACTTACCTGTGGTCTCACCGTTAGCACCAACGAGCTTGTTCCACTTCACGCAAGTCACTGAGAAACTCATGTGAGTCGCATTCTGAGAGTAGCTTGAAACATACTCATCTCCTCTGACCTTGATTGTACAGTCATACTTCACACCCAACTTGATGTTAGGGAAGAATACCTGAACCTCAGCCACAGGAGCATCCTCCTCGAAGTAAAGCTCAGACACTGAGAAGATCCCAGGATGATCAGACTCGATTGTCAAAGGAACGGTCAGAGCACCCTTTGTATTGGTTCTTCTCACCATGAGAGTAATCGACTTTGCATCGTCCGGTCCCACCTGAAGGTTACCAAGACCCTTCTGGCTTGGGAAGTATACGCCGTAGCAGTCCTTATTGTCAGGATCGCCGAGCTGGGCAGTCATTTCCTCGACACATGAGGTCATCAGAAACGACATAAGCATTGCACAGAAGCAATAAAATATTTTATTCATTCTTTTCATGATTCCTATTGTGCAAGTTCTATTTTACCTGACGGGTCAGGGTTGTTGTTTGTATCATTAATAGCGGTATTTGACTGGAACTCAGCACGTGTGATCACGATATTCCACTGAGGAGAACGTCCCTCTGTGTTATATTTGAACACTCCTGCGTGGTTACTGCCAGGATATGCTCTTGTGATTCCGGCGTCAAGTCTCTTGTAGTCGAACAGGAGGATACCCTCACCCCAGAACTCAACTCGCTTCTGAAGAAGGAGCTCTGTAAGGAAATCCTTCATTGAACCAGGGTTGCGGTTGTAGCTTCTGTCTCTGTACTTTGTCATGAAGTCCTTGAGGAGCTTCTTACCTGCATCAAGGCCATTGAGCTGAGCCTGTGCCTCCATCTCGATGAAGTACATCTCCTCGATACGCATAAGACAGTAGTCGGCAGGGTTTCCGATGTTGAAGTCAGAACATTCGCCATTTGCAGGACGGAATTTGAGGGCCTGATAAGCCTTTGCAGCAGGCATACCTGTAAGGAAGTCCTGCTTATCCTTCTCAGTACCGGCAAACTTATATGCATAGTACTCTTCCTTCTTAGGATCAAGCCAAGAGTGCTTTCTGAAATCGCTGTCAGGAATCTGGTCATAGAGTCTTGCACTCACACCGAACTGTGCATAACGTGCATAACCCCATGATGCCTCAGAAGAAATATGCGACACGAAAGTAAGGAGGTTACCGAGGTTCTCAGCCACGAGTGAGAAGCCCCAGATCCATGCATTGTTTGCAGCTGCGTTATTGAAGCCGTTCACAGGATCCTCCCACTGAGTCTGTGTGAGCGGAGAAAATCCACCCTCATCGATCACCTTGCGGGCGAACTCCGAAGCCTTGGTGAACATCTCGTCACGTGGGAATGCAGGATCATCTGCATAACCGAGCTCAAGATATGCTCTTGCCATCATACCATAAACTGCATTCACAGTAGGACGCGAGAAAGTTCTGTCGCTCTCGTTGAGAAGTTCAAGCGCCTTGTTCAGGTCGTTGAAGATGAAGTTATACATCTGGGCACGAGGAACACGGGCATTGTTCTTTGTCTGCTCGATTGTGGTGTTCTCATCGATGATAGGCACTGTGAGACCAAGCACATTTGATACATCAGTATATTTGTTGACCTTAGGCTCATAGAGTCTCGCAAGGTCGAGATAGCACATTGCCCTATATGCATAAGCCTGTCCAAGGATGTCCTTGAGTTCTGCCATCTCCTCATCATCAGAGCCACCAGCCTCAACTGCAGGTCCGATTGAAAGGACAACGTCGTTCACAAGACGGATCCATGTATAATATGCGTCCCAGAAATATGCACAATATGTGTACTGATAACCCTGAGCCTCGTTCATGTCGTATGCATAGAAGCGGTTATAGAACGGGTTCTCAGCCATTGTAGCCATATCTTCAAGCATATGCTCGAAGCGGAGGTGAATACCAGGGATACCGAAGTCAGTATGGTCGCCATAGCTGCCGGCATATCCCATTGTTCCTGATGTAGTCATACTTGCAGGCACAGCCTTGATCATCGACATCATGGCACTCTTGGAACCGGAAACCTGTTCCTGAGTCTGAGATCCTCCCACAGGAAGCACCTCCTTGATGCAGGATGAAGCTGCAGCCACAGCAAGCAGAAGTAATATATATTTACTGATTCTCTTCATATCTCATCCAATTTAGAATGTCAGGTTAAGACCGAATGAAACGGTTCTGACAGGTGAATAATTTTCAGCACTTGTGCTACCCGACAAACTCTGTCGTGGGTCAAGACCACGTCTGTATGACCAATATACGATGTTGTCGCATGTCAGATAGAGTCTGAGTCTGCTGATATTGATCTTGCTGAGCACTCTGCTTGGGAATGAATATCCGAACTGTGCGTTCTGGAAGTTAAGATAACTTGCAGGAACAAGGAATCGGTCAGATGAACCGTTGATATTCTGGTCGTTATAAACGAATCGAGGAATATCCGAATCCTTGTTCTCAGGAGTCCAGGCCTTAAGGACATTCTCGTGGTAGTTTGAACCTACTGTACCTCCTGGAGGGGCCATATATCCTGCATATCCACCGTCATAAGTGAGACCTCCGATCGAATATGTGAAGCTTGCAGAAAGGTCGAATCCACGCCAGCTGAACGATGTTCCGAAACCACCATAGAGATCTGGTGTAGGATCGTCGCACAGATAGTCAGTTGCCTCAGAATAGTCAGATGTAGTTGTCTGACCGAGGATGATCTGCTGACCCTTCTCATCAAGAACCGGCTCACCGGCTGCATCGAGTTCTACAATATCCTTGTACCACATAGGAAGACCGTTTGTCTTATCTACGCCAGCATACTTAGGCATAAGGAAGGTGTTGAGAGGAAGGCCTTCACCGACATATTTGTTGCCGGAAGCATATCCCTCATAACCCTGGATATTACGGTTCTTATGTGTGTCCGGAAGACGGAGAATCTTGTTGGTATAATGAGTGAAGTTGAAGTAAGCATCCCAGCTGAAATCCTTTCTGGTCATGATGTTACCGTTGATGGCGAACTCAATTCCGGAGTTTCTCATGTCACCGATGTTGTCGTAATAACCGGCGAAACCATATGAAATAGGGATGGTCACATAATAAAGCATGTCTGAAGTCAGACGATAGAAGTATTCGATCGATCCGGAAAAACGTCCACGGAAGAGATCGTAGTCAACACCGGCGTTGAAGTTGGTGTTGGTCTCCCATGTGATGTCCTTGTTACCGATTGTAGATCTCTTAATTGCGATCTCACCGTCAGAGTTGGTGATCGAGTACATATCGGTGTAGAGGAAGTCTCCGATGTTATCGTTACCCTGCGAACCGATAGAAGCCTTCAGCTTGAGCATTCCAAGCCAAGAATTACGTGGGAACCACGACTCCTTGTCGATGAGCCAACCTCCGCCGACTGACCAGAAGCTACCCCATCTGTTGTCAGGATGGAAGCGTGAAGATGCGTCAAGACGGTATGAGGCGCTGAGGAAGATCTTTGTCATGTAGTCATACTGAGCTCTGAAGAAGAAACCTTCATTATTGTACATCGACTTTGCCGAGCTTGCACTCTGACCATCGATTACTGCACCATTGAGCTCTGTATTGCTCATAGAGAACATGTTGCTCTTTGAAGCGCTTACTGAAACCGAAGTTGATGTATATGTCTCATGTCCGAGGAGGGCAGATACATTGTGTACATCAGCAAATGTCTTGTTCCAGTTGAGGAGCTGCTGGAGGTTCACGTAGAATGAACGTCCGTGGCTCTTGGAGATGATACCGCCGTTGGTAGCGAACTGACCGTAGTACATGTTCTGGATGGATGTGCTGCGTGTCTCATCCACACCGACACCGGCATTGAATGTAAATGTGAAGTCCTTGAGGAAATTGATCTCAACGTATGATGTTCCGTTGATTGCATTACCCTCACTGTTTCCGACATTGAGCCAAAGCTCCTGAAGGGCATTCGAGTTAGCTGCGTATGGACGAACGAAACCTGCATTCGAGCCGTTACCGTAGTCATATCTCTTGTAACCCATCTCATCGTACATGATGTTTCTGTTTCCATCACGAAGATATACCGGATAGATAGGGGCAACGTTTGAAGCGAAAGAGAATACGTTGCTCACACCGCTACCGTTACCGTTGTTCCAGTCGAAGTTAGAATATGCGGCATTCATACCGATCTTCATCCAATCCTTGATCTGGTAGTCAGTACGGATACGTGCTGTATAACGCTCCATATTCTCGCCCTGGATAAGACCCTTATTATTAAGGTATCCGAATGAAGCGAAGATCTGAGCGCCACCTGGATTACCTGATGCACTCACGTTATATTCCTGACGGAGTGAGTTCTGATAAGACTCTGCCATCCAGTCATCAGGCTGAAGCCAGTAATACTCACCCTTGTAGAATACTCGGCGACCCTCGGTTGCATTAGGATTGAACTTACCGTTTGTACCGATGAGGTTCTGACCCTGAGGAAGCGTATATGTAAGGTATCCGAGACCTCCGTTGTCAGGCGATCCTGCAACATTTGCAGCAGCCTTAAGGTTGGCATCTGTAGCAGACATTCCCTGCTCAAGGCGATAGTAGTTATAGAGGGCCTGATAATGAGCCTCATAGTAAAGCTTCGGATCCTTGATATAGTCGTAGCTCTTGAGCGCCTTTGTATTAAGACCCCATTTCGCGTCCACGTTCACTGTAGCCTCACCTCTTTTTGCCTTCTTGGTTGTGATCATGATGACACCATTGGCACCACGTGCACCGTAAAGGGCGTTGGAAGCGGCATCCTTGAGGACTGTCATCGACTCGATATCGGCAGAGTTGAGGTTGTTCATATCTCCGCTGTAAGGCACACCGTCCACAATATAAAGAGGTGCTGTTCCTGCTGAGATGGAGCTGGTTCCTCGGATCTGGATCGAAGGGCTGCTTGAAAGCGAACCGGAAGATGTGGTCATCTGTACTCCGGCCACCATACCTTCCAATGCGCGTGTCACATCAGAAGACTGGACCTTGGTGATGTCCTCGGACTTCACGACTGTTGCAGAACCGGTGAAGGACTCCTTGGTTGCAGTACCGAAGGCCACGACGATGGTCTCTTCGAGCATCTGTGTGTCAGGAGCAAGGAGCACATCGTGCTTTGCATTTCCTTCCACAGGCACAACAGTGTCCTTGTATCCGATTGAAGAGAAGATAAGCACGCCATCAGCAGGTGCGGAAATAGAATACACACCATCGATATCGGTCATGCCACCTGTCATAGTTCCGTCCACGCGGATGGAAGCGAACGGCACAGGCTCATCTGTGGAGGAGTCCTTGACGACTCCTGTCACAGTGAGATTCTGCGCTTGTGCCATAGAGGTCACCAGAAACAGGAGACCCGGCAAAATAAATTTCAATATCTTCATATTTGAATAGCTCTTCAAGATTAGTTCAAATAAATACCGACTACACAGTCCTTCATGCTACCTGTGATTCTGTTAGGAGTTCCAGGACAGTCATCGATGAAGTTCCACTCGAAGTCATAAGTGTTGTCACCTGTACGGGTCACCTTCACTTCTCCGTTGATTGCCGGTGCATGCTCATCCAGAATCATATGCTGACCTGTCTCATAGTGCATGTACCAGTTTCCGCGGAAACCATCCTCAGACCATGTGAAACCACGGCGGGCATTACATCTGTCGTAGCTTGTGATACCAAGCTGCTCAGCCCAACCCGGATGCTCTGATGCATACTGGGCATCAAAGATCTCGTCTGCAGGACGTCCCATCTGGCTGACATAGATCTCATACATCTCAGCCTGAACATCAAGGCTTGGCTGCATTGTATAAGTATATGTCTTGTTAAGCTCCGGTGCAATCACACCCTGTGATCCGAGTGGAAGGATGAACTCAAGAACCATCACGTCTCCATCAGCGCACCATGCCTCGAGACGGTCTCTGATACCGTTCTTGTTCTTGTCATACATCCAGTCGTCATCTGTTCCAGGGATTCCGTCTGCTCCATCAGGGTTTTCCTCATCCACCCATGGAATATCCTTCTCATCCTGGTTCCAGTCACGTGGACCGAGATAGAGCTGCCATGCCTCAGCGATATCGTAGTCAAGAGTAGCCTCTACATTCTTTCTGTGGAGGGTCTCGATCAGGGACAAAGTACCGCCGGTCACCTTGCTCATATCACATTCAACATCATGATCGAGGGTTGTGAGGTAGCTGTCTGTCGATGACTCTGCAAGATTGTTGACAGGCATTTCACCTCTCCATACTCCGACAAGTTCTCTCTTGGATGTCTTGAGAGAATACTTCAGGACACAGTATGCAGGGTTTGCCTCATCTGGATATTCAACATCCACATATCCACCGTTCACATATTCCATGATACCCTCGCCAGATGCAGTGAGCTGAAGAATATATGTACCGAACGGCGTGCCATCCATAAGCATACCAGGCATAAGAGACCAACGCGAAAGAAGCTGGTCTGAAGATGTTCCTGAAACAGTATAGCGTCCTTCCTCAAGTACCGGAACAGCGCTGCCGGCATAAAGTCTTGAGAAGAAGTTCAGGGTCACATATACACCTGGGATATCTGTCATGTTCTCTGTGCCGTTCTCATCCACCACAATGAAACCCTTAGTGGCCATGCTGACAAGGAAGTTTCCAGTGCCGTTGCCATAAAGGTTACCATAATATGTACACATGAGATGAGTGAAAGGCATATTGATGATATCATCCTCGCCTCCAAGAAGAGCTGGTGCAATCTCCATATAGTCGCTCATCACGATTGTAGAGTTGCAGACATAGTCGAGAGTATCCACGACGCCATTCTTCTCAATTGTCAGATCATTAGCAACCAAAGTATAAATGCCTTTTTCGTCCTTGGCAACAGATACGGAGCCAGACTTCACTGCCCACTTGACCTGTGTTGTTCCAGTCATTCTGGTAACATAGGATTCTGGAGCATAGACAATGTTCTTTGATTCTTCGTCTGTCACGGCATACTCTCCGACAGGGAGGGCAATTGCCTGATTAGCCTCAAGAAGATCTGTTTTGAACTGAAGGACCACCAGGTCACCCTCTGAATCAAGATATGGGCTTCCCAACTTGTCCTGATAACAAAGCGCATCACTGAGTACAACTGAAAATACTCCGGTTCCATCATTATTGATGTCGCCATAGTACATTCCGAACTCAGTATCCATGAGCGTAACGGCGCCTTCCGGAATCACGACTACCGGATTTACGGGAGTCGGTTCTATCGGTCCGCAAGCGGAAAAGACAGACGCCAAAATCAAGGTTATAAGTGATAATCTTTTCATGAATTATGTTGTTTTCTTAGAATGCGAATATGTAACGGGCTATATAGTAAGTCTTTCCTGTCTTTGACTTGTTTGTCACACCACCATAGAGGAAGTGGACACCGGTTGCCCAGATTGAAGAGCCTGAGCTCTCAGTTGATGACCAATAAGTCGGAGCATCATTCATTCCGTCCGGCCAATCATAGCTTGATCTTTCGATCGAGAAAGGAGTTCCGCCTGCTGCCTCGATCTTCTGAGCGATTGCACCGTTGGAAATCATCGACGGTCTTGTGCTCTGCTCATACTTGAAGAGCATATCCAGCTCGGCATAAGAAGGAAGATACCAGCCTGAAGTTGCTGAACCAAGTTCAATCTCTGGAGCACAGTCAGCAACAAGAACCTTGTTCTCTGCCGCGCAAGCTGCGTTATAAGCCACCAGACCGAGGGTGTTGCTGTAACCGCACTTGCGACCTGTATCCTGAAGGTAGTTATAACCCTCATTGTCAACAAGCCACTGACCGACATTTGAAGAAGATGCCTGCCACTGGATGTTCGCGGTCTCTTCAAGAGCCACTACAAGGCCGTGTGTTGCCTCAGGATGGTCTGCCAAAAGCTTGCTGTCACCCATCTGAGATGGATTCTCAACTGAGAACACAACTCCGATCACTGTCTTCGAAGGATCCAGCTCTGTCGACCATGTGCCGTCACTATAATAATAGTCTCCGACTGCCACTTCTGCCGCAGAAGGTTTCTGAACTGTCACCACGCATGTGAGCTTGTCACCGTTCGAGAGAGTTGCAGTGATTGTCGCAGTTCCTTCTGCAACTGCTGTAACCTTACCCTTGTCCACTGTTGCGACAGCAGCGTCTGATGTCTCCCAGACTACTGTATAATCGTAATTTTCGTTATTTGCAGGAGTGAAGTCGATCAAAAGGTCAGCAGACTCACCCTCATCAAGAGTAAGGGTCGAGTTGCTCAACGATCCACCCTCAACAAGTCTTGGAATGACTGTGATATATACACTTTCAGTCACACTGACATTGCCACTGGTTGCGGTTGCAGCCAACTGGAAATATCCCGCATCCTGAGCCGCATGTGAACCATTTGCCACACTATAGATCTCAACATCTCCCCAGAATGTAACAGACTGGGAGGCCTGCACAGGAGAAACCTTTACGCCGAAGTCCGAACCGAATCTCTCGCCAAGATAAAGAGTGTTGTTCTCCGGAAGACCGACGAACTCAACCTTCTTTGGCAAAGCACGAACGATATCAATGGTCTTCGACGCGCTGCGTGTACCGGCATAATGAGTGATAGTCACAGACTTCTTCTCATCATCCGTCATCATTCCGTCGTAGATAGCATCAACTACTGCATATCCATCATAAGCAGTCACAGAGACAAGGCTTGGATCTGAAGATTCCCATTTTGCATCCACAGGCACATAACCATTAGTATAGGCAACCTTGATGTTCAGTTTCTCAAACTGAGGAAGCTCAGTATTGCGTGCTGAAGATTCGCCATCAATGCTGAGGTTGATCTGATAGTCAGTCACGACCTCATCACCGGTTTCATCTGTAACGATCACCTTGGCTGTTGCAGAAACTCCGTTTGATGCAGTCGCTGTGATAACAGCCTCTCCATATGAAACACCCTTCACGAGTCCATCCTCTGACACAGTTGCCACTTCAGGATTGCTTGAAAGGAAGGTTATGGTCTTGTCTTTAACTGTCGAAAGGTCCGGCTCTGAAGTCACTTCAAGCGAATATACCTGACCTACATCAATCTTTCGCTCTGCAGGTGTCAATGTCAGTTTCTCAACAACAACTTCAGCAGCCTTGACAGTCACCTGACATTTTGCCACAACCGAAGTGTTTGACTCTACCGCAACATTGACATAAGTGAAACCAGCAGCCTTAGGAGTCACGACTCCCTGAGCAGACACCTCGACAACATCGTAAGGTCCATACTGACCCATCGCCTTGTCTGCAGACCATACCAGACCCGCAAAATCTTCAACGACATTTCCTGCCTCATCGTAGCATGTAGCCTTGAGCTGATAGCTCTGCTCTCCGGCAGTCATCTCCAACTTGGCAGCGTCAAGCACTATTCTTGAAACCACTGCATCAGTAACAGGAGTCTTTACTGTCACTTTACACTCACTGTAAAGGCCAGACACCGAGTCAGTAACCTTCACGGTTGCCTCTCCTGCAGCCAAAGCAGTAATGACGCCATCCTTCACTGAAACAACTTCAGTGTCTGAAGACTCCCACACAAGCAGGGTCTTATCATAGCTGCGAGGAGAACAGTTCACATCAAGCGTTGCAGACTGCTCCACAAAAAGCTTAAGTTCCGCAGGGGTAACCTCAATTGACTTGACTCCACCCTCCGGTCTCTTCTCCACTGAGATTGTCTTGATCACGAACTTTTCTCCAACCTTATCAGTAACCTTGATGGTCACATCCGCACCCTCCACATAGGTAGAGAAGCGGACATTGTATTGTGCATCAGTCACCTTCTCATAGGCAAATCCTGTCTCCTCCGGATGGCTTGCAGTAAACTCCCAAACCAGATTTGCATAATCGTACTCTTCAGTACCATCAGCAACAACTTCCGCAGTAACAGGAACCCAGGTCTTATCGTTTTCAGTGATTGCATCCGGCGCGTTGAGTCTGATGATCTTAGCTGCCACCTGTGGCAATGCAGCCTCAGTCACAGCTATTGTACAGCTCTGCGATACATCCGAATTCTTGTCACTTACCTTCACATCGATCTTCGCACCTTCCTGAGCCTCTGCCACCTTGAACTTATATTCAGCAGTCGAAACCTTTTCGTATTCAAAGCCGACAACGCCCTCACTTGGAGTGAAAGCCCACTCAAGATCAGAGTAGTTGTAGTTGTTCGGCTCTACCTTGGCAACAACAGTGTACCATTCCTCTGCAGATGCAGCAACCGACTCCGGAGCAGTGAGAACGATCTTCTCAGCCAGAACCACATTCACATGCACCTTTGTTGTAGCCGACTTTCCTGCTACATTCGCAGTAATCTCGACTTCGCCAGGAGCGACAGCAACGAAAACGCCGGCAGACACAAACTTACCGACAGTTTCGTCAGGCGCAGTGAACTTAGGTGCCTCCACGCTGTTCTCAACTGTTAATTCTGCATTAAGATCCAATGTATCTCCTACAGACATTTCGTAATCTGGCTCATTGAACTCCACCTTCACCTCAAGATCCGGAACACAGCTCAAGCACAGCAATGCCGAGAAGAATACAAGAATCAATGACTTAATCCTGATCATATTTCTCATAGTTTAGTTCTTTGTGAGAGTTATCGTATTGGTTCTCAACACATACTGAGATGATTCAAGGATATAGTTAAACAATCCAAGAGCCTCATAGTAATAGTTGAAAGCCACAAACTCAGTGTTGTAGTATGAGCCATAGAGATCAATCGAAACGCTTGTATTGAATCCCTGCGCGCGGTTTGTACCGGTCATGCTGAAACGTGCGATTCGCATATTTGACATATCCACAGGAATCACGGTCGGTATATCATTATACACCACCTCGACTGTACCATATGCAAAGAAATCATACAGGTCAGCAAGCGCCTGATTGTCCTTGATATCCGGCAACTGCTCTGAAATCACATAAAT
>JAEIGA010005510.1_pt1 | contig 19341 bp, 21 predicted proteins | sample 9270691 | NCBI WGS metagenome assembly JAEIGA01 (sample SAMN17057246, study PRJNA624740) | gut metagenome | biome: biome; isolation source: fecal sample | host: Bos grunniens | place: China: Xizang | collected 2019 | reverse complement strand
TAGATTAACAAGTAGAAGATTTGATTGTGTTTTAAATTTAACTTTAGATACACCATCAGAAAAAATTAAGAAAATTGTAAAAGAAATAAAATTAATGCTTCAAAATGATCCAAAAGTTATTAAAGAAACAGTAGAAGTAACATTAAATGAGATCGCTGCAAGTAGTTGTAATGTAAAAATATTTTTATATGTAAGAGAAGCTGAATATGCAAAATTTTTACATGCAAAACAAGATATATTATGTGATTTATTACATTTATTTGAAAAAGAAAATGTAGAACTTGCATATCCAACACAAACATTATTTGTTAGAGAAAGGAATGCATAGTAATTTATTATGAAAGTAGGAGTTGCACTAGCTGGAGGTGGTCTAAAAGGACTTGCTCATATTGGAGCACTCGCAGCTTTAGAAGAACTTGGAATTAAAATAGATTATTTATCAGGAACTAGTTCTGGTAGTATATTTGCATCTTTTTATGCGATGGGATATTCATTGAAAGAAATAAAAGAAAGATCAATGGAAAATTATAAACTATTGACAAAGATTCCAAAGACACCACTTTTTAAAGCAGGAGCTACATATTTGAGTTCAGGAGTTGCTCAGATAGAGGGATTAATGCCTGGAGAAAATATTGAAAATCTTGTTAAAGAAGTGTCAAAGGATAAGAATATTAGATATATGAATCAAATTGAAATTCCTTTTGCAATAACTGCTGTAGATACAATTACAACAAAAGAATGTGTTTTTTTATCTAAAGAAATTACAGGAAAAAAACGAGATGATGTTGACTATATATATAATGCACCTATAGCTGTTGCAACAAGAGCAAGTATGTCATTTCCAGGTATATTTACACCATGCCAATATGGAAAATATAACTTTATTGACGGAGGAACAAAAGATAATCTTCCAGTAAAAATATTAAAGGAAATGGGTGCTGAAAAAGTCATAGCATTAAGTTTTAAAATAGATGATTATGAACCAAAAGAAGATATATTTGCAATTTTATTAAGAGCGGTAGATATATTCTCGTTAGGTGATGTGCGAGAAGCACAAAAAGAAGCTGATCTTGCTATAGAAATAGATTGTCAAGGTACAACACTTTTAGAAATAGACGATGCAGACAAAGTTATTTTAGCGGGATATGAAGCAATTATGAATAATAAAGAACAAGTATTAAAAGTATTTAAATAAAAAATTTGATATTATATAAATTAATGATATAATTTCGATATAAAATTATTAGGAGTGATAGATTTGCCAAGTAACGAAACACTAATGCAGTACTTCGAGTGGTATTTACCTAGTGATTCTACACTTTGGAATAAGCTTACAAAAGAATCTAAACATTTAGAAAACATAGGAATAACACATCTTTGGTTACCTCCAGCATATAAAGGTGCTAGTGGAAAAGAAGATGTAGGATATGGAGTTTATGATCTATATGATTTAGGGGAATTTGATCAAAAAGGAGCAATTCCAACAAAGTATGGAACAAAGGATGAATACTTAAATGCAATAAATGAACTGCATAAAAGTAATATAAAAGTTTTAGCAGATATTGTTTTAAACCATAAGATGGGAGCAGATGAAACAGAAGAAGTTTTAGCTGTTCAGGATGATGCTACAGACAGAAATGTAAGTATTTCTGCAGCAAAACCAATAACTGTTTGGACAAAATATAATTTTCCTGGAAGAGGAGATACATATTCTGATTTCAAATGGAATTGGACACATTTCCATGGTGTTGATTGGGATGAAAACACAGGAACTGCAGCTATATATAAATTCTATGGAAAACATTGGGATGAAGATGTTGATAAAGAAAATGGAAACTTTGATTACTTAATGGGTGCAGATATAGATCTTAATAATTTTGATGTAGTTAAAGAATTAAAAAAATGGGGAGAATGGTATATAAATACAACATTAGTTGATGGTTTTAGATTAGATGCCGTTAAACATATTAGAGCTGAATTTTTCCCAGAATGGTTAACAACATTAAGAGAGAAAAGTGATAAAAAACTATTTTCAGTTGGTGAATACTGGAGTTCGAACATTGAAACAATAAATAATTTTATAAATAAGACTGAAGGAGTAATGTCATTATTTGATGTTCCACTACACTATAATTTTTATAGAGCATCTATAAGCAATGGTGAATTTGATATGAGTCAAATTTTTGATGGAACATTAGTTGGAACAAATCCAGAAAAAGCTGTAACATTTGTTGATAATCATGATACAGAATTAGGACAAGCTTTAGAATCTTGGGTTCTTGATTGGTTTAAACCATTAGCTTATTCGCTTATATTACTTAGAAAAGAAGGATTTCCTTGTGTTTTCTATGGTGATTATTATGGTATACCAGAAAAAGAAGTTGCACCAAAAGATGATATGTTAAGAACTTTAATAAAAGTTAGAAAATATTTTGCTTATGGAGAACAATATGATTATTTCAATCATAGAAATATAATTGGATTTACAAGACTTGGAGATTATGAACACCCAGGGTCAGGACTTGCAGTTGTAATGTCTGATGCTAGAGGTGGAGCATTGCAAATGAATGTTGGCAAGAATTTAGCTAACACTGTATTTTATGATTGTACAGGTAATTTATCTGAAACAGTATATGTAGATAATGATGGAAATGGTATTTTCTATTGTAAAGATGGAAGTGTTTCAGTTTGGATAAAACAAGGACAAGCAGTAAATTAATTTTAAGACCTATCGAAAGATAGGTCTTTTTCGTTACATTTATTAAGTTTAGATTTCTTTTATGTTACTTTTAATGCTTGAAAAAATACTAGTGATATAATTATAAAGAAGTATTAGACTTTATACAAAGGAGATAAACGATATGAACGAAGAAAATCAAGTAATTTCAATCGATGGAAAAGAAATTGATTGTTCAAAACTTTCTGGAGAAAAAATTGTTAGATTATACGAACAATTAAAAGAAAGAGAATTAATATTATTTAGAAAAATTCAAAAATTACAAGAAAAATATAATTTTGAACCAGAAATAAATATTAGTGAAATAAATGGATAAGATTGGAGAGAGAAATGGGAAAATTTAACGAAAGACTATTGAATGAATTAACTGAAATGTCAAAAATAGAAGCATTAACATTACAAGTTCAATTTGCTATATTCAATAAAAGATTAAATGAATTCTATAGTGATAAAATGGGTGTTATAGTTAAAAATTTTGATGATCAAGCTTCATTCTATGGAAAGAAAACTGAAGATTGCATTGATAGTAAAAATAGCATAATTTCAAAATATAATGCTGAATTTCAAAAAATTTATGATGCAAGAAAAGAACAGTTTTATAATGTTGTTGCTGAAATTCAAGAAATGCAAGGAAATCAAAAAATTGCTATGGCAAATATTATGAAAGTAAATGCAGAAATTGAAGATTTAGTAGATTCAAATGATTATAAAGAATATGTAAAAAATAAAGCAGAATTTGAAGGTATTGTTAATACAACATTAAATAAAGCTGAATTTGATAAATATACAGCTTTATTAGAGGGGTTAAGAGATCCATTTGATTCACATTATAAAACATTATATGCATTAGCTGATAAATATGATGGATATCAAGCTGTAATTACTGAATGTGAGAAAAAATTAATTGAGATTGGTAATGCAGCTGTAGCAGATTTTGAATCAATTGTAAAATACAGAACAGCTGGTGTAGCTATTAAAAAATCAAATGTATTCTCAAATATTATTAATAAAATAATGAGTATATTTGGTGGAAAAGCTAGATTTGAAAAAGAAGTTGTTAAGAAAATGGAAAGTGAAATAGCAGATGTTGAGAAAACAAATAATGAAGTTGTTAGTGTAGTTTCAACACAAACTTTATCATTAGTTTCTAGAATTGAAGCAGCAAGAGCGGAAGTAAATGCTTCATATAATTCTGCTGTAGAATAGGAGTATACAATGAATTCAGAAAAATTAGGAGAAATATTTGTAGATGGAAGAATTATTAATTTAGATAATGCTTCTATGGAAATGTTAGAATCAACATTAGGTGTGCTTTCTAAACAAAAAGAAAGTTCAATTAATAAAATTAATAAAATATTATCTGAGATATAGGTGGGATTTTTAAATGGATGAGAAAAGTTTTAAAGAAGCAATTCAAGACGCTAAATCAGGCGAAGAACTAATGGATGCGTTTGTAGGAAGAGTTGGAGAAGATAAAGAACAAGCTAGAGCACTTTTACAAAGATATAAAGAAACTGTTAAAGGCTTACCAACTGTTGCTAAAGCTGCTATTCAATTAGGATATGGAAAAGTTATTGCTGAAATAGATCAAAGATTTGCAGATGCAAGAGAAATTGGACAACAAGGACTTGCTAATGAAATGAGAGTAGCAAGAGATGCTAACGCAAGACAAGCTGATTCTAGACAATGGCAACAAGCACATGAAGATAGAAGTGATGTTGTAACAGGAGCTGTAAGTGGAGTTAAAAATGCTACAACAAATACAAGATCAGTAGTTGCACTTGGAGCAATTAAATTATCAACACTTGGAGCAAAAACAGCAAGATTATTTGGAGCAAAAGATGCTGCTAAAACTATTCAAGAAAGAGGGTCAACATATGCTCATGCATTAATGACTAAAGATTCTAGAGTAGATGATTTAGCACAAAATATGGCTGAAAGTGGATTTTTAGCAGTTGATCAAGTAAAAGATACTATAGAACAAGCAGCACAAACATTAGACGCATATGCAAGAGCTGGTGTATCTTGGGCACAAGAAAAAGCTAAAGCTTTAAGAACTAAAGCTATAACAGTAGCTAAAAACGTAAAAGATACGGCGGTAAAAGGTGCAGAAGTTGTTGTTGGAGCTGCTATATTAGGAGCTGAAGTTGCAAGAGACGCAGCAGTAAATGCATATAAAACAGGAAAAACTGCTGTAGAACAAGGCGTAAAAACAGTTAAAGAAGCGGTTGAAAATACAAGAACTGATATGGGAAATATTGGTAAAGAAGGTGTTGCTAATGAAATAGGAGTTGCTGGTGACGTAAGTGCAAGAAACGCGCAAGCAAGACAATGGCAACAAGCACATGAAGACAGAAGTGATGTTGTAACAGGTGCTGTAGGAGCAGTTCAAAAGACAGCAACAGATATGAAAGCAAGAGTAGCGGTTGGAGCTATTAAATTATCTACATTAGGAGCTAAAGCTGCAAGATTATTTGGAGCTAAAAATGCTGCGAAAGATATACAAGAAAGAGGATCAACATATGCTCATGCTTTATTAACTAAAGATTCAAGAGTTGAAGAATTAGCTCAAAATATGGCTGAAAGCGGATTCATGAAATATGATCAAGTTGTTGATACAATAGAACAAGCAGCACAAACATGTGAAGCTTATGCAAGAGCTGGTGTATCATGGGCACAAGAAAAAGCTCAAAAATTAAAACAAGCAGCAATTACAGCTAAAACTAAATCTGTAGAATTTGCAAAAAGAACAGGTGAAAAAATTGTTGAAGGTGTTAAAGATGCTGGGGCAGCAACATATGTTTTCTTAGATGATGCTGGTAAAGCTGTAAAAAGAAAAGCAGAAGATGTTATAATTAACACAGCAGCAGCGGTTGAAACTGGTGTACATGCAGTTAAAGATGGTGTTGATACTGTTATAACAGGTGCATATGTTGCTTATGATGATGGTAGAAAAGCTGTTGTTCAAGGTGCAAAAAATGTTAAAGCTGCTGTAGAAACTAAAATACAAGAAACAAGAGAAAATTTAGGAGAAGTTGATGCAAAAGGTCAAGTAGATCAAATGTATACAGCTAGACAAGCAGCAGCAAGAAAAGCTGATGCAAGAGATTGGCAACAAGCTCATGAAAATAGAAGTGAAGCTGTTACTGGTACAGTTGATTTTGTTGATAGTGCTTCAACTTCAGTAAGATCTGTTGTTTCAAATGGAATTATCAATTTAGCAACTGTAGGAGCTAAAGGTGCAGCATTATTTGGTGCAAAAGGTTTAGCTAAAAAGATGCAAGATAGAGCTGGAAGAACAGCTGATAAAGTTATGACAAGAGAATCAAAAGTAGGTAAATTCTTTAGAGATTTTGCTGAAAGAGGATTCATGACTGCAGATAAAGTTAGAACTGATGTTGAAACAGCTAAAGATACAACAGTTGCTTATGCTAAAGCTGGTGTTGACATGGTTAAAGATGCTGGTGAAGTTGCATGGGATAGAACTAAGCAAGGTGCATTAGCTGTTGGTAAAGCTGTTGCAGAACCTGCAGCAATGGTAGTTGCATTAGGATCATTAGCAATTGATTCAGGAATTGAAGCTGGTAAAAAAGTTGGAGAAAAAATTGAAACTATTTCTGACATTGCTACAGCAAAAGTCGAAACTGTAAAAGATGGAATGAGAGTAGGATTTAATGCTAGAGCTCAAAAATTCATGGAAGGCATAGCAGGAAAATTAACAGAAGCTGCTACAAGATTTAAATCTAATAAAGAAAAAGCTGCTCAAGATCAAGAACAAAGTCAAATGAGACTTGCAGCTGCAAAATCTAAGAATAGCCCACAAAAAGAAGCTCAAGAAAACGATGGATTTGATAAATAGTTTTAAATAGATATTATAATAAAAAGCAAATGTTTAACATTTGCTTTTTATAAAATTAAGGTATTATATGAGTATTGGAAAATTAGAATATAATGGAAATACTTATTATTACGTTAATGAATACACTTTTAAATATGGTGTTTTCTATAAATTTGCAAGTATTAATGAAGAAATTATATTTTGTGAAAAAAGTGATGATAAATATATTCCAGTAGAAAATAAAAGAATTTTAAAGAAATTAAATAAAGAATTTCCAGAAATAAAAATAAAGGATATTGTGTAGAAAATATGGAAAATATTGGTTTAGAAAGAATTGCTAAACGATATCGAGCATTATTTTTTGGAGATGTTGCAAAAGGATATACAGATATTGAAGAGTCAATTGTATATAGACAAGCGGCAAATTTAATATCTGCTAAATATGGTGATATAATTTCAAGAGATGAAGTAGAGAATATATTATCTAGTAAAGGTAGAATCTATACAATGGTAGTAAAAAATAGAGTTGCTTTCTATGAATATCAAACAGGTAATATAGGTATACCACATTTCTTAAGATTAACAACAACGTTATGTCATGAACTTGTACATAAACTTGGTTATTTAAGAAAAGATAATTCATTTTCAGAGATGAATCCAGTATTTAAAGAAGCTGGTACAGAATTAGTTAGTGCAACATCACTAGATGATAATTATGGAAGAATATTAATATTTAATGGCGTATATGGAAAATTTCCTGAAAAGACAGATGAAGAGTTTTTGTCAATAGCTTTGGTTAATCAATTAAATCAAGCATTAGGCGGTAGAACTCTTGAAAAGAGTATCTTAAGGGGTCATGATTATTTTAAAGAAGAAATGATAAAAAGATGGGGAAATGACTATTATGTTCATTTTAGTGAAAACGTTAAAGATATTGCTCGTATTGAAAGTGAATATTGGAGAGAATATAGAGATCTAGATGATGATGAAAAGATAACAATAGAAACTGACTTAAAACATAGAATTGCTGATTTTCAAGATACTATAATTGATGTTGAATTTGGTTCAAGAGTTCAAAATGTTAAAACAAAAGAAGAAGCTGAAAAGTTTTTGAGTGATTTAAAAGAATTTGGATATAATAGAGTTAGACATTCTACTACTTCACCTGAAGGTAGAAAAGAATATTATGATCCTAACTTTATAGAAATATTTGAACATTTTAAGCATAATCTTGAAGCTGATTATGGATCAATTGATGTAGAATATGATGAATTTGAATGGGTAAAAAAATATCCTAAAAAAGAAATTATAAGAGAAGTATCAGAACAAGAGGCTGATGAAGTTTATTTGCTTTCAAGAGATGTAAGAAAAAATCTTAAAACAAGCAAAGGATTAGCTAAATTAATACATAAAGTATTTAGAGATAATGGAACAGCAGATAAAGCATTATTGTCAAGACCAATAGATAAATACACATTAAATTTTGATCCTTCAAAAGTTGAAGAAATTAAACCGATAAATTCAGATAAAATAAGAATGCAAGAAGAAAACGAAAAATAGATGTAATCCACAATTTGATAATAAGTTGTGGATTTTTTATTTTAAAAAAGCTATTTCTTGACAAAAATATAAAATAAAATATAATGTTTTTAAGATATTTAAAGGAGAATATTCATGAAAGTATTAATTACAGGAGCTTCTTCTGGAATAGGAAGAGATATAGCAAGAGAATTTGCAAAATTAAAATATGATATAGTTCTTGTTGCTAGAAATGTAGAAAGAATGCAAGCTTTAAAAGAAGAACTTGAAAAAGATTATGAAGTAAATGTTAATTATCATTCAGTAGATTTAACAAATAGAGATAATTGCGTTGAATTATATGAAAAGGAAAAAGAAATAGATATATTAGTAAATAATGCTGGTTTAGGTGATTTTGGTAGATTCACTGATACTAGTTTAGAAAAAGAATTTAGTATAATTGATACAGATATTACAGCACTTCATATATTAACAAAATTATATTTAATAGATATGAAGAAAAAAGATTCAGGAATTATCTTAAATGTAGCATCAATAGCAGGATTTTTACCAGGTCCATTGATGGCTACATATTATGCAGCTAAAAATTATGTAGTAAGATTATCTGAAGCAATAAAAGAAGAACTAGCTAAAGATAAATCAAAAGTGCAAATAAGTTTGTTATGTCCAGGGCCAGTAAAGACTAACTTTAATAATGTAGCTAATGTAAAATTTGAACTTAGTTCACTATCAAGTGAATATGTAGCAAGATATACTGTAAAACAATTATTAAAAGGAAAATTTTATATAGTACCAGGTTTTACAGTGAGATGTGCAAAATTATTCTCAAAAATAACACCAAATTTTATATTAAGAAAAATATGTTATAATACACAAAAAAGAAAAGAAGGTTAAGTAAAATGAAAATATTAATGGGAACAAAAAATCCAGGTAAAATAGAAGGTGCTAAAAAAGCATTTGAAGAATATTTTGATAATATTGAAATAGAAGGTATTTCGGTATCATCTGAAGTAAGTGATCAACCAGTAAATGAAGAGATATTTAAAGGCGCTAAAAATAGAGTAAAGAATTTAAGAAAATATGCTAAAGAAAATAATATTGATGCTGATTTTTATATTGCTTCAGAAGCTGGAATAACAAATCTTTTAGGAGATTGGATTGATATAAATTCAGCTGTTATAGAATCTAGAGAAGGATTACAAAGTGTAGGTACTTCACAAGGCTTTCCAATACCAGAAAAATATGTTGATGAGATTATTGAAACTGAACTTGGAAAAGTTATGGATAAGATATTTAGTGGAGAAAAACTTGGAAATGGAAAAGGTGGAATAAGCTTTTTAACAAAAGATGTTATAACTAGAATTAATTTAACTAAAGACGCATTTATAATGGCTTTAATTCCTCATATAAACGGTGAAATTTGGAAGTAATTATAAAAGTAGATAAAGTATATGGGTAAAGACTAAAATTTTAAATTTTAGTCTTTTGTTGTTTAATAATTATTTATATTTTTTTAAAAAGGTATTTACTTTTTTGGGAATTATTAATAAAATTTTATATATACAAAATTAGATTAAAAGGAAAAGTGAGAATGAAAAAATGTTATCATATGACTTCATTAGATAGAGTACGTTCTATAAGTGTATCAGGACTTACTCCTCAAAATGGAGATAATAGTAAAACAGTAAACGATACAAAAGTGAAAGTGTTTTTCTCAGAAGGTATGACAGGAGCAGTTGCTCTATATGCAGATCTTCAAAAACATTATGATGATATAAAAGCAGGTAATGTAGGAAAAACACCACAAGATAGAGTTGAAGCAGTAAATGCTACTAACTCATTAGAAGAATATTTAGGTGGAGATGGAGTATATTTCTTATTTGATGGAACAGATTTAGAAAATGAGAAAAACTTTATGGATGGTTGTACTGATCAATCAATTGCTCCAGAAAATCTACAAGTATGTCTTTTAAAGAATAATGAAACAAATACAGTATCATATTCAAGATATGATATTATTAAATATATGATGAGTAAAGTTCCTGCAGAAAGTATTTATTATACAGGAAAAGATGTAAATCCAGAAGAAGTTGAGACAGCAACAACACAAATTAGAACAAATGTAAATTGGTTCTATGAAAATAATAAATCTGCAATTAATGCTTTTAGAGCTGGAAATTATACATTAGAAAACATTCCATTAAGAGAATTTTGTGAAAAATATTTAAATCAAGATGAATTAGTTGTTACAGGTCAAAATATTGGTAAATATACTATGAATTTACTAGAAGATATTGAAGCTGTAAGAAACATGGAAATGTTATTAGATAGAGACGTAAGAAACTTAGAATTAGAACACGATATGGCAAAAGAACCCGACAAAATAAGAGAGAAAAAAGATGATAATAATAATCAATAAGGGGTGAGTGAGATACAAAAGAACAAAGCATATGCACAAGTATTAGAAATTTTAAATCATATTAAATTAGAAGATTATTATAAACTTCCAAAAGAGATTATAAAAGCTTTAGAGATTAATAAAGAAGATGATAAAAGTTTCAAATACAATAAAGAAAAAGATTTCTTAGAACAAGAAATGTTATCAGAAACAAAGTTAATACTTGCAATATTTTTTAAGAGATATTGGGCTACAGATGATCAAAAAGCTAAGATCAGAGTTTATGAGGTAAATAAAATTACAGCTATTGAAGAAGAGAAAAAGAAAATTTATCCTCAAAATGTTATCTCAGACAAAATAGTTGAAGAAAAGTTAGAAGAGAAGAGACAAAATCAACTAGCTTTATTAAAAGAGCCTAATTGGTTTAAAAAGATTATCAGTAAGTTTAAAGAAAAATTTTTAGCAAGAACGAGATCATAATAAAAGATAAGAGCGTATTTAGAGCAATCTAGATACGCTTTTTTGTATTTGTAAGTGAAAAAACTACGGAAATAAGCATCTTACAATACTTAATTTACATAAACTATTTACATTGATATAAAAATGTGCTATAATTTTAACGTGGTGATTTTATGAAAAGAAAGAATAGAAGTAGTATAATTGACACAAAAGAAGAACTTATAAAGAATTTTAGTAGAGAGCAAATGGACATTTACAATCGTTTTAAAAGCAAATTTACATATGTTGATCCAAATCTTTATCCAACAGTAAATGGTGATAAAGAAATAAGATTTTTGGAAAACGGATGTAAACTATTAGAAAAAGTATTAAAAGTTGAAATAGTTGTTGCTTTGGTTGTAGGAACATTTATATTAATGACAAATGATACAGTAAAAGAACAAGATAAAACAGTTACTTATAAAAGCGCAAGTATCGTTGTAGATTATAATTCTAGAGATTAATTATAAGGGGAATAAATGAAATTAGCATTAAAGAATGATACAAAATTACATAAAGATAAAGTTGAAAAGGTTCTAAATAAAGGACCTTTTTACTTTGTTCGATTTGCTTTAATTGCTCAAATTATTATTGTTGCAATTATGTTTTCTTGTGGTGCAATTTTAAAAGTTATTCCGGAAAAAAGTAAATTTTCAATTAAATATAATATTCAAAAAGTATTTATTAGAGATAAATATGATAATGATAATAATTCAATAATTTATTGCTTAGAGGCTCTAAATAAAAATAGATATTTAAGTGAAAATAATAAAATTTTCATTGAAAAATATTTAATAAAAGAAATAGAAGAAAATAAAGAATTTATTAATGTTAATAAAGTTGCGAAAAGGATTGAAACTCTAAGAGTTAATTATAATAAAAAATATTTAATTAATGAAATAAATAATGAAATAATTTTAAATAATTATAAAGAACAAAATTTAGATATTGCTGGAAAGTATAATTCGTTTTTTAATGAAATAAATATGTATGAACAAGTAGATTATTATGAATTAGAAAATAACTATAATGAATTAACATATGGTTTTGATGAAGCTAGTAAAACAGCATATTTTCATGAGTTAAATCATATGCTTACAAAAGGAGTATCAAATAGTTCAGCGACTACAATTAACATTTATACAGAGAATTCTTTTTCAGAATTAATTAATGAGTTATTTGCTAGAGAATATTATAACGAAGAAATATCAAGTGGTTATGATAATCAAATAAAGCATATGTATGTGCTTGCAGAGATTTTACCAGAAGATATTTTAAGAAAATATAAATTTGATAATAATGAAGCAATATTAATATCAGGCTTACTTGATATTGATAATGATTTAAATAAAGCTTTTGAATTTATAAGTATAGTTAAAAATAATCAAGAATACAGAAAAATTCATGATCTATATGAATATTATTACGAGAAAAAAAGTGGAAAAAAATTAATTGATAATATGAATATTTTAGCTTATTTATATGATTCGAAAATATTATTAGAAGAAGAAAGAGATGCTTTTGAAATGTTTGTAGGAATAGGGAATAATGTTGATAGTATAGAGATTATTCCAAAAGGTTATTTTTCAAAAGATTATAAGAAAGAGTATCCAAATACTTTAATAAAAATTAATAATGCTTACTTCAAAATCCTAAAATAGATTATAAAAAATATGCCAGAACAAATAGTTCTGGCATGTTTTTTTATTCAGCTAATTCGAAACTTGTTATTTTATATTCGTATCCAAAAGTTCCTTTTTGAACTGTATATTTTATTTTATATTTATTGTTTTCAATTAGTTCTTCAGAATTGTCTGTAGTTCCGTTATAAATTCTATATTCTAATTCTAATTCATGACCTGCTTCATCTTCGAAAGAATAAGTGTATTCTACAAAACCATTTCCGTCTTCAATTCCAACTGCTGGAGCACCAGGAGTACCGAAAGCATTATTAAGATTTTTTGTTAATGTTAATATTTCTTCGTATTCTCCAGATGTTTTTAAACCAAGTGCAGATCTTAAAGAATCTTCATCTGTTATATTAGTGATTTCTTCGTTAGTTAAAGCATTAATTAGTTTATAAGATGTAATTGATATTTTTTCGTCAGAACGTTTAACTCTAACTTCAACTTTTACTTCATCATCATAATCTTTTAAAATGCTAAGTGTTTTATATGTTGCTTCATCACAACTAATTCTTTGTTTTTTTGTATAATCACTAGAATCAAAATCTAATAAGTAGATTTCATATGATCCCATAGATGATCCGTAACCTGTAACTTTTTGGTTTGTAAGAATATTAGCTTCTCCTGTTAGATTATTATTTGTAGTGTTTTCTGGTTCTTCTGTAGTATTATCAGTAGATGCAGAATCGTTATTATCTTCATATGTCTCATCAAAATAATAATCGTTATCTACAATTGGTGTAGATGGTAATTCAGGCTTATTAATATGTGAATTATATAAAGTAGATAAAAGTGTTGTTAATACTGCAAAAAGTATAACTAACACGAAATTAGTACCACCTTGATTAAGTGCAATTCTTGTTAAATCTTCTTCAGTAGCATTAGGATTTTTTTCTATTATTTTTCTAACTGATTTTGTGTAGAAAGATTTATACCATAGAGGGAAGTAAAGACCAATAGATAAATGGATACAAAGCCATGTTAATATTAGCATACCTCCAGATGCATATGTCATTGTTAAAGTATCTAGCAATGTTAGTATTACAGCTACTAAAAATGCTTTAAATACCATTTTTCTATATGCAAAATATATTGCACCAAAGAAAAATGCAGGTAAAGAAAATACTTTCTTCTTAAATTTGTCATATTTTTTCCCAACAAATATTTGCTTTAATTTTTCTTCCATAAGTAACTCCTAAATCATTTGTATATACGATACTATTTTATATCTAATGATAAATAAAGTCCATTATTTTATAAGAATTATTTAATTAATTTTGTAAAAGACTACTTACTAATATACCTAAATTTTCATTATATATTCCGGCAAATTGAGAAATAGGTAATGGATTTTGACCAAGGCCAACTTCAATAGTAAATCCAGGAAGATTATAATTTAATATAAACCAATCTTTAAAACCAGCAAAACTTGAATTTTCAGGAACGCTTTCAGCTATATAACCAGAAAGTTTAGCAAATAATTGTGCGATTTCTTCACTTCTAGGAGGGGTAATATCTTGATATTGATAGTAGATGGTTCTGCCTTGTGTATGATAAGTAAGCATTAATGAAAAGTTATGCATTAAAGTAAAGTTATATAAATGTACTGCTTCTGGAGCAGTAAGAGGACCGTATCCAACAAAATCACGTGGAGCAGGTTTGTTAAAACCTTGAGAAAATTTGATTTCTTTTGCTTCATTCCATCCAGCTGGAAATTGTAGATTTAAATCTATTCCTTCAATATTACTTTTCCAAGCACTAGGAAATGATAAATTAGGGAAAGATTCTGATATTTGTTTTGCGTTAATATATGCTCGTGAATTTTCGTTTAAATATCCAGTAACTAAATCAACACCATCTGGATTTAGCATTGGAACTATATATAGAGAAATGTCTTTGAATAGTTTACGCGAATCGATACCAAATATAGGAATATTATTAGTATAACTTTTAGCAAGTTGTTCTATAAATTTCATTAAAAGGGGAGTAGTAATCCATTCATTAGCATGTGTAGAACCTACATATAAAAATTCTTTTTTTCCTTCGCCGAACCTTAAATATTTTATGGGTCTTAAAAGCACAGAATTGCCAATTGAGCCATTTTTGATAAAAGGGTATATAGTTTGTAGACTTTTAATATTTAAGTCCAAAATTTGCGTTGTATAACTTATATCTGTTTGAACTATATTTCCAAATGGAATTATTATAGTAGAATCTAATGTAAGATTGTTTTCATCTATATTAGGATTAGCCATTTTAATGGCATCAATAGTTGTATAAAATTCTATAGATAATGAGTATAAGGTATCATTCTCTTTAATTTTGTATTCAAAATAACCATTTATATAAGGCATTAATTTATTCCAAGTATTTTTTCCAACAATACCATCTTGTATTAATCCAAAATCTTTTTGAAAATTTATAACAGCATTATAGGTAATAAAACCAAAAATACCATCAATCATTCCAGAATAAAATCCTAATTTTAAAAGAGTGCTTTGAAGTAATTCAACTTCCGGACCTTTAGAGTTTAATTTAAGAGTAGTCATTAAATTTTTCCTTTCTTTTATGAATTTTTATATAATATTTGTTTGAAAATATAATTGATACAAAATTTTTAAAATTGGCTTGGTAAAAGCCTTGTAAAAAAATGAATTATATTGTAAAATATTGGTGAAAAATAGACCATATATGAGGTGAAAAAAGTGCTAATAGAAGCGGAGATGAAAGAATTAGCAAAGAAAAAAGAGTATACAAAGGTTTTTAACTATTTTCATGACGAATATACAGAAATGCTAAAAAACTTTTTACAGAGAAATGACGTTAAAATAAATGATGATGATTGTTTGATTGATTATATAGTTAAGACTAGATTTTTTATGCCCAAATATAATACATATACAATTCCTATTTCGAATGCGATGTATAATGAACAGTTTTCTGAAGAAATGAAATATGAGTTGTTAATGAATACATATAAAGATGTTAGAAAAGCATTTACAAAATTAGATTAGGAGATAAAATGAATAGAGTTGCAAAATTTTTAGCTCACGAAGGAAGAGTAAGTTTAGTTGTAGCACATACAACTGAAATGGTTGAAGAGATAAGAAATATACATGATTTAACACCTACAACAACAGCAGCGATGGGAAGATTTGCTACTATTACAGGTATGATGGGATTTACAGAAATTAAAGACAGCGAAGACTATTTTACAGCACAAATTAATGGTCAAGGACCAATGGGAACAATGATTTCTGTAGTAAGAAGAGAAGAATACACTTCAAAAGTAAAAGTTTGTGTAGATAACCCACATGTTGAAGTTCCATTAAAAGAAAATGGAAAATTAGATGTAAGTGCTGCAGTAGGAAATAATGGATTTTTAAATATTATAAATAAAAGCGAAGCTACAGATACAAATTATAATGGATTAGTTCCATTAGTAACTGGAGAAATAGCAGAAGACTTTACAGATTATTTTGCTAAATCACAACAAAAACCAACAGTTATTGCATTAGGTGTTTTAGTAAATAAAGATGGGGTAAAAGCATCAGGTGGTTATATGATTCAATTAATGCCAGATGCAACAGAAGAAGATATTGTTAAAATTGAAACGGCATTATCAAAAGCTCCAAGTATAAGTCAAATGATTGATGAAGGAATGTCTTTAGAAGCAATTGCAAGAACTGTAGTTGGAGATGAAGATATTATGATTCTAGCTCAAGAGTTAGATATGAAATATGAATGTGATTGCGATAGAGAAAAATTTGAAAGAGGATTAATCTCTATAGGTAAAGAAGAATTAACAAAAATAATTGAAGAAGATGGCGAAGCAAATACAGTATGTCATTTCTGCAATAAAACATACCATTTTGATAAAAACGATTTAAATGATTTACTAGCTAAAATAAACTAAGTAATATTTTAATGAAAAGGTGATAAACTAATGATGAAAAAATTTGAAAGTGAGGCAATGGTAGAGGGAAACCCAAAATGGGAGAAAGCTATATCTAGACAAGAAAAGATATATGATCCTATTTATGGTGATGCACCAATGCGTAGCGAATTTGATAGGGATTACACAAGAATAATTAACTGTAACGCATATAGAAGATTAAAACATAAAACTCAAGTATTTTTTGCACCAAAGAATGATCATATATGTACAAGAATTGAACATGTAAACTTAGTAGATTCAATAAGTAATACAATTGCCAATTACTTAGGTTTGAATTCAGAACTTACAAAAGCAATTGCAGTAACACATGATATTGGTCATAGTCCTTTTGGACATCAAGGTGAAAAGATTTTATCTACAATTCTTGAAAGAGAATGTGGTTATAAATTTTTCCATAGCAATAACGGAATTCACTATGTAGATAATTTAGAATTATTAAGAGATGTTGCAGGGCAAAAGAGAAACTTAAATCTAACATATGCAGTTAGAGATGGTATTCTAGCTCATTCAGGAAATCCAAGAGTTCAAGGTCAAAAACCAAGAGAAGAATTTGTTGATTTAAAGAAATTTAATGAGCCAAATAAGTATGCACCATATACATGGGAAGCGTGTGTAGTAAAAATAGCAGATAATATATCTTACTTAGGTAGAGATCTAGAAGATGCTAAAGAAATGAAAATAATTACTGAAAGAGATATTAATAATATCGATAAAAGTATAGAAAATATCAGATTAAATAATTCAAGTATTATAGGTTATTTAACAGGAGATTTATGCAAGAATTCTACATTAGAAGAAGGATTAAAATTCTCTGATGAAGCTTATGAGACTATGGAAAAAATCAAAAAATTTAATTATGATAAAATATATAAAAATGATAAGATACAACCAACAGTAAGATACTTTACAGTTGTAATGAATGAAATATTCTATACATTAAAACAAGAATATAATGGAACTGCAACAATAAAAAATATTAAAAAATTAAAAAGATATTATCCAGTTTTATCACAAGAATTTGCGACTTGGCTTGAAACATATTCTAATTGTGATGAAAGAGATGAAGAAAAATATTTTAATAAAATAATATATGATCTAAATGATGTTAAAGAATATAGTAGAGCTATTATAGATTATATGTCTGGAATGACAGATCAATATATTGTAAGAACATACAATGAAATAATTAGCTTTTAGGAGGACAAGTAATATGACTTATGAATATTTTCCAACAGGAGTTTGCTCAATGAAAATAAACATTGATGTAGATGATGCAACAAAAACAATAAATGAAGTAAAATTTATTGGTGGATGTGCAGGGAATACACAAGGTGTTGCGAGTTTAACTAAAGGGATGCATATTGATGAGGTAATTACTAGACTTAAAGGAATTGATTGTAGGGGAAGAGGAACATCTTGTCCAGCTCAATTAGCTAAAGCTTTAGAAGAATTAAAAGAAAAGTTAGCATAAAAATAAGACCAAGATAAAATCTTGGTCATTTTTTTATTCTTGAATATTTGTTTTAATATAATCAGTCATTTTTGCAAATTCTTCTAAAGAAAGTTGCTCAGCTCTAACTTTTAAATCTATACCTAAATCATTAAGCATTTCTTCTAATAAATCTTTTGGCATAAGTCCTGAATTAGATAGAGAATTAATTAATGTTTTTCTTTTTTGTAAGAAAGAAAATTTGATTATTTTAAAGAATAATTCTTCATCTAATACTTTAACTTTTGGTTCTTTTAATACATCAAGTTTTATAACTGCTGAATCAACATTTGGTGCAGGGATAAAAGAATCTCTTGGAACTGAAATTATAATTTCAGGATCAGTATAGTAATTAATGCTATAAGTGATTGATCCAACTTCTTTACCGCCTGGACGATCTGCTAATCTTTCAGCAACTTCTTTTTGAACCATTACAGTAATGCTTTCTAAATTTAATTTATCTTCTAATAATTTCATGATAATAGGAGTAGTAATATAGTATGGTAGATTTGCTACAACTTTAGCTGATTTGAAATTACTGTTTTCTTCAATAATTTTATTTAAATCAACTTTTAATACGTCATCATTTATTAATTCGAAGTTGTTATATAAAGAAAATCTATCAGTTAATATACTAACCATTTTTGGATCAAGTTCGATACAAATAACTTTACCAGCATTTTCAAGAAGTGGGGAAGTTAAGTTACCAAGTCCTGGACCAATTTCGATGATTAAATCATCTTTATTTACTTCTGCTTTTTCAATAATCCCATCTACAACGTTTTGATCAATTAAAAAGTTTTGACCATAACCTTTATTAGCATGAGCATTATATTTATTTAAAATATATCTTGTTTCTTGTTCTAAATTCATACTTTTTCCTTTAAAATCAAAATTTACCATATAATTTTACTATATTTTCCACAAAATATCAATAAAATGTGGATTATTAACATAAAAAAGACACGTTTTATATTAAACGTGTCTTAAAAATTTAATTATTCAGCTTTGTTTGTCATAGCTTCTAAATCTAATAATTCTTGCCATCTAGCATCAACTTCTTTTTGGAATGCTTCGATCATCCACTCATTACCAGGTTTAAACATGTGTTTAAATCTTTTTTGTGGTTTTAAGAATTCTTCGATTGGAAGTTTGTTAGCTGGTTTATAAGTAATTTTATAAACTCCATTAACAACTTC
>JAEIGA010005509.1_pt1 | contig 19341 bp, 25 predicted proteins | sample 9270691 | NCBI WGS metagenome assembly JAEIGA01 (sample SAMN17057246, study PRJNA624740) | gut metagenome | biome: biome; isolation source: fecal sample | host: Bos grunniens | place: China: Xizang | collected 2019 | reverse complement strand
GGCCGTACTGCTTCGGGAACTGCTACCTGGATGAAGACAAGATGAGAAACAAGAAGCCATTGAAGCGCAAGGAGAACCTGAAGATAGATGCTGCCATTGCGGGGCTGATGACTTTTTGGCTTTATAACAATTACGAACAATAAAAGAAGAAGAAATGAATTACGGTTTACCATACAAAGGGAGCAAGGCAAAAATAGCGGACAGGATTCTGGACTTGATGCCATCGGCTGGGACTTTTTACGACTTGTTTGCGGGCGGAATGGCGGTGACTCATGCTGCCATGTTGCGGAACAAGTTCGGGAAGGTGGTGTGCAATGATATCAATGGGGAGATGATGACTCTTTTTGTTGAGGCCGTGAATGGGAGGTTTAAGGGCGAAAGCCGATGGATAAGCCGGAAAGATTTCTTTTTGCTTAAGGATTCAGACCCTTATGTGAAGTATGTATGGAGTTTTGGAAACAATGGAGAAACATATATGTACAGCAAGGAGATAGAACCGATAAAGAAGGCGGTTTGGGATATATGTTTTGCACCGACACCATACGAGAGGAAGCTGGCATTCAGAGGATTGAGCAAGGCTTTTGAAGACATTGAAAAAGAGAAGAAGAGGCTTCGGGGTGTTGTCATTGACATGTGCGATGAATGCGGTGTGGAATGTAAGAGAAGGGAAGACGGAACGCCTGATGTGGAATACCTGTACAAAGAGCTGAAAAAAGCTAAAACCAATCACATAAGAACCTATATGCGGAATGCACTTGAAAAGTCAGGACTGAAGAAGAGCGATGTGGACAGGCACTTGGGGACGCAGATGTCAGGTCATTACTTCGGAGCTTCGCAGTGGGCTTTACCAACGGCAGAACATTACAAAAAGATGCAGGAGATTATTCCGGACTTGACGGAAGACTGGGGAACACTCAACGAGAGTTTGGAGAGATTGGAGAGTTTGGAGAGTTTGGAGAGATTGGAGAGTTTGCAGAGTTTTGTGGGTGATTATAGGGATGTGGATATATGTGCCGATTCGGTGGTTTATTGTGATATTCCATACATCAACACTGATTCGTACGGGATGGAGTTTGACCATGAGGCTTTTTATGAGTGGGTGTGTGGTTTGGATGTACCCGTGTTTATCAGCGAATACTGGATGCCGGAAGATAGGTTTGATTGTGTAGCGGAGTTCAAGAAGGCGAAGACCTTTGGAGCGAAGAATACAAGTGTGATCGAGAAGGTGTTCTGCCCGAAGAACAACAACCGGGCTATGAAGATGGGAAAACTTTTTTAAAGATAAGAAATATGAAGAATACGGATTTTAATGCATTGGCGAAAAGAGCCTACGAGAATGCGGAGAAGAAGGGATTTCATAAAGAGAAAAGAGCCGACGGACACTACTGGATGCTGGTGATTTGCGAACTTGCTGAAGCTGTTGAGGCTGACCGAAGGGGAAGACATGCTGACCGGAAGGAATATGAGCGGTTGGGCGGTGTTTGTGAAAACTCCATGCGGAAGAAATTGTTTGAGTTGTACATAAAGGACACGGTAGAGGATGAGTTGGCTGATGCTGCCATCAGACTGCTTGACTATATGGGCATGAAAGGATTTGACTTCAACGGATTTATAGATAATCCGAAGAATTATGCTGAGGAAGATGTAACAGAACCGACCTTTTTTACGGAGGATGTGTACAAGGTGTTTGACATGATGACTTTTGATAACAGTGTGGGGTTTGTGATGCTTGATGTGATGGACTTGGCCAAGCAGTATGGAATAGACCTGATGTGGCACATCCAGGCGAAGAGACATGCGGGGGTTGTGAAGAGCCTATGGGAAGAAAGGGGCTACGAGGTTGTAACTCCTTTCGAGCTGGTGGAAGAGAACAACGGGAGCATGGGGGAGATGGAACACTATGCCTACTGCATGGGCAAGTGCGTTGAGGCTCTGCTGCTGTGCGACGGGATAGTGCTTTGCCACGGATGGTTTGAGAGCAAGGGTTGCAGGGCTGAATGCGATGTAGCACAAGTGTACGGGAAGATGATACGGGTAGACAAGACGGAGTATGAGAACAATCAAGTTTAAGACCAACAAGGACGGGGAGAGTGTGACACGATGCCCGAACGGGTTCACGACTTTCGTGGGGAACCGACCGAAGAGAGTGGGACGGGACTGCCTGTTCTGCAAGTTCAGGAAGCATGTGGACTTTGACAACCATGAAGTGGAGTGTATGTATGTAAGGAAGAAGACAGGGAATGTCTGATGGAATAAGCAACCGAAAAGCATGTTGAGGCTTGTAGGGTGACGGGTGGCGGTTAACTCCGTCACCCTTTTTTTGTGCGAAATTATGAATTGGATAGACAGGATTTTTAGACGGGAAGCGGTTGTGGCTGAGGCCACGACGAAAACTGCTGTAGGTGCTGACTACAAGCAGAATGTGGTGTGGGCGAACACGGAGACGCGTGCGATGAAGATTGCGGCTGTATTCTGTGCGGTTAACCTTATCAGTTCGGGAATTGCGAATCTAAGGCTGGAGTACAAGAGGAAGGACCGATACAAGGGATACTTCAAGTTGGATGACTCGATAGGTGGGAAGAGGCTGAACTACCTGCTGAGCGTGGCACCCAACAGGAGAATGAATGTTTCGGTGTTCTGGAAGACGCTGGTGTCGCAGATATTGCTGAGGGGAAACGCGTATGTGCTGCCTGTGAGGAATATCTACAATGATGTTGAGGCTCTGTATCTGCTGAAGCCGGGAAGCGTGGCGCATGATGTATATACGAGCACTTATGTGGTGCATGATGATGTGAACGGAATATGGGGGACATATTCGGATGAAGAGATTCTGCACTTCAAGAATGTGAGCAATGACGGGGGATATACGGGTAGCAGTACCATAAGCTATGCAGCACTGACACTGGGGATTGCTGCTACAGCCGACAATGAGACATTGAAGAGATTCGCCACTGGAGGACGGTTCAAGGCCATCATGAAGAACAATACTTCGGTAAAAGGATTCGGGGAATACCAGGACGACCAGCTGAAGAAGCATGGAGAGGACTTGCAGGATGCCATCAACCGAGGGGATGACATCCTGGCCGTGAAAGGAGATGTGGAGGTTTCTCCGCTGTCCATGAGTTCGGCTGACATGCAGTTCCTGGAATCGAGGAAATTCACGATCAGAGAGATTGCCCGTTTCTTCAATGTTCCGCCAAGCAAACTGAAGGACGATACGAACAGCAACTACAAGAGTGTGGAAGTATCTAACATCGCATTCTACGCGGAGGCTTTGCAGCCGATAGTGACGGAGATAGAACGAGAGTTTTCGGCCAAGATGCTCAACGAATGGAATTTCCAGGACTACAAGTTCAGCTTTGACTTGTCGGCCTTGTATGCGCTTGATCTGGAAAGTAAGGCACGGTGGGACAAGAACCGACTGGAGAACGGGCTTGTGAGTGTGAACGACTTGAGAAAGGAAAGGGACATTGCACCGGTTGAAAAGGGGGATGATGTGTACTTGAGTGTGAATTTCGCTCCGATAGGAAGCGCGAAGTTGAGCGGTGAGACGAGTGCGAAAACGGAATGACAAAAAGAAAGGGAAAATGGCTTTGACGAAAGTCAGAAAGTAAGTGAAAAAGACTGCTTTTGGACTATCAAAGTGTAACAGCAAAAGTGCGGATGTAGTAACAATATGTAAAGACAGGAAGATATGGCGTTGAAAGTAGTGACACTGGAAGAACTGAAGGCGCAGATGCGCGAAGACTGGGACGGAGAGGATGACTTGATAACATTGTACGGGGAAGCTGCTGAAGATGCGGTAATCGGTGCAACGAGGAGGACATATGAAGAGCTGTGCCGTTTGGGTTATACGGAGCAAACGGGAGTAAAGATTGAGATTTCAGCAGCTTTGCCTGATGAGACATTGCCGGGTGGTGTATGGTTCCCGACAAGGCTGAAGGTGGCCATCCTGATGCTTGCGGCACACAGCCACAGGAACCGTGAGCCTGTGGCGGCCGTGGCGCAGAACGCAGTGCCTTACACCTTGGACTTCTACATCAAGCCTTATGTGAAACTATCGGACAGGGAGGTGTGATATGTTGTCGGCAGGGAAGCTTAACGATAGAGTGACGATCATTGCTCCAACGACTACCCAAGGACAGTTCGGTGATCAGGTGACGAAATGGGAGGATGTGCGGACGGTATGGGCGAATGTGGTGTTCCAGCGAGGGGTGCATGCGCTGAATGCCGGAGAAGGTTGGCTGACGGGAAACATAACCGTGACGATGAGGGACAACAGGACCATCCATGACAGATGCAGATTGAGATGGGACGGGAAGACCTACATGATAGAGAGTTTCAACCGAAGCGGACGGGATGGAAGCATCACGATAGTGGCCAGCAAGGTGGATGAAGGGAACAATACTGCAATTTGAGGCAACCGAAAAACACCTTACTTAATGAATAGTAGACACACCCGATAAAAAAGGGTAACTGATAGGAGGTAACTGAAATGGATAGTAACAAGAGAGAGGTCCGTACAATGACGGGAGGCAGGTGGCAACCGAGACTCCGTGAGGCGGCGGAAGGAGAAAAGGAAAGCCGAACCATCGAGGGGTATGCCATTGTGTTCGGTGTGGAGAGTGTGATCCTTGCGGACTACTGGGACAATTACCGAGAGATAATTGAGCCGGGGGCGATTACTCAGGAGCGATTGCAGGGGATGGACATCAAGATGACGATGTATCACAACCGTGAGAAGCTGCTGGCGCGGAGTAACAGGGGTGAAGGTACACTCAAGTTGAGAGTGGATGAGGTGGGTGTACACTATGAGTTCGAGGCTCCGAACACGGAAGACGGGAATACGGCTCTTGAACTGGTAAAGCGTGGTGACTTGTCGGGAAGCAGCTTTATGTACTGGTCTGATGAGGCTTCGGGTGTAAGTTATGAGAAGACGCAGGACGGATTGCTTTTGAGGCGTGTGAAGAACATCGGTGAGATATATGACATGACCATTGCGGCAGACCCGGCATATACCGAGACAACAGCCTTGGTAAGAGAAGCGATGGACAAGTTCTTGAAGCCTGAGAAGAAGGAAGTATCATCAATGAGATATACGAGAGAGAGAAGAAACAGGGAATTGGAATTGAATCAATTTTAAAAGGAGTATGAATAAGAGAGAAAAGACAGTGACGGATCTTATATCCGAAAGAAGTGCGATGATCGCGAAGCGTGAACAGATTAACATTGCGATGAATGCGATTGCCGACAAGGTGGCCGCAGAGAAGAGAGAGATGTCAGCGGAAGAGAATGTGGAATATCAGAGACTGCAGAGTGACTTCCACAAGATTGGCCGTGAGATTGCGATGAATGTTGACATTGTAAACATGAAGAATGCGCAGCCAAGGGAGGAAAAGAGTGCCAACCAGTTGATGCGTGAGGCTCTTCGTGAGGCGAAGCGTGACGGGCAGGCAGAGTTTGCCTTGAAGCGCGAGATTACCACCAGCACAATCGACACAGGAGGTTTGATTCCGTTGACAATCAAAGATATTCTTCCTCCGCTGGAAATGGGGCTCATCTTCGACAAGATTGGTGTGCCTATCCAGACAGGTGTGACAGGTAACCTTCAGTGGCCGGTGATGGGCGATGGTGAGGCTGAAATATTGGGTGAAACCGAGGAATTGACAGACAGCACCGTTGACTTCAGCAAGATCAATGCAGTGAAGACACGAATGGGTGTATCTTTCACCGTGACAAACCAGGCAATCAACGACAGTGATGTGGATTTGGTTGCTCTGATTCAGCAGGAGGCGAGACAGCGAATCCGTCGTGTATTGAACCGTGTGATGTTCAGCCATCAGGATTTCACGGGAAATTTCCACGGTCCGTTTGCCAGAGCAAAGGCACAGGATACATTTGCCGGAGCGGTTCCGACCTACAAGGAACTTTTGGAAATGAAGGGCAAGGTGGCTGAGACAGGTGTTGAGATGGAAGGCTTCTGCTATGTAATGAGCGAGACCATGAAGGCAGCCTTGGAAGCGACACCTATTGACGCAGGTTCTGGCCGTATGGTAATTGAGAACGGAAGCATTGCCGGATACCCTGTATTCACAACAGCCTACATCAACTACGGCAGCGACAAGAACAAGGCCGATGTGGAATATGTGGCTGCAGGTGTATACACTTACCTTGCGGTTAACCAGTACGGTGAATTGCGTATGGTTGTAGACCCATACACAAAGGCCAAGAAGGATGAGGTGGTAATCACATTGAACTCTGACTGGTCCATGACAACACTCCGCAAGGAAGCGTTTGCGCTGTACAAGACAAAAACAGCATAAGGATAGAATTTGGGGTTCTTTCATAGTTAGTGATTTATAGTTTGATTTTGAAAGGCTGCTGTAGTGATGCAGCGGCCTTTTTTGCAAAATAAACTGATTATGGGGTTGATGAAGCGTTTGGCGGAAACGGGTAGGCGGCAGCCGCGATCTTATTCGGGAAGCTTTGGTGGTGTACAAGGCCGGTTTGATGTGAACTTATCGGTGGACAACCGGGAGTTCGTGGAAATGTGCGAGCGGTTAAGCTATGAGAATGTGGTGAAGAGTTCCGATATGCGGAGGGTCTTTGCAAAGGTGGCGAAGCCGGTGAAGCGGACCGTTCAGCAGGGGGCCAGGGCTGCCATGAAGAGCGATCCAAGGAAGGCTTGGAAAGGTGTGCGAGTGATTACCCTGAAGGGTGGAAAGGGTGTAGTGGTAGGCTTGCTGAATCCGAGGAAGGCGGGCAATGCGATGGCGGTGCCTACGAAGCAGAACGGAGGGAAGAGCGGAATACGACGGAACCGGAAGAGAAGCGCACGCACGAACCAGGTGGACGGATACCAAGGTGCAGACAGGGCATGGCTGTTGCGTATAGTGAACCAGGGGACGGTGAACGGTCCTCGTGAAGCGGGAACGCGCGGAACTCTGAAGAAGACTGCCAACCGTGGGGAGATAACGGCGAAGCGATTCTTTGACCGTGCTGAACCTGCCATGAAACAGGCTTCGCAATCATTGGCCGCAGAACTAGGAAAGATTATCGAAAAAAGATCGAAGAAATGAGTATACTTATCGGATTGCATATAAAGAGGGCGTTGGAGAAAAGTCCGGATGTGGTGGGTTTCGTTTCGAACAGAATCTACCCGTTAGTTGTTCCGCAAGGTGTGGAGACTTACCCGTTTATCTGCTATGACATGAATGGCGGTATAGGTGATGCGACAAAGGACGGGACAGTGGACGATGTGTCTACAGTGAGCATATCTGTACTGGCCAAGAGGTATGAGGATGCTATTGTGATAGGCAATGCGGTTCGATATGCTCTTGATGGTTATTGCCCTACCTACAAGGAATTCAGGGTGACAAGAACGGGAAACATCATGTACAATGATGAGTATGTTGAGGCTATTGATGCCTATAGTGTGAATATGAGTATTGATTTTAGAACAATAGATTTGTAATATGGGAAAAGCGAATGTAATTAAGGGTAAAGACCTGATGATATTCCTGAACGGAAAGGCTACAGCACTAGCAACAAGTCACGCGTTGGAGCTTACCGCGGAAACAAGTGAAGCAGCCAGCAAGGATGATGGCGCGTGGAGCAATGCAACGGTAACTAAAAAAGCTTGGACTGCAACGACCGAGGCTTTGGTTAGTGAAGATCCGGATGTTGACAGCTTTGATGCTATGTATGACTTGTTTGACGCGGGGGAACCGGTTGATGTGATTTCGGGAAGACCGTCCAATGTATCGGATGATGGAGTTCCTGAAGGTGGTTGGACTGTTCCGACACAGAAATACTACAAGGGTAAAGCATTGATCACATCTTTGACAAGGAATGATCCGAATGGCGATAACTCTAGTATGAGTATATCTTTGCAAGGTGTTGGTAAACTTGAACGAATTGACGCATGAGAACTGTAGTCATCCAAGGAAAGGAATGGAAATTGGCCTACAACCTTCGGACGCTATTTATCTACGAAGAAACGGCCGGACATCCGTATCGGGGAGAAAAGACGATTGACACTTATCTTCTTTTTTTCTCCATGCTGATGGCTAACAATGCGGAGTTCAGTATGTCTTTTGATGAGTTTATTGAGGAGTGTGATGCGGATATGAACTTGTATCAGACATTCGTGGAGGTTGTTGAGGAGCACGGGAAGCGTGTGGCCGCATTCGTGGACAATAAAAAAAAAGCAGTGACGCAGTAAGTGTCATCCGGCTATATGAGGAGATAGTGGGCAGGGGCGGTGTGTCTCCTACCCACTTTTTTTATGATATGACCTTTGGCGAAGCATCAGCCTATATGCGAGGGATGCAGTTGCGCGAAAGGGACGAATGGGAACGGACCAGGTGCATGATGTGGGCGGCTATAATGCCACATTCAAGGAAAAAATTGGAATACAGGGATGTGATGAAGTTCGATTGGGAGATGGAACACGTGGACACATCTACAGTGGACGAGAAGGAGTTGGAACGAATTAAGGAATTGGCTAAAAAGATAAAGTTATGAGTGACATATTAACTAGATTACTCCTGAATACGGGAGACTATGACACGAAGCTTGCAAAGGCGAAGAAAAGCAGTGGGGAGTTTGCTTCGGAGATTGGCGGAAAGGTAGCCGGAATGGTGGGAAAGTTTGCTGCCGGTATCGGTGTAGCGATGGGTGGCGTAGAGGCTTTTAACAAGGTAGTATCGAGCAGTCAGACAGCCGGAGATAGGTATGCAGAAACAATGGCCGGAATGAAAAGGGGTGTAGATGAATTTTTCACAGCTTTAGGCACAGGAGATTTTACAGCTTTCAATTCGGGACTTGATGGAATGGTGGCAAGAGCAAAAGAGGCTTATCGGGCGTTGGATCAGCTTGGGAATGCTCAAATGAGCTTTGATATAGCACAGGCATTAGCCCAAAAAAGCATTCAAGAGGGACAGTTAGCGGCAAAGAACAAGTTTGCACCGGTTGATGTGGCAAAGGGGGGATTTGATACATGGAGAAGCGGGATTGATGAAATGACAGCAAGGGTGTCGCAATTAACATTGGACACACAAGATTACATCCGTAAGGCCGTGGAAAGTGTGGCTGGAGTGAAGGGATTTTCTGCCAATATGGATAATATCACAAAAGCTTTGCTTCTCGATATCCAAGATAAAGGGAAAAGAGACGAACTGAAAAAACGATACGCAAAAGAGTATAGTGAATATATCGAAGCAATAAGTGATGCCGATGATTTGTTGAGAACAGGAAGTAAGACCGAAGCACAAAGAATGAAAGATACGAGAGAGTATAATTCTAAAATGCAAGAGTTAAACCGGAAGTATAATGAAGCGATCACTGTTAATGCTCTTTTGGTGAAGTATGGAGATGATGAACTCCGTGCAATTGGTGGGAATGTGAAAAGTTTGATTGGCCTTGATTCGTCTATCAGCAACTTAAAGAGAGAATTTAACGAGACAGCATATGAATTTAATAACCGGAATAAGAGTACAACAGGGTTTGTGCCGATTGAATCTTTTGACGGATATACGGTGTATCCTGGAATATCTGATAGTTCTATAAAAAAAGGCAGTGTATCGGTAGGATCCAAGAGTAATGCGCCAAAGCTGCCGGTTGTGGTTGGGCAGATAAACTATGACACACCACTTGGAAAGAAGGTTTTGGAATGGATGAACGGCAAAGAAATTCCGATTATAAAGACCGAGATAGAGATAGAAGATGAGAACATTGATGAAGAAGATCTATCGGGTGCGTGGGCTAAACACACAAAAAGGATTGAGGACATGAACAGCGCATTGAGCAGTACGGGAGAAATATTCGGAAGCCTTGGCGGTATCATGAGCAACTTTGGGAATGACATGGGGGCTTGGATGCTTGGTTCCATGGGCCAAATTGCGCAAATGATTGTTCAGTTGCAGTCGTTGGCAACGGCTAACGGTGTGGTTTCGGCTTCAAAACTACCATTCCCGGCAAACCTTGCGGGAATCGCTACGGTTGTGGCTACAATAGCAAGTGTTTTCAGTAGTTTGCCAAAGTTTGCTGATGGTGGTATTGTCGGTGGATCGTCTTACTTTGGGGACAAATTATTGGCGCGTGTGAACAGCGGGGAAATGATTTTGAACCAAGGACAACAGGCGCGACTTCTGAGCATGACGGAAGGTGGAAATGTGCGTGTGACAGGTGATGTGCGGTTGAACGGGAAGGATATATATATCACTTTGAGAAACTATATGAATTCAACAGGAAACAGATTGTAATATGGGATTGAGATATACCGTGAAATTCAAAGATCCAAAAAATGAATCTTATGAGGTTAGAATATACCGAGAAGGTTATACGGGTGAGCCTACTGAATTGGTGGGTGCACCTTCTTGTTTTGTTGTGTCGTTATCGGACGATGATTTTGTGTACACTCCAATTAGAACATCATCCGCAACGTTGAGGGTTATAGATAGCGAATTGTTGCTTGATCTTTATTCCATCAACAACCAATATGCACCGGTGAAGATGTATAAAAACGGGGTGTTGGAATGGTCGGGGTACATTAAGCCGGAGCAGTTCACGCAACCTTATTTGCCATATCCGCAAAGTATAAGCATAGATTGTGTCAGCCCGATTTCGACATTGGAGAATATTGAGTACAAACAAAAAAATGAAACAGGTTATATCCATTTGTTTGAATTGATTCAATATTTGATTGAAAGTGCCAATGGTGGATATAGTGGAATATATATGCCTCCGGTTTACGGGGAAGATGGGAATGCACTTCAAAATATATTGCTAGCAGAAAGCAATTTTACGAAGAGCGAGATGAATATGTTGGAAGTGCTTGATTCGGTGTGTAAGTTCTTGAACTGGACGCTGTTTGACGTGAAAGGATCTTTATTCTTTGTTGATTCAGATTGGGAAGGGGAATATAGATTGTATAACGGGAATTTAGGCACATTCGCAATGACGGGAGTGAAAGAGGCTTCACTATCAGATATTGGATATAATGGCAGTGATTCAAACACATTGGACATCGTGCCAGGTTTTAATAAGGCGAGCGTGAAAAGCATTAACAATGTTTTCGACAAGGTGATTGAAGAAGAGATGTTTGATATTCTGGAAATAGTGCAGACATGGACCTATAACGGAGGGGACTATGATGGTGCTAGACGAATCATCAGAAAATTCAAGAAACCTGAAAAGTGGGTAATGTATTACTATGATCACCACATGAATCCGCTGACGTTTGATGAGGCCAAAGAATTGGATATGAATACGGATGTTGTGGGGTGCGTGGAAATGTCCGAAAACTCATACACGGTGGAGGAAAAAGACGGGCAGATTGTGCCGGCAGTAAAGGAGTACACATGGAATGATCTCATAAAAGTAAGACTAGACAAGTATAGCTATGTTTTGAATGCGGGAGATGACAATTATAAGGCATTCACGGTGAAAGGTGTTAATTCTATATGGAAAGATGGTGCTTTTGGCGTGAATATGCAGTTAATGTACTTTTCAGATCCGGAGTTCGTAACAGTGGCCCAAACGATAGTGGACACATACTTGTTTTTTAAGTTAAGAATTGGGGAAAACTATTGGAATGGGACTTCGTGGGTTAAAGAATATTCATTGTTTCGGATTAGATACAATGTTAACACAGGTCGAGGGTATCAACCAATAGAGAGCAACATTAACGCAGATATGCCATACAGGGGACTTACAGGCTATGTTGTAGAATTACCGAGTGATAAGGTGCTGATTGGAGATTTGGAATTCACGATGTTTTTGAATGATCCGGCAGCCGGTTCCATCAGTGGATACATTATTAAAGGGTTGGAACTAGATTATGCCAAAAAAGAGAATGTAAACACAACGGGAGAAGATGGTGACAGAGTGTATGAGAATATCGTGAACGAGAAATACATGAGTGAATGTGATGAAATCGAATTTGAGATAGGATCCTACAATGATGACGGTGCAACTTACAGCAAGGCTCTTCTGAACGGTGATTTTTTGACGAATAACCTATATTGTGCGGTGGTTGGAGAGAATATAAGGCCGGAAGAACTGATGATCAGAAGAATTGTGAACCGTTACGGGGAAACCAAAATCAAGTTAACGGAGGCTATACAAATGAGTGACAGTATTACACCTATCAGCATACTGACGGAGAGGACACAGCCCGGAAAAACATTCCGCATGACGAGCGGAGAATGGGACTATGAGCAGAACCGTCTGACCATACAGATTCAGGAGGATGCAGAATGAAAAAAGTTGATATAATATCAAAAGTTGTAGGTAGAGACGGACAGGGAAAGCCGGTTGGGGGTGGAATTTCCATCCCCATGGGAAACTACGCGCTGAAGAGCGACTTTGAATCGCTGAAGTCAATGTTCAACGATTTCCTTGATGGAGATGATACGGATTCCGTTATAAATAGATGGAAGGACCTGGAATCGTTCTTGAATGGAATTAGTGAAGACAGCCCATTAACATCTATTCTTGGCAATTACATTCCTATTGGTGGATATACCGAAATCACGGGCGAAAAGAACTTTACTGGCGGATTGAAAGTCAACGGCAGTCCTATCTACTATGATACCGAGAAAAAGTATTGGAAGCTTGAAGGTGACTTGTTGGTAACGGGTGGAGTAACCATGTATGGGAATGACTCTGGCTTTGTTGCTTCAACCATCATGGATGGTATCGTTGTAGATGGCACTACCATATCCAAGGAAGGTGGAATTTTGAAAGTCATTGGTTCAGTTGGCGGTGCAACAACAATGGGTAGTTTATCCAATGTAGGCTCATGGGCTGATAGTGTAGCTCCACAAGATAGAATCATGTACCAAGCTGCCAATTCATCACAATGGGTTGCAAAGAATCTTTCTGACTTGGCTGTTGGGGGTGTAACGGGGGATTATTTGCCTTTGAATATGACATCAACACCATTCGTTGTCAATACGCAAAGTGGTGTTGTTAATTTTAAGAGTACATCGGCTTCGGAGGTGGGATTTAGATTATATTTTGGCAATTCAAACAAAGGAGGCTTGTGGGCGAATGACGAAAGAATATATCTATACCACGCAATAACGGGTAATTCAGTTGCCTTAACCACTGGGGGTAAATTGATTTTTAACGCTGGTGGAGTAGGTTACACTGTTTTGCATAGTGAAAATTATCGCAATTATGCTTTGCCTTTGAGTGGAGGTACATTGACAGGAAGCCTTGAAATTAAAACAAACTCTTCATATGTACACTTTAAGAATGCTAATGGTATAGATAGAGGTTCATTGGGTGTTCTCGAAGATAACAATGCGTCAGTATGGAAACCATCTAAAGGATGGAAAACAATTTTAGATGCTGATAACTACTCATCTTATGCTCTTCCGCTGAATGGTGGAACACTAACCAACACTCTTACGATAGACAATTCCACTGTAGGCTTAATATTACATAGAAGCGGTCTAGCAACACCTTACATCAGATTTGGTCAAGATGCCAACAATGAATGGGGAGAGTTGGGTGTCTCCAATAATGGAAGATTAGTATTTTGGCCTCTTGTTTCATCGCAAGGAGGATATAATCAGTGGAATACTGTATGGCACTCAGGCAACGATGGTAACGGTAGTGATTTGGATGCTGATTTGTTGGATGGCAAACATTATTCAGACATCATCAATGACAATGTAGCATCAGCCACCAAACTCCAAACAGCAAGGACTATTTGGGGGCAATCGTTTGATGGTACGGGGAATGTGAGTGGCTTCTTGGAAAATGCTAATTTCATCATGAGCAATAACAAGGATGGCTATTTTGTCGGGAATCGTAAGGATGGTGTTGGTAGTAGTGATGGAGGCCTTCTCCTCTTCTCTTATGCGAACAATCCAATGTCTTTATTTACTAATTCCGTAGAACGAATACGCATTACGCCTACTGGCAATGTCGGCATAGGAACGACAAATCCAACGCAAAAATTACATATAGCAGGTCCTGTACTTGCAGATGCATTTTATGCTATAGGTGGTATATATGGGTGGAATGCAGACACGAGTGTTACTTTTAACAATAGATGGGGCATATATCAATGGGGAAATTTGTTACAAATTACGCAAAGAGATGTACATAATAACTTTATATCGTCACCAATATCTATTGATTTATTAAACGGTAGGGTTGCAATTTTAAAGCAGCAACCAACATGTGCATTGGATGTTTCGGGAGATATTTTAGCATCGGGTGGCATAACCATGTACTCAGATGCAAGAAAGAAAACAATCCTCAACCATGTAGAGTTATCGTTGAAGCAGATTGCAGAAGCACCACTAATCGAACACTACTATAATTCAGACCTTAACAAAACTACTCATGTAGGTAGTATTGCACAATATTGGGCTGAAATGAATGATTGGTTCTGCAAGGAAGATAGTGAAGGTTATTTGACAATGGAGATTCAAAACGCAGCATTGGCAAGTGCTATTAGTGTAGCCCGTGAATTGGTTAAGTTTGAATCTGAAACCGATAGAAGAATCAGATTGCTTGAAGACGAAAACAAGAGATTGAAAGAAGAGGTAGAACAACTTAAATGGAATATTGCATGAAAAAGTTAATTAAATGGTTGGCAAAGGTATTCAATGCCAACATTGAGGTAGAGAAGATTGTTGTTAAAGAGGTCATCGAATACCGATACCTTACTAACGAAAAAATTGAAGGTGATGTGGTTATTGAAGGAAATCTGCTTGTCAATGGCAATCTATCGGTGTCAGGTGGTGTTACAATTAAAAGTATGGAGGTGTGATATGGTTTATGATTTAATTCCTGAAACAAATGTAAAGGTTAGCGACATCCGTGATACACTTGCATATCATGGTGGAGTTTTTAGCGACTATCAAGATGGTTATTCCAATGTAATACAATATTTCGTGCAAAGCGCAAAAATCAATAAGTGGGCAAGATACAAGCCTGAATCCTACAAAAAGAATTTTGACTTAACCGATGATGAAAGATTTACAAATCACTACGGACTATCAATGACTGGATATGCTTCGCTGTGGGGCAATCCTCAAAAAGTGAGTGCAACCAATGGAAAGATAGACATTTCCGAAGATACTACAGGATTTTTATACAAGTTGTGCAAGGGAACACTTGGACAGTTTGACTACATCTTGCCTAAAGGCGGTGAGAATAGTCCTTATAGGCTAGGTGACTTTAGAGGATATAATCCTACGGCAGTCAGTCCATTGCCGAAAGTAACGTCGGGAACTTATAAGTATTCCTCCAATGGCTTGATTGATGTGCAGATGAACATTGCTACTCCATCCCTGAACGGGTTGACAATGGAATTGCTTGCCTATAATGCTAATACCCCGTTGCAAAATTTATACTACGGGATGATTATCTACACCGATGGTCTTACCGATGTGATTTTTGGTACTCAAACTGCGGAGCAAAAGAGCAAGGGAAGAAATGTGCTTACCTTGACAAACTCACAATATGCAACCATTACAAGCAAGAGGGGCGAGTATAAGGCAAAGGCTTTTTTGAGTAACATACCTATCGGATTGAATGACTATTCCGCACAGCCAAGCATCCTATTGGCAGATGATGATACTTACTCATCGGTGATTCTCGTTCCGAACTATGAAGCAGAGGTTTCTTTAAGCAAGGAAATCAAGACCATTTCTTCTACCAAGTATCGTCTTGTGGTTAATGTTACCAACAACTCTGCAAGTGCTATTACTGTTACATCATGTAGATTCTTGCAATCGGGTAGTTTGGCGGAAGATTCTGCTAACAATGTACCATTGACAATTCCAGCATGGGGAACTGGTCAAGTGTATTACGAAACAGGTATTTTGTCGGGAAGCAGCTTTACGGCTACATTGGTGATTAGCGGTAAAACATATACAGTATAACATTTGTGTAATTGATTGAAAAAGAATATATTTGTAACCAACAATTAAAGTAAAGATTTATGAGTAAAGTAGATTTTACAAGACTAAACTCCGCTAATGTTGCGGTGGAAAATTCAGTTGATTCTGAAAGAGTGTACGATATCAAGTGCAATGCCAACATCAACAATGGAGCATTGAACAGCATTGATAGTGGTTTTGTTTTAAAGGATGATGTTCAGGTAGCTACATTCTCCATGTGGTCTAATAACTTGACACAATCATTCCAAAATGTAACTGATGCAACTGAAATGTGTGCTATCCTTATGGCTATTACTACATTTATCGCTGATGTAAAGGTAGAAATTGAAAACAACCCTATTGAAGTGTAATTATGAAAGTAAAGTCAATCGTAGAAGCATACAAGCTATTGGGCAATGCCAAGACAACCAATTTGGATGATGCAGACAAAGGGAAAATCCTGAAAGCAAGAAAGGCTATGCGTCCGATTGCAGACGAATTTGACGCATTCCTAAAGGACGCACAGGAATTATTCAAGCCCGAAGGATGGGAAGATACTCAGAAGAAGCTCGCACAATGGCAGCAGGAAGGCGAAAAGACTACCTTATCCGAAGAAGAACGAATAGCCATCAACAAGGCTTTGATTGGCTATCAGTCCGCTATTGACAAGGCTGTTAAGGCTGAACTTGATAAGGAAGTAGAAATCGAAATCGAAAAGTTGAGCGAAGGTTCGGACATCAAGCTAATGTCGGCTAACGATTGGACACCTAATCAGCTTGACTTGATTGATATGTTATTGTAATGTAAGGGAGTGTAATACTCCCTTTGCAATTTATAAATGATTTGTCGAACAATTCCCTGTTCCACTTGTTATATCAGTGTAATTAAAAAAAGAACAACATGAAAGAAGAAAAGAACAAGGTTCAGGAACCGGAACAATTAAATGCAGCATCGGGAATAAAGGATGGTTGGGAAAACAAAATTCATGAAGAGATTGAAATGCTGAAATTAAAGTTTGCCGCTAAGGTTAATGTACTAACTGAGGACAAGGATCTTCGTGAAAAGCTGCATGAGGTGATTGGTGAAGCTGTGGACGAATCTATGACATTGGGGCAAACCACAGGTGTTTCTGAAGACATGATGAAATCATTGAATGATACATTTTCAAACGCGTTGAGTGGTTTGAGGTGTCTAAGCAGTGTATCGCGTGCCGAGACATATAAGAAGCTGTTTCATAATCAGCGCATCATTACCGCACATCTTATGTCAGCTTCGCAATTATTGCAGTTGCAGATAGGTGAAACGGAATCAATGGTAATCCCAACTTTCCCATGCAGTGAACTGATGCAGAAAGCAAATAGCAATGGACCGATTTAGGGAAGTTTGAATTGGCGAAAAGAAAGCCCGATACATCAAAGTATCGGGCTTTCGTGTCAAAATAAGGAGTGAATGACTAAAGGTTTATTGCTCTGTTTTTGTTTCTTTTGCTTGCTCTATGCGATCGGCTGATTGGTTGAGCTTGTTGGCTATCTCACGGAGAGCCTTTACGAAGATGGTAAGTTCTTCGGGTTTGAATTGTGCGGGCTTTCCGTTGACTTCGTAGCCGTGCAGACGTTGGAGGATCCAATTACTACTTTTGTTGAAGTGGCTTTTGGCGATAGCGGAAAACTTGATGTAGTCCGATAGTTCCATCATGGTCAACCAAACGGCACCATCCTTTTCGGTGGCAAGTTCTGTTTTTGCCTTTTCGATAAATAGTTCTGTACTCATAATTTTTTTGTTTTTAGAACCTCTCCACTTGGGAGAGGCTCTTTGTTTAACCTAAGCTTTTTTCAAGCTTTCTCAGAAGTCTTTCGGCTTCATCTTTCAAGTATTGTTTCTTCGTTTCTTTATGAAAGATTCTCAGCAAAACTGCAATCTGATAAGCTAATTTCTTTTCTTCTTTAGTCATTCATTAACACCTCCTTCCCTTATTTTGACGATACAAAGATAATAAGAAAATTCATATTACACAAGAAAACAAATAAGAAAATTCATATTAAAACAAAAGTTTTTTAAGTGAAGGAAACCGAAAATCACGTTATGGGTGGGAATGTAGAAACTTTAAAAATTACGTGACGAATGGAATTACACACTATAATTGCGTCCTGTTGTGGGGTGCTTACCGCGTTGGGCGGTTGGGAGTTTGTCAAGTGGTTGTTGAACCGAAAGAGTAATGAACGAATAGCGATAGCCAACGCGGAAAACATCGAATTAAAGAATGAAGTGGATGAATTTCACTTTCTCCGTGAACGATTGGAGTTCAAGGAAAAGGAAATGTTGGAAAAGGAAATGCGGTTTGTTGAACAAATGGAGTTGGTCCGGGCATTGAATCGTCAGTTGCTTGATCAGACGATAGAAAACGGAAAACTACAGGCGCGGATCAGTGAACTTGAAGCGGAACGAAAGATGAAGTTGTGCGAGAAAAGAGGCTGTATTGAGAGACAGCCGCAAAGTGGATATTAAATATTTAAAATATGGAACCAAGAGGAATAAGGAACAACAATCCAGGAAATATTAGGATAACAAAAGACGAATGGAAGGGGTTGAGGCCGGTACAGGCAGACAAAGAGTTCTTCCAGTTCATTAGCCCCAAATGGGGATATCGTGCGCTGATACGCACTTTGCAGAACTACCGGAAGAGGCATGAGTGTTGGACGATAGGTGACTTTATACGCAGATGGGCACCACCGACCGAGAACAACACCATGTCTTACATTCGATATGTATGCGAAAAGATGGTTGTGCCTCCGGCCTATGTGCCGAATGTGGACGATAAGGCTACCATGTGCCTTATGGCTTATGCGATCAGTTACTACGAAAACGGTGTGCCTCCGGTGATGGAAGACATTGCGGAAGGTTGGGATTTGCTTTAAAAAATGAACTATGAAAGGCATGATATTGTTATTCTTGTTGTTGCTATGTGGATGCATCACGGAATATATACCTATTGAATCGGTGCGATGTGACAGTGTGATGATCGAGAAGCTGATGCGTGATTCGGTATTTGTGCGTGATTCGGTGTACATCAAGGAGAAGGGGGACACGGTGTACAAGAACAGGGACAGATATGTGTATGTCTTGAAGGAGGTGGTGGATACCTTATTTGTGTATAGAGACAGGGAGGTGGACGTGCCGGTGCCGGTGGAACGGAAACTGAACTGGTGGGAGCGCGTGAAGCTGGAATATGCGGAATGGATTATAGGGGTGCTGGTGACCATTGCTTTGGTATATGCATTACGGCAATGGCTGGCACGACGAAGACGGAAAGAATAGCTGAAAAAGTCGGGGATGGGTGAACCTTTCTCCGGCTTTTTTTGTTGTAGTTGTACGGTTGATATTGACCGGGGTAAAAAGATTGTTGATATGAGTAGGGAAACTTATTTTATCGAAG
>JAEIGA010005508.1_pt1 | contig 19343 bp, 12 predicted proteins | sample 9270691 | NCBI WGS metagenome assembly JAEIGA01 (sample SAMN17057246, study PRJNA624740) | gut metagenome | biome: biome; isolation source: fecal sample | host: Bos grunniens | place: China: Xizang | collected 2019 | reverse complement strand
GGAAAACACAAAAACATGGTCACAATCGCATCTGATTCAATTAAAATTATGCTCGTTTGCGTAGATGAAGAAGATAACAAATGGGATGTCCGTGCTATTTTACCTATAGGTAATACAAAAATATGGTCAGAAATTCCATCAAAAGAGTTAAAAGGAGATGACTTTGAATATGAACCAAGTTTTGGCAACTTTACAGTTTCTTATCTTGATGTAAATGGTAGCGAATTAGATCACGATATATCTCCAAATTATTCTGTTCTCAGAAGCATATTATCTGCTGACGCTCTTACAAGTGAAGATGTACTTATTCAAGATAGATGGTCTTCATTGGGAGATAAATCATACAAAGCAATGAAAGCCATTTATGACAAAGTCGCAAACATCTCTATTACACAAATAGAACTATCAAAAATTTACAAAGTTAAAGAATCAACATCTTCTTCATCTAAAAAATCATCATCTTATGATTATGATAGCGATGATTTTGATAAAGCCGTAGAACAAGCCGAAAAAGCTCTTGAAACTTATGAAAAAACACTTGATGCTTTAGAAAAAATTGACGACCTTGACTGGTAATAACTTTTTATTTTTAACATTTTAATCTATAATCTTATTTTTTTAATTATGTCAGAACAAATTCAACAACAAACAGCCCCTAATGCTGTAGCAGCATTGGTTCTCGGCATCTGTTCTTTACTTTTTGGATGCTTTTTTGTAGGTTTCATTTGCGGTATTATCGGTGTTGTACTCGCAAATAAAGGATTAGCAGTATATCGCACAAATCCAACAATGTACACTGGTTCAGGTATGCTTAGCGCAGGTAAAATAATGTCTGTTATCGGCATCATTTTTGGCGCAATATATATCATTTACTACATCGTTGCCGTTGCAATATTTGGAGCAGCAGGCTTTGCTTATCTTGATTTAATCGAAGGATTGATGTAATCAATGAATATTGAGCAATATCTATTACCCTGTGCTTATAAACAAATATTTGGCATAGCTTGTCCTATGTGTGGCTTTCAACGCTCACTTTTATTACTTATAAATGGCAATATTTGGCAAAGCATAATAATGTTTCCCCCACTAATACCTTTATTTATAGTAATAACCATTACCATAATAAGTTATTTCAAATATCACACAATAAATAAACGATCAATTAAAAGGCTATGGGTAATTATTTTGGTATTACTACTGTTTAATGGCATATATCAAAATCTATAAATAATACAACTAAAATCGACCAAACACGGATTTTTCCAATTTGGTCGATTTTAGTATTTTGCACAATTCAAAGTATACAAATCATGGATTTTTGACAAAACAGATAAAAATATTTGCATATACCAAAGAAAATCTGTAATTTATTCAAAAAATATGCTGTATTGAATAAAAAAGTACCTTTTTTTTGTTCAATACAGCGTAAAAAGTGAATAAAATCAGTAAAATTAAAACTTATTTATCGGCAATACTTTGATTAAATATCCATTACGTTCGATTGTTCGTTCTTCATTTTCTGTTATAATTATCAAATTATTGCATTTCAGCTCTCCTGCACATTCCACGATACTATCAATCTCTCGTTTTTCTGTTTTCGGATTGCTCATATCATAACACACTTGTATAAGGCTATCAATTACAATACCATTACGTGTTACAAAATCGACCTCTTTATCATTACGAGAACGATAATAAAACAATGTTTGCTCTGGATTATACCCACGTCGCATCAATTCGATAAACACTTGATTTTCTAACAAACGACCTAAATTTTGACCTAAATTAAATGCTTTAGCCGCAACAAACCCATTATCAACAACATAAACCTTTTGCGGAGCTTTTTTCATTAGTTTCAACTTATTATTATAACGTGGCAAATAAAAGAACAAATATGGTTCGTTCAAATATCCCATATACTTCTTGGTTGTACTAACACTCGCAAAACCAAGACTATCAGCAACTTCATTAAAACTAAGCGGATTTGCAAAGTTAGAAACAAGATATAAAGCCAAATTATTTAAATCATTTATATTCCGCACATTATATCGTTTTGCCACATCCTTCAAAACAATAGAATCAAATAATGCAGAAAGATAATTAGTTGTTATTGTTCGCGTTTCAACAGTTTCAGGATAACCGCCATTTCGCAAATAATCATCCTTTAAAACCTGTATTTTCACCTCATCATGCATACTTGAATCAGAAACAATTACACCATTCCACGCCATTACCTCCTCTAAACTAAATGGTAATATCTCAATCTGAATATAACGACCAGTTAGAACCGTTGCCATCTCACTACTTAACAAATTCGCATTACTACCCGTTATTACCAAATTAAAACCATTGCGATATAATTTAGACACCCACAAATCCCAATTATCAAGATTTTGCACTTCATCAAGCATTATATACTCATAATTAGGATAAACTTCAGAAAGCATAGCCATTACCATATCCTCATTCCATTGAGATAACAACATATTATCATCAAAATTGAGATATGCGAAATTTTTATCCTTCAACATCAATAAAGCTTGTGTTGATTTTCCAGCTCGACGAGGACCAGTAATAAGCTTTATTTGCTTTGTTGCAAGTAAAGCATTAAAATCATATTTCGAATGACGAGCAAGATAGGTGTGCGACAACAACCTATCACGCTCTTGACGCTGATTATGTATTACATTTTTCATAAGCAAAATTTATTTCTCGGTGCAAAATTACACATTTTTATTCAAAAAAACAACTGTATTGAATAAAAAAGTACCTTTTTTGTTCAATACAGCGTAAAAAGTAAATAAAATCGATAAAATTAGAGGGGTTTGTTTGCTTTTATGAGTTTCGGACTACTCGAATAAGTGAAAGCAACTATTATTTACCTATTCGAAGTGTTTCCGCAGCAAAATAATGACAATTTTACAGTAAAAACGTATAAATTCACGAATTTATAGATATAAAAATAGAGGCTAAGCGAGAAAAATAAGGGTATTTTGAATGCTTTAGAATTAAATTTAGAGCATTTAACAAAAATAAACACGCTGATAATCATCAATATTACAAAATAATTAAAAATATTCGCAAAAACATTTGGTCATTTCAAAAAAAAGCAGTAACTTTGCATCCGCAAATGAGGATTAAACCTCACACGCAACCAAGCGGAATTTTTGCGATAAGCGAACACAATCAAGTTTACTTGAATTGTTGAGCATAGCAAAAATCTCGCAAATTTCTTCGAAATTTGCGGAAATAGCTCAGTTGGTAGAGCACAACCTTGCCAAGGTTGGGGTCGCGGGTTCGAGTCCCGTTTTCCGCTCAACAAATTTAATAGTCCCTGCGCAGGTGGTGAAATTGGTATACACGCTACTTTGAGGGGGTAGTGGTCGCAAGGCCGTGTGAGTTCGAGTCTCATCCTGCGCACAAAATCTTTTAGAGATGCAATTTTTAATTGCATCTCTTTTTTTTTGCTAATTCAAGAAACATCTAACAAATCTAAACATTCTGGACAATCTACAGCATAAATATTCTAGAGGAATAGATATCAATAGTTTTATAAAAAATCATATAAATTTATTATGGTTTTTAAATATTTTTTTGTAACTTTGCGAATTAATAGGTAAAATAGTTTTTTAAGCAAAAAGATAAATATTATGTCAACTAAATCAGACGTTAAAGAAGAGAAAAAAAATTTGAATTTCATCGAACAAATAGTGATGGGCGATGTAGAAAAGGGGTTGAACGGAGGTAGAGTGCAAACTCGTTTTCCACCAGAACCTAATGGTTATCTACATATTGGTCACGCCAAGGCTATCTGCTTGGACTTTGGTATTGCTGAGCGTTTCGGTGGAAAATGTAACCTTCGTTTTGATGACACTAACCCTGTGAAAGAGGATGTTGAGTATGTAGATTCAATCCAAGAGGACATCAAATGGTTGGGTTATCAATGGGAGAATATTTATTACGCATCGGATTATTTCCAACAATTATATGATTTGGCTATTCGCTTCATCAAAGAGGGAAAAGCATACGTTGATGAACAATCGGCTGAAGAGATTGCTAAACAAAAAGGTACGCCTACTACTCCGGGCACAAATAGTCCATACCGCGACCGCTCAATCAAAGAGAACCTTGACCTCTTCGAACGTATGAGCAAAGGCGAATTCCCTGATGGTTCAATGATTTTGCGTGCAAAAATTGATATGGCTCACCCAAATATGCACTTCCGTGACCCTATCATGTACCGCATCATCACATCGCATCCACACCATCGCACAGGCAATCAATGGAAAGTATATCCAATGTATGACTTTGCGCATGGTCAATCAGACTATTTCGAAGGCGTAACTCACTCGCTCTGTACACTCGAATTTGAGGTTCACCGCCCACTATACGACTACTATATCGACCAATTTGCAACTGACGAATATCGTCCTAAACAACGCGAATTCAACCGTTTGAACATTACATACACTGTGATGAGTAAACGTAAAATGTTGCAATTAGTGCAAGAAGGTCTTGTTCGTGGATGGGACGACCCTCGTATGCCAACTATCTGTGGTCTACGTCGTCGTGGTTATACTCCTGAAAGTATCCGCTCTTTCATCAACAAAATTGGTTATACTAAATATGAGGCTTTGAACGACGTATCGCTTCTTGAAGCAGCTGCTCGCGAAGACCTCAAACCACGTGCTACCCGCGTATGTGCTATACTCGACCCTATCAAATTGGTTATCACTAACTATACTGAAGGTGCAGTAGAAGAACTCGTAATGGAAAATAACCCTGACAACGAAACAGCAGGAACACGCGTAGTACCATTTGGTCGTGAAGTATATATCGAACGTGGCGACTTCCGTGAAGAAGCAGACAAAGACTTCTATCGTTTGAGCCCAGGTGGTCGTGAAGTACGTTTGAAAGGTGCATATATCATTCAAGCAACTGGTTGTGAAAAAGATGCTGAAGGTAATGTAACAACAGTATATGCAACATACGACCCTAATACTAAATCAGGCACAGAAGGTGGTAACAAGAAAGTGAAGAGTACAATCAACTGGGTAGATGTAAATTCGAGCGTTGAAGCAGAAATACGCCTCTACGACAGATTATTTGCTGTTGAAAATCCTTCGGCAGAAGAAGGTGACTTCCGCGACTTGTTGAACCCTGAATCAATGAAAGTTATCACAGGTGCTCGCGTTGAAAAATCGTTGGCAGATGCTAAACCTGGCGATAAATACCAATTCTTGAAAATCGGTTATTTCAACACTGACCTTGATACTAAAGATGGTAAGTTGGTATTCAACAGAACAGTATCGCTTAAAGGATAAAAGAATGGGTAATGAGGAGTTAGGAATGAGGAATTAACAAATTAGTCTTTCTATATTATAAATCTTATTCCGAAACTCTAAATTACCAAATAAAAATAACTAACAACTAATAACTAAACCATAAAACACAATCTATTATGAGACTTTCAAAGAATGTTGAGGCTTTTCGCCCAAGTCCAATCCGTGCAATGTTGCGCGTTGTAGCAAATCCTAATATTATTTCTTTTGCTGGTGGTATGCCAGGCGAAGATTTGTTTCCAATCGATGATGTACGCGAAATGGTGCAAGTTGTTCCTCGCAAAATGATGGAAATCGGTTTACAATATGGTACTACTGACGGTCTTGGTTTGCTCATTGAAGAGATTAAAAAAGTATCAGAGGCTCAAGGTTTTGATATGACTAAAAACAAAGTCATCATCACTACAGGTTCAACTCAAGTAATGAACATTGTAGCAAAATTGATGCTTGACCCTAACGATATTATGTTGACAGAAGACCCTGTATTCGTAGGTAGTCTTGGCGCTTTCTGCTCATACAACGCACAAGTAATCGGTATTCCATTGGATGATGAAGGTATTGTGATTGAAGAACTTGAACGTGCATTAAAACTTCACCCTAAATTTATCTACATCACTCCAACATTCCACAACCCTGCAGGTTTGACATATAGCGAAAAACGTCGTCAAGAATTCATTGAAATGATGGCTAAATATCCTGACACAATGGTACTTGAAGATGACGCTTATGGACGTTTATATTTCGATGAAGAAACTGCTAAACTCATCAAACCGATGAAAGCATACGCTCCAAATGAACAACAATTCATCTATTGTAGCTCATTCTCAAAAATCTTTGGCCCAGGTCTCCGTATCGGTTGGATGATTGTTCCTAACGAACTCTATGATGTTGCAGAAATTGCAAAACAATCAATGGATGCTTGTACACCTGTATTCTCACAAATTTTGGCATACGAATTTATCCGTTCAGGACGTATGGACAAATATGTGGTTTATCTTCGTGATACATATAAAGTTCGTCGCGACGCTATGATTGCCGCAATCAGAAAATATTGCCCTGCAGAAGCAACATTTGTTGAACCAAAAGGTGGTTTCTTTGTATGGCTCAGATTGCCAGACGGCGTAGATACAGATGCTTTGTTTGACGAATGTAGCAAAAATGGTGTTGTATTCGTAAAAGGTTCAGCTTTCACTCCTGACGGACATGACAACCGCCACATTCGTGTTTCATTCTGTAACGTAAACCCTGAAGTTATAGAAAAAGGTGTAAAAATACTTGGCGATGCTATGCATAGCCTTATGAAAAAATAATAACAAGTAGTAAGTAGAAAGTCGTAAGTCGCAAGACTTACAATCACAAATTAAGAAATTCAACAAAATTCTTACGACTTACTACTTATTACTTACTACTAATAGTTTATAAAATGAATATTTCGTACAATTGGCTTAAACGCTATCTTAAAACTGAGTTGCCTGCAGAAGAGTTGGCTAAAATATTAACTTCAATAGGACTTGAAGTAGGATGTGTAGAAACAGTACAAACCATCAAAGGTGGACTTGAGGGATTGCTAGTAGGTGAAGTGCTTACTTGCCGCGACCATGAGAACTCTGACCACTTGCACGTTACAACAGTAACTGTAGGTGGCGACCCAATGCAAATTGTGTGTGGTGCACCTAATGTAGCTGCAGGACAAAAAGTTATCGTTGCAACTGTGGGTACTGTGCTCTATGACGGAGAGGAAAGTTTCACAATCAAAAAATCGAAAATACGCGGAGAAGAATCATTCGGTATGATTTGTGCCGAAGACGAAATCGGTGTGGGTACTGCTCACGATGGTATTATGGTATTGCCTGCCGATACAAAAGTAGGTATGACCGCTCGCGAATATTTCGGTATTGAAGACGATACTTTAATTGAAGTAGATATTACTCCAAACCGCTCGGATGCAACATCGCACTATGGCGTGGCTCGTGACTTGGCTGCTTACTTCAAAGCTCATAACATACCTTACGAATTGAGCCGTCCTTCAGTTGACGACTTCAAAGCAGATAACAACGATTTACAAATTGCAATAGAATTGCAATCGGCGGAGCGTTGCCCTCGCTATGCAGGTATTACTGTGAAAGATGCAAAAGTTGAAGAGTCGCCAAAATGGTTGAAAGATGCGTTGCAAGTGATTGGTTTACGCCCTATCAATAATGTAGTTGACGCAACTAACTATATTCTTCACGCATTTGGACAACCATTGCACGCATTTGATGCAGATAAAATCAAAGGCGGAAAAGTGGTAGTGCGCACTGCTGAAGAAGGTAGCAAATTTGTTACATTGGATGGAGTTGAACGTACATTGTCGGCAGAAGACCTTATGATTTGTGATGCCGAAAAGCCAATGTGTATCGGTGGTGTATTTGGTGGATTGGACTCTGGAGTAACTGAAGAGACTAAAAACATCTTCATCGAATCGGCTTACTTTAATCCTGTGTCAATTCGTAAAACAGCTCGTCGTCACGGATTGAACACAGATGCAAGTTTCCGTTTCGAACGCGGTATTGACCCACACAACACTGTATATATTTTGAAATATGCAGCAATGTTAATCAAAGAGTTGACAGGTGGCTCGATTGCATCTGATATCACAGACATCTACCCTACTCCACTAAATAACTTCGAGGTAGATATCACTCTCAACAAAATCCACACATTGATAGGCAAAGAGTTTGAAGTAGAGCAAATTGAACGCATCTTCGAGGGTCTTGAGATGAAAATAGTTGAACGCACAGCAGAGGGCTACAAATTGGAAGTACCAGCTTATCGTGTTGACGTTCAACGTGATGTGGACGTGATTGAAGATGTTCTTCGTATCTACGGCTATAACAACGTGGAATTGAGCGATAGATTGACTTCTAACCTCAGTTTCTCGAAAGGCGTTGACTCAACAAAATGGGAAAACTTGATTTCGGAGCAATTGACTGCCAATGGATTCAATGAAATATTGAACAACTCGCTCACAAAATCGGCTTATTACGAAGGACTTACAAGCTATACAGCAGAGACTTGCGTACGCATATTGAACAGCCTCAGCCAAGACTTGAACGTGATGCGTCAGACTATGTTGTTCGGAGGTTTGGAAAGTATTGCTCGTAACGCAAACCGCCAAAATGCCGACTTGAAATTCTATGAATTCGGTAACTGTTACCACTTTGACGCAGAAAAACGCCAAAAAGCAGAGGCTTCGTTGGATGGATATTCAGAAGAATATCACTTGGCTTTGTGGATTACAGGTCGTAAAAATACACTCAACTGGGCAGCATCGAACGACAAAGTAAACTTCTATCAATTGAAAGCATACGTGCAAAACGTACTCGTGAGAATGGGTATCGACTTGCGCAAGACTCAAATAGCAGAAATTAGCAATGATTTGCTCTCTGAGGCATTGGAAATTCGCACAGTAAGTGGCAAATTGTTGGCTACAATCGGTGTGGTTGCTCCAAAACAATTGAAAGCATTCGATATTGAAAACGCTGTGTATTATGCAGATATTCTTTGGAAACCATGCTTGAAAGAGTTGGGTAAACGCAAAATCAGCTATACAGAAATTTCGAAATTCCCAGAAGTGAAACGCGACTTGGCATTGTTGGTTGACAAATCGGTGCGCTTTGCAGAAATTGAGAAAATTGCTTACGACACAGACAAAAAATTATTGAAAAATGTTACTTTGTTTGACGTGTATGAAGGCAAAAACTTGGAAGCTGGCAAAAAATCGTACGCAGTGAACTTCACTTTGCAAGACAAAGAAAAGACATTGACAGACAAACAAATTGACGGTATTATGCAAAAACTCATCAAGAACTTGACTGAAAAACTTGATGCAAAATTGCGTTAACAGTAAAAATAATCGAAAAACAGTGCATCAAGAATATTGGTGCATTGTTTTTTTATTATAACTACAATCGATGAATAATTACTACCTACTATTAGAAACAATAAAAAAACAATTCAATTTTGAACCAACAAGACAACAAACAGAATTAATTGACTTGTTAGCTCAATTTTGTTGTATGCCAACCGAAACAAAAGCATTCATATTGAAAGGCTATGCTGGTACAGGAAAAACATCTATTGTCAGCGGACTAATAATGGCTATGAAGGCTCTCGGACAACCTACAATATTATTGGCTCCAACAGGAAGGGCTGCAAAAGTATTAAGTAATTATTCAAATCATAGTGCATATAGTATCCATAAGGTAATATATCGCCAAAAATCAGCTGGGGATTTTACATTTAATCTTAATTATAACTCACACAAAAACACACTATTTATTGTAGATGAGGCATCTATGATAGCCAATCAAAGTGGGTCTGGCGTTGAATTTGGTTCGGGAAGGTTATTGGATGATTTAGTAGAATATGTCTATTCAGGCGATAATTGCTCAATGATTTTGGTGGGCGACACGGCTCAGTTATTGCCAATAGGACAGTCGTCGTCGCCTGCACTAAATAGGAGTATTATGGAGGGATACGGATTAGAAGTGATGGAATACCAATTGACGCAAGTGATACGTCAGGCAGGTGAAAGTGGCATATTATTTAATGCCACAAAAATACGTCAAGCAATAGAGAATGAACCATTCCAACCAATAAAATTAAAAGTAGATTTTGATGACGTAAAATTGGTGGACGGGATGGATTTAGTGGACGAATTAGAAACTTCATACGGACAAGTAGGCGAAGAAAACACAATAATACTCACCTACTCCAACAAACGAGCGGTGCAATATAACCAAGGTGTTCGTGGGCAAGTACAAATGCGAGATGAGGAATTGTCAAGAGGTGACTATCTAATAATTACAAAAAATAATTATTATTGGTCGAAGGAATACGATGGATTAGATTTCATTGCTAATGGCGATATTGCCGAAGTGATGCGAGTAGGCAAACATTATGATTTTTATGATTGTAGATTTGCAGATTTGACATTGCGACTAATTGATTACGACATTGAAGTAGAAGCCCGAGTACTGATTGACTCGCTATACACAGAAACGCCGCAAGCCGGATATAACTTGAATGAAAAATTGTTGAATTCAATTGCCGAAGATTATCCAGAAATAACTAATAAACGTGATTTTTGGAAAGAGATGCAGAAAAATGAGTTTTATAATGCTCTACAAGTGAAATTTGCATACGCAATAACAGGGCATAAATCACAAGGTGGATCATGGCAACATGTGTATATCGACCAAGGCTATTTGACCGAAGAGATGATAACAAGAGAATACTATCAATGGCTATATACGGCCATAACAAGAGCACAAAAAAAAGTATTTTTAATAAATTTTTCAAAATATTTTCTGAAATAATTGTAAATATCGAAATATATAGGTAAATTTGCAGAACAAAACAAACTAAAAAATAAGAATATGAAAATCAAAAAATTATTAACTTATTTTGCCATATGCACTCTTTTTGCAAGTTGCATAACAGATGTAAATATAGAGGATATAAATGCAGATATGACATTAGGCACATCATTAGCGCTACCAATAGGATCAGTACATGCTAACATGATGAATTTATTAGATATAGTTGATTCTACTTATGTTACAAGTGATTCAACAAATGCGATATGTTTGCTATATGAACAAAACAATATAAATTTAGAATTAAACTTAGATACGTCATTCCGAAAAGGAGAATATTTAAAAGAAACATTGACGTTAAGAACTCGCCCTTGTTTTCAAGAACTATTCTCGGTATTACCTTCAAATATAAAATCTATCCCGCTACCTATAGGAGTTTACGAATTTAACGTCGATACTGTGTATAATTTAGACTTTAACCGTATAAAAGAAGATGAAATAACTCAAATTGATTGGGCTCGAATATATAAAGCTAATATTGACTTTATTGTGAAAGTAGAGGGCATAGAATTATCAGAAGAGAACTTCTTAATTATGTCATTACACTATCCATGCCTATTGGATGAAGAATATGATCATTTATTTGAAAATATTACTATCACAACAAACAATTTTTCAATGAAAGAAGCTATGAATAACTTCGTTGCATACTTCGAAGAATTAGATGGTAATTTTATTGACTTAGAAATTGATTTTAAACTTGTTTCGTCTGGAACCACAACAATATCAAGAGATGCAAAATTGACATTCGAAACAGAAATAAATCTTATTAATACACATGAAGTCCATGGTTTCGTGTGGTATAAAGACCCAATTGATGCAGGAAAAATAACATACGATATCCCTCAAGATATATTCCAAAATGAATTATTAGTTAACAACAAATTATTATTTGCTAACCCTGAAGTTACAATAAAAGCCACAACCAACGTTGGATTGCCACTACGACTTGAATTAACCGATGTGTATGCAACAAAGGGAGATAGAATTGAATATGCTTTGTTTAATGGACAAGATAATGCTATCCAAAATTTAAATATTCCTACAGAAGCATACGATAGTGCAACTACAACTATTACTATTAATCGTGAATACGGTTCTCTCCACACGCTATTATCAATGTTGCCAGAAACAATAAATTTAGATTATAAAGTTACGACCCCACAAAAAACAAAAACTAAAATAGGAGAACAATTTTTAACAATACCTCCATTAGCACGACTTGACATACAAGCCAAACTTCCATTCCAATTCGATCCAACTACATCGTTTACATACAAAGACACTTTAGATGCTAATCTTTCTGAACTTTTAGGATCTTCATTGGAAATAATTAATATAGATACTATTTGCATATATTTGGATGTAAATAGCAGTTTGCCTGTAAATGCCTCATTGAAATTAGGCTACTTAAATGAAAATAATGACTTGATAATAGAATCTGAACATTTCACAATCAACTCAGCAGAAGTTGACCAAGAAGGTCGAGTTCAAACTCCAACAACAACAGAATTAGCATTAGCAACATCAAGCCAAACTATAGAAGATGTTTATGATACAAAAAAAATTGTGTTAGAAATAGGCGTAGAAGGTTATGATGAAAATTCTATGATATATTTTGAAACAACGAATGCTATAGATATTAAAGTTAGTGCATTTGCTAAAGCAAAAGCAGAACTTTCTTTAACAAACAACAATAACTAAAAAATAATAGTATGAAAAAGTATATAATTATTTTTATTTTAGCGATAGTATCATTAAATAGTTTCGTTAAAGCACAAAATACCAATACGCTATATTTCATGGATAATATAGCAGAAAGAAACAATATGAACCCGGCTTTTATGCCTAATTGTAATTTTTATTTAGATTTTATTTTTCTACCAAATATGTATATGAATTTTGGCACGAATAGCTTCATGCTAAACGACCTAATTTATATGCAAAATGGACAACCTACGACTTTCTTGAACTCACAAAGTAGCATTGATAAATTTTACAATCACCTTCCTTACACAAGTAAAATCAATTTTGATTTTGGGTTGAATATTTTATCTTTCGGTTTTAAAGTAAATAAAAATTATTTCACATTCGACTTCGGGGTTAATGCCGATGCTCATGTATATATCCCACGAGATATTTTTAAATTAGCACTATATGGCACACCTGACATAAATGGAACAAATTCGTTCAATTTAAGCACATTAGGAGTCGAAGCCTCTTTATATTCAAAAATAGGACTAGGCTATATGCGCGAAATAAACAAACAATGGACTGTCGGTGCAAAAGCCAAATTCATAATGGGGTATGCCAATATCGACACAAAAATTAATAGCCTACAATTAGATGCTTCACGCCAAGCTTGGACTTTGAAAACAGATGGCGAAATAAGAGCATCACTACCAATGCATTTTAGTACAAATGAAAACGGAGGTATCGATTTTGGGTCTATGGCAATATATAGTGGCGCAGAATTACTATCTCTTCTTTATCAACCAGCAGGATATGGTGGTGCTATCGATTTGGGGTTCACATACAAACCAATTAAAAACTTAACCGTTTCGGCTTCTGTTACCGATCTAGGTTTCATCTATTGGCAAAAAGGTGCAATAAATGGCTCAATGCAAGGTCAACATGAAATCGATGGATTGTTTGATTATACGCTAGGCGATTCAACTGCCATTGGCGAACAAATTGCTAATACATTCACCAAACTAGGAGAAGATATATTAAGCACAATATCAACATCAAACGATAATGGGACTTATACAACAATGCTTCGTGCTAATTTCTACGCTGGTGTTGAATATGGAATATTAAAAAATAGAATTTCGTTTGGTGCTGTCAATCGATTGTCATTCACCAACAAAAGAATACAAGACGAAGTAACTCTTGCAGTCAATTTCCGACCTATCAACTGGTTAAAAGCCACTATCGACTATTCATTTATCAATGGTCGTTGGGGGAACTTAGGACTTGGCTTAAATTTACGTGCTGGCATATTCAATATGTATGTATTAGCAGACTATATTCCACTTAGTTATACTCGCTTAAATATGGGCGAAATGGGCTATGGCAAAGAACTCAAGTTGCCTATTCCAAACAGAACTCAATGCTTTAATTTACAAATTGGTTGGACATGGAATATTGGTAACTTCGAAGTGGACCCTGACCGCGATGGTGTAAGAGGCAGACGCGACCATTGTCCAAACACTGACTTGGACTTCTTGCGCAGCAAGTGCCCTGACCTAAAAAAACGCAAACAGTTTGTTGACAAACATGGTTGCGATTTAGATGATGACAAAGATGGGATCCACAATTGCTACGATCAATGCCCTGATACACCTCTTGGTGTAGAAGTCGATTCTGTTGGTTGTCCATTTGATACCGACAAAGATGGTGTTTACGACTATCAAGACCATTGTCCTGACACTCCAGAAGGAGTTGAAGTTAATGCTTTAGGATGTCCTTTAGATAATGATGAAGATGGTGTGCCTGATTATTTAGATCAATGTCCTGAAACACCAACAAATGTATTAGTTGACTCAATTGGTTGTCCTGTTGACACTGACAAAGATGGCATTGCTGATTATCTTGACCTATGCCCTGAAACACCAGAAAACGTTGAAGTTGATGCTAATGGATGTCCTATCGATAGTGACAGTGATGGTGTTGCAGATTATTTAGATAATTGTCCAAATACACCTCTTGGTGTTACAATTGACGAAAATGGTTGCCCTATTGATACCGACAAAGATGGTGTTGCCGATTATTTGGATAAATGTCCTGACACCCCTGAAGGTACTTTAGTTGACAATACAGGTTGTCCTCTTGATTCTGATGGAGACGGCGTGCTCGATTCTGAAGACAAATGCCCACATAATCCAGGTCCTGCAAGCAATCAAGGTTGCCCTGAATTGAAAAAAGAGGTTCGCAATTTGTTCAAAAAAGCAATGTCAGGAATCCAATTTGAATCTGGAAAAGATGTAATCAAAAAATCGTCATACCCTATTCTTGATCAAATTGTTGCTGTAATGGAACTCAACCCTGAATACCATTTAACAATTAGCGGACACACTGATAATGCAGGCGATGATAACAAAAATATGCAATTATCAATCGACAGAGCCGCTGCAGTTGGCAAATACATAATTGATAAAGGCATTATTTCTCATCGTATAACTACACAAGGTTTTGGCGAAACAAAACCTATTGCCGACAACAAAACATCAAAAGGTCGTGCTCAAAATCGTCGTGTCGAATTCGAAATTAGCTACGAAGAAGTTACATTCGAAAAAGTACAAAACCCAGAACTTCAAAATATCATTAATACCAACGACAGCATCAATAATAACACAATAAAAACTGATTCTATAAAATAAACACTATTAATTTTATGAGACTAAAATTCATTTCTATGATTGCGATTGTAGCAACATTAATGTCGGCTTGCTGCAACAAACCAAAAAACTACAATTCAGTTAATGAATATCCTGAATACAAAGGTACTGATTTAGGCGTCACTTACTCTCCTAAAAAATCATTCTTCCGTACTTGGTCTCCTGCAGCTCAAGAAGTTCGTCTTAACATATATGAAGACGGATTAGAAGGTGCTCCTTCTAAAGTATTCGACATGAAATACGATGTTGATGGCACTTGGACTTACACCGTAAAAGAAGACCTCGTAGGCAAATTCTACACTTTCCAAATCAAACAAAACGACCAATGGCTCGAACCTACTCCAGGTATTTGGGCTAAAGCAGTCGGTGTGAATGGCGTGCGCGCTGCTATCATCGATTGGAATACAACCAACCCTGAAGGATGGGAAAATGATGTTCGCCCTGAAATGAAATCATTTACAGATGCTATCATCTATGAAGTACACATGCGCGACTACACTATCCACCCATCTTCTGGTAGCACATACCCAGGCAAATTCCTTGGTCTTAGCGAAGCCGGTACAAAAACTATTGATGGCTTAACTTCTGGTATCGACCACCTCAAAGAACTTGGCATCACTCACGTCCAAATCCTCCCAAGTTACGACTACGGCTCAATCGACGAAACTCGTCTTGCCGACAACAAATACAACTGGGGCTACGACCCTAAAAACTACAACGTGCCAGAAGGTGGTTATTCTACTGACCCTTACAACCCTACTGCCCGTATCATCGAACTCAAAACTATGATTCAACAACTCCACGCAGCAGGTATCCGCGTGATTATGGACGTTGTTTATAACCACACTTTCGTAGGCGACAACTCTCATCTCAACCTCCAAGCTCCTGGCTATTTCTACCGCTTCAACGAAGACGGCTCATGGGGCAATGGCTCTGGTTGCGGCAACGAAACTGCTTCAGAACGCGCTATGATGCGTCGCTTTATGGTTGAATCTATCAAATATTGGGTAAACGAATATCATATCGACGGCTTCCGTTTCGACTTGATGGGTATCCACGACATCGAAACAATGAACCAAATTCGCGCTGCTGTTGATGCTATCGACCCAACAATTTCTATCCATGGCGAAGGCTGGGCAGCAGGTGGTTGCGGTATTCCAGAAGAACTTCGTGCTGTTAAAAACAATGCCGACCAATTCGCTCCTATCGGTGTATTTAGCGATGACATCCGCGATGGTCTCCGTGGCAAATGGACTGATGGCAACAAAGGAGGTTTCGTTTCAGGCAAAGGTCTTGACGAATCAATCAAATTCGGTGTCGTAGGTGCTACTGCTCACCCTCAAATCGACCTCACTCAAGTAGCTCATACCAACAAAGCATACGCCACTACTCCAGCTCAAGTCATCAACTACTTCTCTTGCCACGATGACCCATGCGTTGTTGATAAACTCAAAGCTATCAATCCAAAATACACAATCGAAGAGATTATCCGTATGGACTTGCTCGGACAAACAATCGTATTCACAGCACAAGGTGTACCATTCATATATGCTGGCGAAGAACTACTTCGCGACAAAAAAGGCGTTCACAACACATACCAATCACCTGATGAAATCAACCAAATCGATTGGACTAACAAAGTTAAATACGCTCAAGTTTACGACTATTATCGCAACCTTATCGCTCTTCGCAAAGCACACCCTGCATTCCGCATGAGTGATGCTACAATGGTTGCACAAGCCATTAACTTCGTCGAAACTCCAGCAAATGTGGTTGCATACACCCTCGATGGCACTCTTTCTAACGACACATGGAACAAAATATTCGTTATCTACAACGGCAACACAACTGACATAGAAATAAATCTTCCTGAAGGCAAATGGACTGCCGTATGCTACAATGCAAAAATCAATCTTGACGGCTTAGGCAACTTCACAGAAAAAATCAAAGTTCCTTACACTTCAGCAGTAATTTTATACCAATAAAATTTGGATATTTCAAAAAAAAATTGCAACTTTGCATGTAATTTGCATGTAAAGTTGCAATTTTTTTTGTTTATAAATAAACTATTAAGAATATGAAAAAAATTAAATTCATCTTACTACTCTCCCTCCTATTCGTAGGACTTTCAACCTATGCTCAAAAACGACCACTTAACGCCTATGTCATAGGATTTTACAATCTCGAAAACCTATTTGATACTATTGATGACCCAATCAAAAACGATGCTCAATTCCTTCCTAACGGCGACTACGCATGGGGAACTCTCAAATATACAAACAAATTACAAAAAATGGCGTATGCCATTTCTCAAATGCCAAAAAATTTGGCTATTCTCGGTGTTTCGGAAATCGAAAATATCAATGTCCTTGAAGATTTAGTTAAAGAACCAGCTATCTCTGACCGAAATCTCAAACCTATACTCGTCGAAGGTCCCGACCGTCGTGGTGTTGATGTGGGATTGTTATACAACACTAAACTTTTTACTCCAACAAATGTAACATCTACACGTATAACTACCGAACTAGAAAACTTCTTCACTCGCGACCAACTCTGCGTATCTGGTATTCTCGATAATGAAGAAATCCACGTAATCGTAAATCACTGGCCATCACGCTCTGGTGGCGAAAAACGCTCAAAACCTCGTCGTGCCGAAGCAGCCCGCACCACAAAACACATCTGCGACTCTCTCTTCGCCCTCAACCCTAATGCTAAAATCGTAGTTATGGGCGACTTAAACGACGACCCTATCGACCCGTCAGTAACAAAAGAACTCGGCGCAAAACCAAAAATCGAACAAACTAACCCAGGCGAACTCTTCAACACCACATACGCTTTCTACAAAAAAGGAATAGGCACACTCGCTTATCAAGACCAATGGAATTTATTTGACCAAATTATTATATCATACGCTTGGTTAAATAATAACCGTGAAACTCTCAGTTATTGGAAAACTGAAATCTTCAACAAAGATTTCCTCAAGCAACAAGAAGGTCGCTACAAAGGCTACCCTCTCCGCACTCATTCTGGTGGAGTTTGGACTAACGGCTATTCCGACCACTTCCCTTGCCTCATTTGGGTAGTAAAATACAAATAAAAAGATATAAAACTCAGAAAACAAGACCTAATAGTCGTACATCTCGTGTCTAATATCTGATATCTATAAAATGGCAAAAAAAAGAATAAAATTACAATTTAACCCTGAGACGTTATCCTTTGAACGCGTCGAAACTTCAATCGGAAAAACTCTGAAGAAACTGACTTTACACTTATTTTCAAGTACTTTCATCGGTTTCCTTTTCTTCATTGTTTTTACTATCATAATTGACTCTCCCGATGAAAAAAGATTGAAAAAAGAAAACGAACGCATGGAGATTCAATACGAATTGCTCAATCGACGATTAGAACAAATGAATGGTGTATTAGCCGACATCAAACAACGTGATAATAATTTATATCGTGTAATATTTCAAGCAGACTCAATTCCTGACAACGTTCGTCACAGCACATCACTCAACAATCACCGCTATCAAGAACTATCTAAAATGAATACAGCGGCAATCTTAGTTGAAACTACACGCAAAACTGACGATATCAGCAAACAACTCTACATTCAATCAAAATCTTACGACGATTTGATGTTGCTTGTAAAAAGCAATGAAGAAAAACTTCAACATATACCAGCTATACAACCTATTCTTAACAAAGATCTTACTCGCGTTGCTTCTGGTTTCGGTTATCGTATCGACCCCGTATATCGCACTCGCAAATTCCATCAAGGCATGGACTTCACTGCTCCAACTGGCACCGATATCTACGCCACTGGCAACGGAGTAGTAGAATTTGTAGGTTGGAAACAAGGTTACGGCAACACTGTCATTATCGACCACGGTTTCGAATACAAAACTCTATATGCCCACATGCACAAATTCAAAGTCAAAAAAGGGCAAAAACTCACTCGTGCCGAAATAATCGGATCTGTTGGTAATACAGGTAAAAGTACAGGTCCTCACCTTCACTACGAAGTAATACACAAAGATAAAAAAGTTGACCCTCTCAACTACTACTTTCTCGACCTCTCACCTGAAGAATACGACCGTATGATACAACTTGCCGCAAATGCTGGACAAGTAATGGACTAAAAAAAATGAATAATGAGTAGTTATTAATGATTAACAAGC
>JAEIGA010005507.1_pt1 | contig 19344 bp, 14 predicted proteins | sample 9270691 | NCBI WGS metagenome assembly JAEIGA01 (sample SAMN17057246, study PRJNA624740) | gut metagenome | biome: biome; isolation source: fecal sample | host: Bos grunniens | place: China: Xizang | collected 2019 | reverse complement strand
TCCTCATTCCTAACTCCTCATTCCTAACTCCTCATTTGTGATAACCAACAAGTCCTTCAATCGGATTTTGCATTATTTTACCCAACTTAATACCACAAGCCTCAGCGGCTTCTGCAAGTTCTGTATTAAAATAAAATGCTATAGAACCAATAAATCCAACCTCAAGTGTTTTCCACTCATCATATTGCTTGATATTACGATTAAAGAAAGCCTTAAATGCTTCAACAAGCAAATTATGGATATAAGCATTATCACGATGAGCCGACATAAATTTAGTAAACTGAGCCAACCAACGATTAGGAAATGGTTGTTTATACACTCTATCAACTATACCAAGATAAGTCAAACTATACTCTTCTGTCAAAGCATCATAAACATCTTGTGGCATCTGTTTCTTCACCCAATCCGAAATCAACAACTTACCAAGCACACCGCCCGAACCTTCATCACCAAGAATATAACCACCAGCATAAACACCTTTCACCAAATTCTCACCATCATAAACTCCCGAATTGGCTCCTGTTCCAAGAATACAAGCAATTCCTCTCTCTCTTCCAAGCAAACCACGAGCAGCACCCAACATATCCGACGCAACCAACGCTTTCGATGCGCCAACTGTCGCTTTCAACACCTCAGCAAGTGCATTATTTTTCACAGGGTCAGCACATCCAGCCCCATAAAAATAGACATTTTCGACGTCATTCCCACTTATTTGTGGCAACAACGTCTCTTTCAACTGAGCTGCAATCTCCTCTTCTGTTTGAAAAAATGGATTTATCCCAGCCGTTTCAAACTGCTTAACAATCTGATTACCATACGACAAACACCAAGCAGTCTTTGTCGAACCGCTATCCGCAATAAGATTCATTGACATAAAGATACAATTTAAGGCAAAGTAACTAAAAAAAAATGAAATACACAAAAAAAATCATAAATATATTTTGCGATACAAAAAAAAATATATACCTTTGCAACGTAATTCAACAAAAAGTTTAATTAGACACAAGATATCAGACACGAGACACGAAACACGAAATCTTGCTACTCATGTACAGACGCAATATATTGCGTCTCTACCACTAAAAATCTAAATATATGGCTGATCTATCAATAATAAAACCACTATTAAAAGAACGCGGAATAAAAATTAAAGATTTCTGCGATGAATTAGGTTTAACAGAACAGGGGTTTGCCAAACTCATACGCGCCAACTCAACAAAAATAGAAACACTTGAACTAATAGCCCAAAAGCTTGATGTTCCTGTGAGTCTATTTTTCGCAAATCCACAAGAAGAAAAACAAGAAGCTGAATTACTAACTAACATGCATTGTGTAGAGGTGCCTATAGTACCAGTTTATGCATACGCAAGTTTTCTTCACGGACATGATGACACAGAATATATGGATTCACTACCAACAATGTCTGTAATTCTCGACCGCAAATATGGGAAAGATGGCTTTTTGATTTTTGAGGTCAAAGGCAATAGTATGAATGACGGCACCAACAGATCGTTGTTAGATGGGGACAAAATTTTGGTTAAAGAATTAGAAAATGATTGCTGTCGTACCAAACTAAAAACTGGAGATAATTTCTTTGTTATCATCCATCGCACCGATGGTATTGTAGTGAAACAAATAGTTGAACATCGTGTTGAAGATGGATTTATTCGCTGCCATTCTATAAATCCAGATCCTAAATATCACGATTTCGATGTAGATTTACGTGAAGTTACAAAAATCTTTAAAGTTGCCGCTATTGTAGGAAGAAAATTCAAATAATCTCTACCACTAAAAATCTATAAAAACTAACGAGGCGAAGCCGAGTACATAAAATCTCACTACTCGTTACTCGTTACTAAAAGTCTAATAATATGAGAACAAATCTTAGTTCACAAATCGTACTTTATCAAGTACCACAAAAGTACTACCAACCTAATTCTGCATTAGAATTATCAGGTATTTCTCGTTTCGAGAAAATCAAAACACACATCACAACCACTGCATTAGAAGGTAGTAAGGTGGTTGCACATGAAATAGCCGATTTAATCCGCCAACGTCAGGCAGAAAATCGTACTTGCGCATTATGTTTTACAAGCGGACGTTCTCCTGTTGAAGTTTTCGATGAATTAGTTAGACTACACAAAGAAGAGGGATTAAGTTTCAAAAATGTACATATTTTCAATCTTTTCGAATACTACCCTCTCGACATCAACTTCGCTCAAAGTTGTTTAAACCAAATCAAAGCTAATCTTTTAGATAAAGTAGACATATTGCCTGAAAACATACACGCCATTGACCCTACACTCAATCAATCGGAAATATCACAACATTGCGCCAAATACGAATGCGAAATAGAAAAATGTGGTGGCATAGATTACCAAGTGCTTGGCATTGGTGGGGTTGGTAACATTGGATTCAACGAACCAGGTTCTCAAGCATCATCACAAACACGACTCATCTTACTTGACCCTAACTCACGTAAAGAGGCTGTTCACTTCTTTGGTTCGCTTGACAAAGTTCCTGCTGGAGCAATAACAATGGGTATCAACACAATACTCAAAGCCAAACGTATTGCATTGTTAGCATTCGGAGAACACAAAGCCTCAACAATAAAAAATATAATAGAAGGAAATATGACTGACCAACATCCTGCATCTTTCCTTCAAATGCACACAAATACAACTGTTTTCCTCGACATCAACTCGGCTAGTGCCCTCACCCGCATTTCATGCCCTTGGCTCGTAACATCATGCGAATGGAACGATAAACTCACACGTCGCGCTATCGTATGGCTATGTCAAAAAACAGGCAAACCAATCCTTAAACTCACCAACAAAGATTATAACGAGAACGGACTCAGTGAATTAGTAGCTCTCTACGGCTCAGCTTACAACGTAAATATTAAAATCTTCAACGACCTCCAACACACCATCACAGGCTGGCCAGGAGGCAAACCAAATGCCGACGACTCTAACCGTCCTGAACGCGCATACCCATTCCCTAAACGAGTAATCGTATTCTCACCACACCCTGACGATGACGTAATCTCTATGGGTGGCACTCTCAAACGCCTCGTTGACCAAGGCCACGAAGTACACGTATGCTACGAAACTTCAGGCAACATCGCTGTTGGCGACGATGAAATCATCCGTTTTATAGCATTCGTCAAAGGCTTCACCGACATGTTCGACCCAGAAAATAAAGCGATCTACGCAAAATACGATGAAATCCGCAAATTCTTATTGGAAGAAAAAGGCGAAAACGACATCGACACTTACGACGTACGCATGCTTAAAGGTCTTCTACGCCGTGGCGAAGCCAAAGCTGCATGCCGCTTCATGGGCGTACGCTCTAAAAACGTACACTTCCTCAACCTCCCATTCTACGAAACTGGTACAATCAAAAAAGGTGATCTTGGACGTGCAGACGTTGATATCGTAAAAGCAGTAATAGAAGAAGTTAAACCTCATCAAATCTATGCAGCTGGCGACCTTGCCGACCCTCATGGTACGCACAAAGTATGCCTTGACGCAGTACTCGCTGCTGTTGATGAAGTGAAAGACGAAGAATGGATGAAAGATTGCCGCATCTGGATGTATCGTGGTGCATGGATGGAATGGGAAATTGACCATATCGAAATGGCAGTACCACTCTCACCAGAAGAGTTACGCGCAAAACGTAATGCTATCCTCAAACACCAATCTCAAATGGAAGGAGCTCCATTTATGGGTGGCGACGAACGCCTCTTCTGGCAACGCTCTGAAGACCGCAACAAAGCTACTGCCGAACTATACTGCCAACTCGGCCTTGCCGCATACGAAGCTATCGAAGCTTTCGTTCAATATATACCTATCAGATGAACGTACAAACTTGAATAAGGAATAACAAAAGTCGATATAACTTTATAGTACACACAGAATACACGATTTTTATATCTAACTAACATTAAATAAAAAATCAGCCTCAAATCAAATGAGGCTGATTTTTTTATTACACTATTCCCTAATTTTTAGAAATAGAAAGACAAATACAATTTACCACCAAGATTTTGAGTTCCAAAAGTAAAAGCTTTATAACCAGGATTAATGGTTTCAATACGTTCTTCACGAGTATTTGTTACAAGATTGAAACCTTCAATACGAGCATAATTAGCAGAACCAATTTCCCATAAAGCATTAAGATACACCTCTCCACCGATAGAGAAATAAGAAGTAAAAAAGCACTCAACACCAACATGAGCTCCGAGACCAACAAAATTGTTTGATGCTTCATTATAGAAATCAAGGAGGTAAGCATTACTCCAATAAGAAGGAACATCTACTCCACCAATACCCCAATCATAACGAGAAGGAGCTTGATTAATTTCAGTGATAGCATTACCATAAGCAAAATGATAATTATTTTCGCTAAAACCATACAAGAAATTCAAACCAGCAAAACCTTGAATCCATTTATATCCTCGACGATACTCAGCTCCAATAGAGAAAGAAGCACCAGAAGAATTATACACACATTGGTCTATAACTTCAGCTTCTGACAAAGGATTCTTCAAAAGTGCCGCATCATCATTACTATATTGAAAGTCTTTGTAATGAGAATAAAGTACTCCGACATTAACACGAGCAGCAATATTATCAGTAATCATATACTTACCCATGATAGAAACAGAAGGATTAACAAATGGGTTTGAGTTAAATACAGGTTCACCGCCAAACGAACTATATGAATTATCAGTTGCGCCATTAAAGAAATTACCAAAATATTGGAACATAGGCACGACATCAATTCCTAAAGCAATATCGCCAGCCTGAGGCAGAACGAAATTCTTTTTTTCTTTTTTCTCAGCATTAGCACCATCGCTTTGTGCAGGCAAATAGCCTACACAAAACAATAATGTTAATACGAGAGTTATAATTTTATATTTTTTCATAGCTGACATAATTTAAAAATTTAACTACTTAAAACCAAACTATAACTTCATTAATCATTCATGATAGCTGTCCAATCATAATTAGTCCAAGATCCATCAGAAGGATAAACATTAGGCACAAAGATAGATTTCAAAGAAGGAGTCTTAACTTCAATAGTATTTGAAGTAACTGAAAGTGGTGATAATCCATCAATTACATCTGCATCTTTGAATTTACCAACAAGAACATCGTACGCAGCTTTGTCAACTTGTGGATAGTGTTTGAAATTAACCACTGCTGCTTTATCGTCCAAACTTGGTTGAGCAATAACTTTAACATTATAATCAGTACCAACTTCTTCGAGAGCAACAGATAAAGTATAATTGCCAGAACCATTAGCAACAAGGTCATAAGTACGACCTGCAACTTGGATTTGAATCAATCTATATTTATCAGCTTCCCATTTAGCAGTCCAATCAGAACCTTCTTTAGCTTCAACAGCTCTCATTGCTTGACCTTTGATAGTAAGAGCCGTTTTGAAACCGTGAACTACTTGATACTCTCTATTGATCCAACCTGCAAGATTATTTGACCAATAATCTACAGCATCATGTGTTGATATTTTATAATATTTAGTTTTACGAGTATTCCAAGCATCAATACCCTCTTTATAGTCAGTAAAGCTACCAGAATATTCCACTTCAATTTCTTCAATATCACCAGTATCAGGACGACGATAGTGGTCAAATTTATACTTCTTAGCAGTAACTTCGTCAGTTACAGAGAAAGTAGAAGGTCTTTCGTCATATTTCATACGAACATCAATTGCATAATTACCTTCAGCATCAGTAACACCAACAAAATCAGTTCCATTTACATTAACTGTAACTTTTTCGAAAGCAGCAGCAGTAAAGGCACCTGCTCTAAATCCTGTTTCAATAGCACGTTGAATAGAACCTGTAACCGTTTTAGTAACTTTCAATTCAGAATTATATACCCAACCAGCTAAATCACTGAACCAATTCATTTCATCCAATTCTGCAGAAGAATAAACCATTGCATCTGGTGTAAATTTCAAATGCACAACATACAAACAATCTTCAGCTTCTTCTTTTGAATAATCGTTATATGCACCTTCCAAATAACGTTTTGCAGAAGTATTAACACCATCGTAGAAATGCAAGAAATTATCTACTTCATATTTAAGTGTATTTGGGTTCCAAGTATAATTAGCAACTTCGAATTCGTCACGTTTAAGGACATTGAATTCCACCTTGCCATTTTTGACTGGAGCAGCATAAGTATAATCACCATCTGAAATTTCAGCAATAATACCATTAGCTGGCACATATTCACCTTTACCGAATGCTGTTTCTACCGCAAAATTAACTTTAACAGTTTCTTTTGCTGCATATTTTTTATCTACAGATTTGATCCAATCAGCGAGATTATTATTCCAATTGATTTTAGCCAAATCGTAAGCTGCATCAGGAACAAATTTGAAATAAACATCACCAAGTTCATTCCATACCTTACGATCGGCTTTATCTTCACCTAACCAAATACGTTTAACGTATTTACCATTCAAAGTTTGTTTGTCGCCATTAGCAGAAGTATAGTGAACATAGTCATACACATCTTCAATATCAGAAGAAGCAAAAGAGACAGCTAATTCTTTATTTTGATTTTCAACAGGAATTCCGATTTCAAATTTACCAGCTTTTACTGGTGCTGCGAAATTATCACCATCTACAGTCACAGTAAAGATATAACCATTAGCAGCAACATAATTACCTACGGCAAACTCTTTTTCTGTTGGCAAATAGAGATTAGCTTTGAGAGTTACAGTCTCTTTCTTATCAGGATCAACAAACCAACCAACGAGATTTGGATTCCAATCGATATCATTCAATTGCTCAGGAGTAATAGAAGAAGAAGGATTAAATGTGAAATATGTAGTACCTAAATCGTTCCATTCTGCGCCCAACTCAGTAACTATTTCATAAGGTGCGTATGTACCTGTAATTTCAACGACATCTTTTTCGTTTTTATAATGAGCATATCTGAATTCTTTAGCATTGTCGTAAGCACTAATAACTTTAAATTTTTCTTCTTTATCGGTTACTGGAAGTTCGAAAGAGAAAGTACCATCTTCGTTAACTGGAGCAAACAAGTACTTACTTCCACGCAAAGCATCACCATAATCTACAAGGAAAAGACCTTCACCTGTTTTATTGGTATATGTACCTACGCCATAACCAGCACTTGCTGCCAATAAATATTTACCAGTGAAAGTAATAGTTTCAGTAAATCCATCATATTTTTCCCAACCAACAAGATCGCTAGTATAAGTAGAAGGAGCTACTTCATTAGCAAGATTATTTGTATAACCAGGAGTGAAACGGAGATACATTGTTTTCATTTTATGCTCTACGCCTTCAATAAACTCAGAAGCTCCACTATAGAGAGAAAGTACATCCTCAGCCACATAAGCACCAGCCAAAGTTTGTTTATCTGTAGCTGTTGAATAGTGAACGTAAGGATCACCTGCAAGACCTAAAACTTTAACAGATAAAGAAGAGAAACCATCTTTATAAGATTTTAAAGGCAAAGTAATACGATAATTACCTTGGCCGTCAGTAACAGTACCAGCAGTCAACACGCCATCAAAGCCTTCTGGATATTCAGCTTCAAATTCAACAGTTGCATTAGCAGCAGCTTTATAGATACCTTTACGGAAACCAGCCTCATATGCCAACTGAATATTACCTGTCAAAGTAATTGTTTCTGTCAATTCTTCAATAGTAACTTTTGTTTCAGTACATTTACGTTCTGTTTCTGTCAAGAAATCAATAGAACCTGGTTTAAGAGTAATATTCTCTTTTACCCATTCATAACGATACAAATCTGTTTCGAAAACAGGATTTGAACCATCCATTTTTTTGTATTCTGATTTGTATGCAGTAAATTCTTGCATACGAACAGTTACATTTTTCAAACCAGTTGAAGTAGTTGGTACTGAAATTGTGAAATTACCATCTAAATCAGTAACTGTTTCATAGATTTTAGAACCCTTTTGCTCAGCATTAAAATTATAACTAGCATAAGGTATTTCTACATAGATGACACGATTAGCTACAGGTTTAATTTGATTAATAGCATATTGATCAGCAGAACCAGCTGTATCAACACCAGCGTCATAAACCAACGCACCAGAAATAGTAGCTGTATCAGTCAAAACAGATAAATCCATTTCTGATTGTTTTGGCTCACACCCAATAAAAGCCAAAGAGATAGATGCTAATAAAATAGCAAATAGAGCAATTTTTTTCATAGCAGTCATATTTTAGTTAATAAATAAATTAATTCTAATTGATGAACCAGATCCAAAAGACAACGCAAAGGTATGTGTTTTTTTGCAAAAAAGCAAATTTTTCAATACTTTTTTTGCACCATAGGGAAGTAATTATTTGATTTACAATAAATTACCCCCCCGTCATCATCAGCAAAACTATCTCAAATGCAAATTGGAGGTATAAATTGTGATGTATAAACAAAAACTAAAACAAAAAGAGACCTGAAAAACTCTGGTCTCTACTAAAAATTACTATTGGCTAGCAATTACTTAATATCTATTTTTTACGTTGAATAGTAAATTCTAATAAATTAAGTAACGCTTGTTTTATTTCGTTATTAGGAAAAATACTTAATGCTTTTTCGGCTTCAGCTTTGTAATAAGTCATTCGTTGTTCTGCATATTCTATACCCCCCGTACGAGCCACAAGCGAACCAATATTATAGAAGAAATCTTCTGTAAACTGACGCTTTTTCACTGCATCAAGTATCAGCGAAGCCTCATTTGCATGAATGCTTTCGAGAGCATGAATAAGAGGCAATGTGAACTTACCCTCACGAATATCATTCAACGTCGGCTTACCTATTTGCGCATTAGGGGTGTAATCGAAAATATCATCTTTTATTTGGAAACAAATACCCAAATACTCAGCAAATTGACGCAAAGCCTCACGTTGCTCTGCAGTTGCGCCTACACTAATTGCAGCTGACTCAGCACTAATAGTAAACAACACCGCTGTTTTTTTCTTTATAATCTCAATATAATCTTCCTCCTTTGGAATAGAATAAGAGTACTGCAACTGAAGCAACTCGCCACGAGTCAATATATTACCCAACATTGCCAATTGAGTATATAATTCAGGCACACCTGTTTCGGCAATAAATTGCATTGACTTACTCAACAAATAGTCACCAACAAGCACTGCCGTACGATTATCAAACAAAGCATTTGCCGATGGCTGTCCACGACGCTCCATCGTATTATCTACCACATCATCGTGAATAAGACTTGCGGTATGTAACAACTCGTATGCTGCCGCCACATTTATCGTTTTGCTATTAGGTACTGCACAGAGTTTTGCACAAAGCAAGGTAAAGACAGGACGCACTTGTTTGCCTTTTTGTGTACTCACATGATCAAGCACACGTTTGAGCAATTGTTCTTCGGCAGAAAACGCTGAATCAAGAAATTGTTGAAATAGTGCAAATTCAGCGATGATAGGATTCTTAATTGTTTCGTAATTCATATTTTAGATGTTTAGATATTAGACACAAGAAGCAAGACACAAAACAACAGGGCAATCAAACAAATATTCCTTGTTCCCTGTTACTTGTTCCCTATTCCTTATTTTAACATTTCTTCGAGTTGGAGCATTTCGTCACGCCACTGTGCTGCTTCGATGAAATCGAGCTTTTTTGCAGCTTCTTCCATACGACGACGAGCATTTTTGATTGATTTTTCTATATCGGATTTAGTCATATATTGCACCACAGGATCGGCAGCGAGAGTTGGAGTTGAGAGTTCTGTCGGACGGGTCGGACTGGTCAGACGTGTCGGACTTGTCGGACGAGAATCAAGTTCTGGCTCTCCTTTGGTTGGCAATGGTGATACTGTTGTGCGAGAAGCAACTGCCTGAGGAGTTATATTGTTATCTGCATTATATTTCAATTGTTTTTCACGACGGCGCATAGTTTCATCAATAGTCAAGCGCATCGATTCTGTGATTGTATCAGCATACATTATTGCCTTACCATTGAGATGTCGAGCAGCACGCCCAACAGTTTGTGTAAGTGAACGATGTGAACGAAGGAAACCCTCTTTATCGGCATCAAGAATAGCCACTAACGAGACCTGTGGCAAATCCAATCCTTCACGCAAAAGATTGACACCAATGAGCACATCAAACATACCTGCACGCAACTCATCAAGAATACGAACACGCTCAAGTGTATCAATATCAGAGTGTATATAATTGCAACGCACACCATTGCGCTCAAGATAAAGGTTAAGCTCCTCAGCCATACGCTTAGTCAAAGTCGTAACCAACACACGCTCATCCTTCTCAACTCGCAAAACAATCTCTTCCATCAAATCATCAATCTGATTGAGTGTAGGACGCACTTCAATTATAGGATCAAGCAAACCTGTAGGACGAATAACTTGCTCTACAATAACACCTTCGGATTTTTGCAATTCATAATCAGCAGGTGTTGCGCTAACATAAATAGCTCGCTTAATAAGTTGCTCAAACTCTTCAAATTTCAAAGGTCGATTATCCAAAGCAGCTTCAAGACGAAAGCCATACTGCACCAAATTCTTTTTACGCGAAGCATCACCACCATACATAGCACGAATTTGTGGCACTGTAACGTGACTCTCATCAATAATCAACAAGAAGTCATCTGGGAAATAGTCCAACAAGCAGAATGGGCGTGAGCCAGGAGGTCGATTATCAAAATAGCGACTATAATTCTCTACTCCAGAGCAATACCCTACCTCTTTTATCATTTCAAGGTCGTAATTCACACGTTCCTCTAAGCGTTTTGCCTCGTATGGTTGTCCACGTTCGATAAAAGCCTGCACCTCTCGACCTAAGTCAAGAGCTATTTGGTCAATAGCAGCATTGACGCGCTCTTTGGTTGTTGTGAAGATATTGGCAGGGTATATTTTAAACTCATCAAAACGTTGGAGAGTATGATTATTTACGAGATCTAATGTTTCAATAACGTCGATTTCATCGTCCCAAAAGACCACCCGCACAATATAATCAGTATATGAAAGACAGATATCAATAGTCTCGCCTTTTACACGAAAATTGCCACGATTGAGTTCTATATCGTTACGAATGTATTGAGCATTGACTAATTGATACATTAAATCCTGACGAGAATAACGTTGTCCAGCCTTCAGTGTAATACAGTTTTGTGTAAAATCATCAGGATTACCTATACCATAAAGACAAGAGACTGACGAAACAATCACAACATCGTTACGCCCAGAGAGCAGTGCAGCAGTAGCAGATAGGCGCAAACGGTCGATTTCATCGTTAATTGCGAGATCTTTTTCGATATATGTATCAGTGTGCGGAATATAAGCTTCCGGCTGATAATAGTCGTAATAAGAAACAAAATATTCTACTGCATTTTCAGGGAAAAAGGCTTTGAATTCGCTGAAAAGCTGAGCGGCAAGAGTTTTATTATGTGAAAGAATAAGAGTAGGACGTCCAATATTGGCAATTACGTTTGCCATCGTGAAGGTCTTACCCGAGCCCGTAACACCAAGCAAGGTTTGAAAAGGCACACCACGACGAATACCCTCAGTCAATTCTTGGATTGCCTGAGGTTGATCACCTGTTGGAGCATAGCTTGATGTTAGTTTAAATGAATTCATAATTCATAATGCATAATTCATAATTAGCCATTCGGCATTTATATCGAACTGCGTTAAATAAATATTACTTCTTTAAAGGCAAATATGCGTTGTTCGCCAGATTCAAGACGGAGTGTGAGATGACCTTGTGGACCTATATTTTCTATTTCGGCACGAAAATGTTCGCCTTCGGGTGTTGAATATTCATGAAGACCTGTACGACGATAGAGGTTGTTCATGTATTCGTAATGGAGAGATTGCTTAATTACAGAGTCTTTTGTCGGACTAATCGGACTTGTCAGACTTGTCGGACAATCGGACTTGTCGGACATTTGGGCGAAATAGCTGTAATAATCGAGTATATTTTTATAGATTTCATCGAATATTGCCTGTCGGTCATGAGTACGCCCAGAGAGTTGAGTGAGACTTATAGGGTTAGGGGCATTGCTTGTAAAAGTTTCTTGATTAATATTGATGCCTATGCCTACAATACAAGTATCGATAGTTTGTCCACAAAGGGCATTTTCGATGAGAATGCCACAAAGTTTATGATTACCGACATAAATATCATTTGGCCATTTGATTGTTATTTTTTGACGGATTTCATCTTGTAAAGCATTGATTATGGCAAGCGTAACGAGTTCGGTAATAATAAATTGCTCGGATGCAGGAATTACAGTTGGTCTTAAAAGCAGACTGAAAAGCAAATTCTTGCTATCTTCGCTCTCCCAATGGTTTGTGGCTTGCCCATGCCCATTGGTTTGAAAATCAGCAGATATGCAATATCCATGTGGGAGTTCTTCCGCCGACATACGACGACGAAGTTCTGTGCTTGTTGAATCAATTGAGAGTAGATAATGAAGCATATTTTTTGTTTTTATAGATAACTATAGATGACTACAGATAACTATAAATTTTATTTTACAAGATTAAGTAATAAATCTTCGATTTGATTTTTAAGGTCTTTACGCTTACAAGTGAAATTGTTTACCATTATAGTTACTGCATATTCTTTGTCGCCATACATGATGTAGCCACTATAACATTGTACACCACTTAAACTACCTGATTTAAGACGGGCTTTGTCTTGTAGTTTTGTGCGATAGAGAAATGAGCCAACAGTACCTTCACGTCCTGCACGAGGAAGTGATTGATAGAAGTCGTCCCAATTAGAACTTTTGCGCATGTGTGCCAATATTTGATTTAAGAAATTAGCACTATAAGCATTTTGAGCTGCAAGTCCACATCCATCATAAAGGAATAGAGCAGAAACATCGATACCTTGTTTTTTCCAATAGTCTTTAACAACTTGTACTGAAGCTGAAGATGTTGCCTCGTGTGGCATTACGATATTGCCAAGACGACGAAATGTATGCTCAGCATATAGATTGTTGCTTTTGAAATTCGTCAAACGTATAATATCTCGCAATTTACGTGATTTATACTCATAAATTAAAGTGCGTTGTTCAGGGAAATATTCAGTTTGCACACTATAATTACCATCAACTGGTACGCCCCAATTATTAAGCATTGTGTATAAAGATTTTGCCACTACAAGCGATGGATTAGGAATTGATGTACGTACAACATAGTTATTGCGATTGGCTGGCATACCACCTTGAAGATAGAGCGCAAGACCAAGAGGTTGACAAAAAGCCCAGACACTATCATTTGGTATAGCAAGAGTCTTTACTTCGTTATAAATCGCAAGATTTGGTGTTTCAGGCCATACACTTGTTACAATAGGTTTTGTACCAAAATTACCTGAATTCATCGTGATTATAGAAGTGTTATCGTAGGTAGAAAGTCCAAAAGCTGCAGCACCATAATGAAAACCCATGTCTTCCCAAATCCATTTCACTGAAGCAGGACAACGGTCAAGACACGTAGGGTCGATAATTACATTACCTGTTATGTGATTAATACCTTTGTGTTTGATAACTTTCACAAAATAATCGAGAAAGGCACGGTCGCCAAGATGGATAGAACCAAGTGTTGGGTCTGCACCACCACGAATGATAAGGTCGCCATTAAGAATACCGTTTTCGATAGTACCATTAGTTTCAATATAAGTTGAGAATTGGAAATCGCCACCAAGCAGTTCAAGTGCTGTGGCTGTGGTAATTAGCTTAGTAATAGATGCAGGCGTAGCACATTGCATTGGATTGTAAGATGCTACGACTTCACCCGTTTTTAGGTCTAAGACTTCATAAGAAATAGTAGAATGAGGAATGAGAGATGAGAAATGAGGAATTGCCGATTGAGCAAATCCACTTTGTTGCAATAATGTGATTAAAAAGACAAAAAGAATAAGTTTTAGTTTCATATTTAGTGTAGTTTACATTAACAAAATCCAACCTATAGTTACTGATAGAAAACCATTTAGCCATCCACAACAAACTTGTCCGAGTGTATGAGCCTTTAGTTCAATTCTCGACCAAGCTAATATCCCGCTTAAAAGGATTAAACAAACAAGAGGTATAATCGGTGTTGTGCCATAGATAAAAGCAAAAGTAAAGATACCACCACACAAACCACCTATTCCAGAAAGGTGAGCACTAATTTTCCAAAAATGATTAATCGGCAATATGATAAGTATCGATACTGCCGCACCAATAATAGGGGCAATATAAAAAGTATTTAGTCCGACACGATGCAACCAATAAGCTCCAAATAAATAACCTAAAAAGGTAAGAAAGAAAGGTATTGGTCGTTGTTTTCGATTTGAAATAAAACTATCAGTTATACCACCATATTTCATTCCAATGCCAATAATAATAGCAGGGAATATACCTGTTGATAAAAACACAATAAGCCAAATCAATGATTTGGCTGATATAGGTAGATTTGACAATACGGGGTCATACTCTGTCAGCAGTATGACTCCGTAAAGCGGAATGAATATTGGTTGTAAGATTATTGATATTATTCGTGCAAACACTTTTATAGATTTTTAGATATGAGACACGAGATACGAGACGGTCTTACATCTCGTGTCTAGTATCTCGTGTCTTAATTTATAATTCTCTACGGAGTCGAGCAACAGGAATATTAAGTTGTTCGCGATATTTTGCTACTGTACGACGAGCAATTTTATAACCTTTTTGATTAAGTATTTCGGTTAAAGTATCATCGGTAATTGGTGATTTTTTATCTTCTGCACCAATAGTTTCTTTTATAATAGTTTTTATCTCTTTACTTGAAATCTCCTCACCATCGGTTGTGCTCATACTTTCAGAGAAGAAATATTTCAAAGGTATAACACCCCACTCTGTTTCGACATATTTACTATTGCTTACGCGCGAAATAGTACTAATATCAAAGCCTACTTTATCAGCAACATCTTTCAAACGCATCGGACGAAGATTACGTTCATCACCAGTACGAAAATATAATTCTTGAAAATTGACAATAGTTTGCATTGTTTGCAAAAGCGTATTGTTGCGTTGCTTAATAGAATCTATAAACCAACGAGCAGAATCGATTTTTTGTTTTGCAAATTGCAAAGCCTCCTTATTCTCTTTTGTCTGATTCTTTGCATTACCAGAATAATCTTGCACCATTTGATGAAAATCATCACTAATACGCAATTCAGGAATATTTCCATTATTCAAAGCGACAAACAGATTACCATTGACATTTTCGACTACAAAATCGGGTGTTATAGTCTGGGAAATAGTATCTGCTCCACTACCAAAATTGGCTCCTGGATTCGGGTTAAGATGCTTAATCAAATCTATAGTTTGTTCCAACAATTTACGATTAACATTGAATTTACGCATCATTGCATCGTATTGTTTATTGGCAAGCATATCAAAATTGCGGTCAACAATATTAATAGCCAAATTCAACACCTCCTCAGGATGATTAGCTTCGCGACGTTTAGCTACAAGCTGTATAGACAAACACTCTTGAAGATCAAAAGCACCAACACCACAAGGCTCAAGCGACTGAATTATATCCAATCCTCGATTGATTTCATCGTCATCAACCGCCACACCTTGACTTGCTGCAAAATCGTCGGCAAGACTCTCTATTTCACGACGAATATATCCATTTGAATCAACATTACCTATAAGATATTCACCTATTTGTCGTTCACGAGACGATAGATTGAGAGTATGCAATTGTTCGAGTAAAAATTCACCCAAGTCTTGTCCGTTACTTTGTTCACGACGATAAGTAGAGTCATTGACACTATGATTATTTATATGCAAACGATAATCTGGAATTTCATCGCGGTCTTCAAAATCATCACCATCACCAATCCATGCTAATTCAAGGTCATCAGCACTTGGTCGTTCTTCATCACGCATATCATCATACGTATTTTCTTCAGGCACCTCTGTTTCTATCTCAAGAGCTGGGTTTTCAACCAACTCTTCACGAATACGCTCTTCTAACTCAATAGAAGGGTACTCAAGCATCTTTATCACCTGAATTTGTTGAGGCGATAATTTTTGTTGTAACTTAGTACTGAGTTGAAGATTAGTTTGCATATATTAGTTAGTTTTTTAGTTTTTAACAAAAGTACAAATTTATCATTTCAAAATAAAAATAACTTGAATAGGTGGAACCACACGCTGAATATGTACTTACGTTAAGATAAACTACAAAAATAGTGCCAATATTTATTTACGAATAAGATTCATAAATTCTTCACGAGTTTTAGCACTCTCAAAAGCCCCTGTAAAATCACTTGTGATAGTTATTGAATTTTGTTTTTGCACACCTCGCATTTGCATACACATGTGTTGAGCTTCAACAACTACCATCACGCCAAGCGGATTAAGCGTCTCTTGAATGCAATCTTTTATTTGCAAAGTCATACGCTCTTGCAACTGCAAACGATGAGATATAACATCCACTACACGAGCTATTTTGCTCAATCCCGTAACATGATGATTAGGAATATAAGCCACATGAACTTTACCAAAAAATGGAAGCATGTGATGTTCACAAATAGAGTAAAACTCTATATCTTTCACAAGTACCATTTGATGATAATCTTCGTGAAATATCGCTGAACGCAATATATCTTCAGGTTTTTGATAATAACCCTGAGTAATAAATTGCATAGCTTTAGCCACACGTTGAGGAGTTTTTATCAACCCTTCACGATTGACATCCTCACCCAAAAGGCGTAATATCTCTTTGTAATGCTCTGCTATTTGATCAGTAACACTTTGTTGCTCTGGTAAATTTATAAAATCCATATTTCAAATTGAAAATTGAGAATTGAGAATTGAGAATTGAGAATTGAACATTATCCTTACTCCTTGCTCCCTGCTCCTTACTCCCTAATAAACGTATATCATACTTGGGACTATATAAGTCTCAGTTGTAAATTCAGGGAATTCAGCAATAATCCATTGTCGAAGTTCTTGAGCCTTGGCATTTGTCTGACAATTACCTATACGCACTTTCCAAAATGGAGAAGTATAAGTAATATAAATCTCATCAGCCAAATTTGGATGTTTTGACACCAAAATATCTTTTATTTCAAAAGCTCGTTCACGCGCAGAAGCACCACGATTGCTTGAATATATTTGAATTCTAAAACCCTTAACTTCCTGTGCTTCAACCAATGCTTTTTTCTCTATTGCTACAAATACTACCGAATCTTGATATATATTTATAACCGCACCTGTTAACGAATCTGGTGTAGTGAGCATATCGAAATAATCTCGAGTTGAAAGTTTTATTACTTCAACTGAATCTTGCTGAATTAACAAAGAATCAGGCATTATTGATAGGCTATCAATATCTTCATGAGACGCAATATATTGCGTCTCTACTTGTGCGTTTAAATTGATGCACAATGCATAATGCATAATGCACAATAATATAACTATTATTTTTCTCATACTCTATTAATTGATTTTCTCGTAATATTTTACAAATCCAGCACCCATTATATTCTTAATATCATCATCACTATAACCACGGCGAATAAGTTCCATTGTAATATTTATCAACTCGCTTGAATCATTACAACCTAAAACTCCACCACCGCCATCAAAATCAGAACCTATTCCAACATACTCACTACCAACCAATTTCACTATATAATCAATATGGTCGCAAATCGTATTTATATCCGCCCGCCCATCTTTTGCAAGAAAATAATTATACAAACAAACATGTATTCGGCCTCCACTCTTTGCCAATTTTATAATCAAATCATCACTCATATTGCGAGGGTGGTCACACAATGCTTTAGCAGAAGTATGAGTTGCTATAATTGGCTGTGTACTAAACTCTATTGCTTGTTCTATAGTCGAATCTGCCGCATGCGACACATCCACCATCATACCCAAACGATTCATTTCACGAATCACTTCACGTCCAAAATCCGACAATCCTCCATGCGTATTATTGCCTCGTGCCGAATCACACAAATCATTATCGCCATTATGGCAGAGCGTAATATAACGCACTCCCATATCATAAAATTTCTTCACATTACGAATATCTCCTGCCAACGCAAAGCCATTCTCAAGTCCAAAACAAACACTTGAAAGTTGAGAGTTGAGAACCGAAGGTCTTTGAGCCCTTGGCGAAAAAATTGAGAATTGAGAATTAAATTGAACCAACTCCGGATATTTATCTACTTGCTCGCGCAAACGCGTAAATGTTTCAACTGCTACATTATACGCCTCTTCTGCTTTTTGTTTATAATCAGGCGAATCAAGTTCCACTTGTGGCAAATAAGCAACCATAAACGTACAAGCCACATCGCCATCATGCATCTTAACAAAATCAACCTTCACTTCATCTGGATTTTGGCGCACTCCAAGGTCCGTCGTTTCAGTCCATACCATCGGTGTATCAGTATGAGTATCAACCACCGGCGAAGTACGATGAATATTGCGAGCACGACGATATACCTCAGCCTCATCCACCAACCAATTAAACAAAGCCGCCTCCTCTGGATGCTCTTTATACAAATTTTCAGGGTGCCATTGCACGCCAATCATCTTATATCCTGGCACTTCTATAGCCTCTACAATACTATCTGGAGCAAAACCCACTGCTCTACACGATGGAGCAATATTTCTTAGCGACTGATGATGGAATGTATTCACTTCAACAATCTGCCTACCCATCACTTTAGCAATCAACGACCCTGGCGCCAATTCCACCGCATGAGCAGTCTCACTACGAGGTTGGTCTCCTTGCGAATGATTTAAAAGTTGAGAGTTATCGGTCTCGTGTCTAGTATCTCGTGTCTTACCTTCTATTTGGGTATAAATATCTTGATATATATCACCCCCAAACTCAATATTCATAGCCTGCATACCACGACAAATACCCAACACAGGCATACAACGCCTACGCGCCAAACGCACCAACGCCAAATCAAACTCATCCCTCAACGCACATGGTTTACCGCTTTGTGGCATCAACTCTTCTCCCCAATATTTTGGGTCAATATCGCCACCACCTGTCAACAACAAACCATCAACCATATCAAGCAAATTATTCAAAATCTGCTCATTATCAGTCACTGGAAATACTACTGGCGTAGCACCTGCATCAATAATACATTGCACATACGCAGGCACCAATCTATGCGCCTCTTCCCACCAACCCGAAGAAATACCAATTTTAAGTTGAAAGTTGAACCGAAGGTCTTTGAGCCTTTGGCGATAAAAAGTTGAAAGTTGAAAGTTTTTATTCATAATTATTATTTAACACCTTATTCCC
>JAEIGA010005506.1_pt1 | contig 19344 bp, 14 predicted proteins | sample 9270691 | NCBI WGS metagenome assembly JAEIGA01 (sample SAMN17057246, study PRJNA624740) | gut metagenome | biome: biome; isolation source: fecal sample | host: Bos grunniens | place: China: Xizang | collected 2019 | reverse complement strand
CCTCAGCTTGGAAGGCTGATGCTCTACCGACTGAGCTACTTCCGCGATCTCAATATTTTGGTGGGGAGAGCAGGATTCGAACCTACGAAGGCGTGCGCCAGCAGATTTACAGTCTGCCCCAGTTGGCCACTTTGGTATCTCCCCAACTGTCTGAGCCGATGGAGGGATTCGAACCCCCGACCAGCTGATTACAAATCAGCTGCTCTGGCCAACTGAGCTACATCGGCTTTTATTTTTTTGTTGGCCCCCTTTCTTTAGGGATTGCAAAGGTAGGCTTTTTCTTTGTAACTCCAAAAGTTTTTTCAATTTTCTTTAACTTTTTTTTCAACAACTGCTGCTTGAATGGTTCTCAAGATGCTTTCTTTGTTAAGATTGCATTCCTCACGTTGTTGATTTACAGTTCCTTGTTCAATAAACCGGTCCGGGATACCCAAGGCTGTGATTTTTCCGTTAAAGTCGGTTCCTGCGAGGTATTCGCATACGGCTCCGTGCAAACCTCCCTGGTCGCATCCATCCTCCACGGTGATGATGTGACTGTACTTTTGTGCGACTTCTTCCAACAGGTCGGTATCGATGGGTTTCAGGAAGCGCATGTCGTAGTGTGCGGGTCGGTTCTCTTTGTGATTTTCCTGGAGTGTCTTGAGTGCATCGGTTACCCAGTTGCCGGCGGTTCCCAAGCTCAGGATCACGGTGTCGGTATGGTTACCGGGTTCCAGGCAACGGGATTTGCCGAGGGTGATGGGTGCAATCGGAGCGGTTCTCCAGTCTGTGCCCCGACCTGTTCCACGCGGGTAGCGGAGGATGGTCGGTCCGTATTCGGGTCCGCATACGGCGTACATCATTTGTTTGAGTTCGGTTTCGTCCATCGGAGCCAGGATGGTCAGGTTGGGAATCGGGCGGAAGGCCGCCAGGTCGTAGGCGCCTTGGTGCGTTGCACCGTCCTCTCCTACCAGACCGGCACGGTCCAGGCAGAAGATGACCTTGATTTTTTGTAGGGCAACGTCGTGGATGACGCTGTCGTAGGCCCGTTGCATAAAGGACGAGTAGATGTTACAGAAGGGGAGCAGTCCGTTTGCTGCCAGTCCGGCAGAGAAGGTAACTGCGTGTTGTTCTGCAATGCCGACATCAAAAACGCGGTCCGGCATTTCGCGTTGCATGATGTTTAGGGAGGAACCGCTCAGCATGGCCGGTGTGATGCCGACGATGCGTTTGTCGGTACGAGCGAGTTCCAATAAGGTTTCTCCAAAGACGTCTTGGTAGCGGTCAGCATCCCCTTTCTTCGCGAGGCGTTCGCCGGTTTCGGGATCAAAGGCGCCCGGGGCGTGCCATACGACTTGGTTTTTTTCGGCGGGTTCGTAGCCTTTTCCTTTTTGGGTGATGATGTGGAGCAATTTGGGACCGTCCAGGGTCTTCAGACGTTCCAGGGCATTGACCAGTTGTAACACATCGTTTCCGTCGATGGCTCCGAAATAACGGAATCCCAGGGATTCAAAGAGGGTTCCGCCTTGGATGACGGCCATCTTGGTGGAGCGGAAGATGCGTTTGACGTGGTTGCGGATGCCGCTGCCCATCCTGCGCCATACACCTTCTTTGAGTCGGTTGTACGTGCGGGAGAGGGAAATTTTTACCAAGTAGTTGTGGAGGGCTCCGGTGTTTTTGTCGATGGAGATCTGGTTGTCGTTCAAGATGACCAGCAGGTCGGTCTTGAGTGAGCCGGCATGGTTGAGCCCCTCGAAGGCCATGCCGCCGCCCATAGCGCCATCTCCGATGACGGCGACGACGTGTTCTTTGCGGCCTTGTTTTTCAGCAGCAACGGCCATGCCGAGGGCGGCCGATATGGAAGTGGAGGAGTGTCCGGCGCCAAATGCGTCGTGGATGCTTTCCTCACGTTTGGGGAAGCCGCTGATGCCTCCTTTCTTTCGGTTGTCTTGGAACTGGTCCCGGCGGCCGGTGATGATTTTGTGGGCATAGGCCTGGTGGCCTACGTCCCAAAGGAATTTGTCGGTCGGGGAGTCGTAAACGTAGTGAAGGGCTACACACAATTCAACAGCCCCTAAGCTGGCTCCCAAGTGTCCCGGGTTCTTTGAGCAGCACGCAATCATGTAATTACGGATCTCTGCACAAAGGGCGGGCAGGTCGCTAACTGGCAGATTTTTTACGTCTGCAGGGCTGTTGATTGTTTCTAAAAGCATATGTGATTAGCGAATGATGGTCTGGTCGCGGTCCGGTCCCAATGAGATGATGCGGATCGGAACTCCGGTTTCTTTTTCCAAAAACTCAACGTATTCGCGGAATGCTGTCGGTAATTCTTCTTCGTGGCGGATGTTGGTCAAGTCGGTTTGCCAGCCACGGAAGTCTTTGTAAATGGGTTCCACTTCAGCGTAGGTGTCGAACGGTACGTGATCAACGATTTCTCCGTTGACGCGGTATGCGGTTGCAACGCGGATGGTTTCGAATGAATCCAATACATCCGATTTCATCATGATGAGGTCGGTAACACCGTTCAGCATGATGGCGTATTTCAAGGCAACCAAGTCCAACCAGCCGGTGCGGCGTGCACGACCGGTCGTAGCGCCGAATTCGTGCCCCAATTTGCGCAAACGTTCGCCGGTTTCGTCGAAGAGTTCGGTCGGGAACGGGCCACTGCCTACGCGGGTGCAGTAAGCTTTGAAGATACCATATACATTCTTCACAGATGACGGGGCTACACCCAAACCGGAGCATGCGCCCGAGCAAGTGGTGTTGGAAGAGGTGACAAACGGGTAGGAACCGAAGTCAATGTCCAGCATAGAGCCTTGTGCGCCTTCGGCCAAAATGGCTTTGCCACTGCGCAAGGCATCGTTGATGTAGTATTCGCCATCCACCAGATTGAAGGTGCGGAGGTAGTCAATGGCTTCCATCCAGGCAGCTTCGTTGGCTTGTGCGTCGTATTCAAAATCGTATTGTTTGAGCAATGCGATGTGTTTTTCTTTCAGGTTTTGGAAGCGGGTCGGGAAGTCGGCTGCCAAAATATCACCTACGCGCAGACCGTTGCGGCCAGTCTTGTCCATGTAGGTCGGACCAATGCCTTTGAGGGTTGAACCGATTTTGGATTTTCCTTTCGCAGCTTCTGAAGCAGCATCGATGATTTTGTGGGTCGGCAAAATCAGGTGTGCCTTTTGGGAAATGCAGATGCGTTCTTTTACGGGAACTCCCAAGGCGGTGAGTTTGTCACATTCTTCTTTGAAAATGATGGGGTCAATCACTACACCGTTGCCGATGACGTTCATCGTGTTTTCACGGAAGATTCCGGAAGGAATGGTGTGAAGTACGAAATTGGTGTTGTCAAAATGCAGGGAGTGTCCGGCATTCGGTCCTCCTTGGAAACGGGCAATGACCGGATAGCGACCGGCAAGGACATCCACGATTTTTCCTTTGCCTTCGTCACCCCATTGCAGGCCTAATACGACGTCAAGCTTCATAGTAATATATTAAGGTATATGGTTTGTTCTAATTAAAAAGGTAAGTCATCTCCTTCGTCCACGATCGGTTTGGTGACAGCCGGGCGGGGTTGTGCTGCGACAGGGGCCGCTTGCGCAGGAGCAGCGGTGTTGTTGTCTGATTTGCGTCCCAACAGCTGGATGGTGTCGGCTACGATTTCTGTGATGTAGCGGGTGTTGCCATTTTGGTCGTTGTAGGAACGGCTGCGGAGTTTGCCTTCCACATAAACTTGTGTGCCTTTCTTGAGGTAGTTTTCGGTAAACTCTGCCAGTTGTCGCCAACATACGATGTTGTGCCATTCGGTTTGCTCTTTGGTTTCGCCGGTGGTGCGGTCCCGATACCGTTCGGAAGTGGCCAAGGTAAAGGTGGAGTTGACCACGCCGCTTTCGAGGTGACGGATTTCGGGATCTCTGCCGAGATTTCCGATGAGCATAACTTTGTTGAGTGACATATACGTATATTTTATTGGACCTGCTAAGGTACGACTATTCTTCGATATTGAAAAATTTAATTTGGTAAGCACTGGGAAAAAGACTACTTTTGGCAGTTGATTAAACCCTTTAAAAACTATCTAATTAAAATGACAGCAACTGCTAAAAAATTCTTGTCAGACAGCGTTGTGGCTCGTTGGGCCGCCTTGATTCTGGTTGCGCTGATGATGTTCTTTGCGTATATGTTCGTGGACGTAATGTCTCCGCTCAAGTCTCTTGTTGAGACAAACTTGAATTGGAACAACAGTGTCTTTGGTACTTATGCGGCTTCCGAGTATTTCTTGAACGTATTCTGTTTCTTCTTGATCTTTGCAGGGATCATTTTGGACAAAATGGGTATCCGCTTTACCGGTATCTTGTCCGGATCGTTGATGGTGATTGGTGCAGCCATCAAGTTCATTGCAATTTCGGATTGGTTCGCAGCAACCAGCTTCTGCCAATGGTTGAACAGCTGGTGGGTAGCGCTTCCGGGTAACGCGAAGATGGCTTGCTTGGGCTTTATGATTTTTGGTTGCGGTTGTGAAATGGCCGGTACCACCGTTTCCAAATCCATTGCTAAATGGTTCAAAGGCAAAGAAATGGCTTTGGCAATGGGTATTGAAATGGCTATCGCCCGTTTGGGTGTCTTCGCTGTAATGTGGATTGCTCCGATCATTTCGAACAAATTCGATGCGTCGGTGGTGGCTCCGGTAGGATTCTGCACCGCGTTGTTGCTCATCGGTTTGATTTGCTACATCGTCTTCTCTTTGATGGACCGCAAGTTGGACAAACAAATGAAGGAAGCCGGTGAATTGAGCAGCGAAGAAAGTGGAGAAGAAGAATTCCACTTGAGCGATTTGAAAGCGATCTTTACCAGCAAAATGTTCTGGTTGGTAGCCTTGTTGTGCGTGTTGTACTATTCTGCAATCTTCCCGTTCCAACGTTTTGCACCGAACTACTTGGAAACAACCTTGGGTATTGCTGCCAGCGAAGCTTCTCAATTGTTCAGTGTCTTCCCGATTTTGGCGATGTGCTTGACCCCGTTCTTGGGTGCTTTCTTGGATTACAAAGGTAAAGGTGCTTCGATGTTGATGTTGGGTGCAATCATCATGATTGCTTGCCACTTGAGCTTCGCATTCTTGTTGCCGGTATTCCCGTCCAAAGCATTTGCTACTGTTTTGATCTTGGTCTTGGGTGTTTCCTTCTCATTGGTGCCCGCAGCTTTATGGCCTTCTGTGCCGAAGATCATTGATGCAAGAATCTTGGGTTCTGCTTACTGCGTGATCTTCTGGATCCAAAACATCGGTCTGTTTGCTACTCCGCTCTTGATTGGTGCAACCTTGGATGCTACCGGCGGTTACTTGGTGCCGATGATCATTTTCGCATGCTTCGGTGTCGCAGCTTTGTTTATTGGTGTGTATTTGAAGATCGAAGACAAACGCAAAGCCTACGGCTTGGAATTGCCTAACGTGAAAAAATAATGGGTAAACCTCGTATTTTAACGGAATCGAAGGGGGCACGGTGGCTGGCGCTGCTGTGCCTGGCGATTCCGATGTTCGGATCCTACTTCTTTGCGGACATGTTTTCCCCGCTCTCCGAGGTCTTCCGTTCGGCTGAGAACGTGGCCTTGGGTTGGGACGCAACCGATTATGGCTTGTACACAGGAGCCTACTCGGTGCTTTGCGTTTTTGGGGGCTTGATTTTCTGCGGAATGTTGTTGGACCGCTGGGGCGTTCGCTTGACGGGTTCTGTCTTTGTGGGGCTGATGGTGGCCGGTGCAGCTTTGGCTGGCTTTTCCATGAGTGATTCTTTTGCTGAAGGATCCCTGGCTTCGTGGATGGGCCGTTATTTTGAAAAACCGTCCTTGGCCTTGGCAACCGCTGGATTTGCCGTGTTTGGTCTGGGTAGCGAGATTGCAGGTGTCGTAGTCAACCGTGCCATCGCAAAATGGTTCAAAAACCGGGAGATGGCTTTGGCGATGGGCGTACAGTTGTCTTTGGCCCGTTTGGGTAAGGCAACGGCCTTGTTGTCGGTGCCCTATCTGATTGCCTATGAAGGTGGATTTTTGTCCCGTCCGATGATCATGACTGTGGTTTGGGTCGGTATGGGTTTGCTGCTGTTGAGCGGCGTCGTTTGGGTGGTATTTGCGTTGATGGATACCCGTTTGGACCGTCAGAGCGAAGAAGCCCGCCGGATTGCGGCGCAGGTAGCAGAAGAACAAAAAGATGATTTTCGATGGAGTGATGTGTGGAAGGTTTTGAGCAACCGTAATTTCTTGTTGATTTCGTTGCTTTGCGTCTCCTTCTACTGCTGCATCATCTCTTTTGGAAAATTTGCTTCTGCGGTAGCGATTCCCCGTTTTGGTATCGACTTCAAAGTGGCGGGTCAAATGATCAGCATGATTCCGTTCTGTACCATTGTCTTTGCACCGTTGTTCGGTCACTTGGTGGACCGCTGGGGACACGGTACCCGTTTTATGCTCGTGGGGGCCTGTCTGGTGTTGTTGGCTCACCTGATCATTGCTTTTGCTCCGGGTCAGCCGATCTTCGGATTTTTGGGTATTGGTATTTTGGGCATTGGTTATTCACTCGTGCCAGCGGCCATGTGGCCTTCTGTGCCGAAGATCATCCCTGAGAAGAATTTGGGTACGGCATATTCCTTGATTTACTGGGTGCAAAATATTGGTATGATGATGGTTCCGATCTGGGTGGGCCGTATTTTTGATACCAGTGGCAATCCGGTACACGTGGAGATCCTCTTCATCGCATTGGCGGTAATAGCGATTGCGGTGGCACTGGTCTTCCTGTATTCTTCGAAGAAGCATCCGGAATTGGGTCTGGACAAAGCCGCCCAACGGGATTAATAGACGGTGTTTTCCTGCAAGATCCGATCGATGAGTGGTTGGGCTTGCGCTGATAACCATAGACGTCCTCCGAGGTATCGGGGGGCGTTTTCTTTTGCCTCGGTGGCAAGATGGTCCAACAGCGGGTCTGCGTAGTTGGCTTCCAGGATGAGCTGGTTCGAGAACTTCCATTGCGGGATTGATGCCACTTCGGGGTGGGTGTAGGCCTGTGTCGGAAGCGCTTGAATGATGCAGTCGGCCAGGGGATAGCGTTGTGCAGCTTCGCTCAATGACAGGAGTTCTGCCGGGAAGGGAGGGATGTGTTGCGTCGTCCGGTTGGCAATCCAGACGCGGTGTCCGAGGTGGGAGGCAGCGGCAGCGGCAGCCTTTCCTGCTCCGCCGTAGCCCAGGACCAGGATGGTGCAGGGGTTGGGGAGGTGTTGTTGCAACAAGGTGCGTACGGCGATGTAATCGGTGTTGTAAGCCTTGATGCCTTCTTTTTCTTTGATCAGCAGGTTGGCCGCTTGAAACAGGCTGGCTGCATCGTCGGCAAAGTCTGCGTGATGGTAAGCCGCGGCTTTGAAGGGGGCGGTGACATTGACCGCATAGTAGTCGCCTGCGAGAAACTGTTGGAAACCGGCTTCAAAGGTAGGAGTTTCGATCAGGTCGTACGGGCAGTAGGCCTGAAACAGGGCTGGGCTTTGGCTGTGTGCAATGGGGTAACCGATGAGACCCAGCCGCAGGTGGGGAAAGCGATAGCCGGGGTTAGCGTTCATGGCGTTGGCGAACCGCTTCGTAGCACAAGATGGCGGTGGATACGGATACGTTGAGGGAGTCAATGCGTCCCAGCATCGGGATGCGGATGTGGGCGTCGGCTTGCTGACGCCAGTAGTCGGTCAGGCCGGTAGCTTCTGTACCCATGACCAGCGCACAACCACTCTTCATGTCTGTTTCGTAGTACAATTCAGAGTCTTGAAGTTGGGCTGTATAAATGCGGACGTGGTGGGATTTGAGCCATTGGACAGCTTCTTCCGAGGCGCAGGCAACCACGGGGACGGTGAATACGCCACCCAAACTGGAGCGGATGACGTTGGGGTTGTAGATGTCGGTCAGCGGGTCGCAGATCAGGACGGCATCGGCGTGGGCCGCATCCGCGGTACGTAAGATCGCGCCCAGGTTCCCCGGTTTTTCAACAGCTTCCAGGACCAAAATGAGCGGATTTTTCGGGAGCGGGATGTCTTGAAGGGTTTTGTTGGGGGTGTAAGCTACTGCCACCAAACCTTCGGTGGATTCCCGGTAGGCCAGTTTTTGGTACACCGTTTCGTGAATCAAGCAGAGTGAGGCACCGCTTTTTTCGGCAGCACGAACCAGGTCTGGCCGGGCTGCTTGGAGTTGGGAAGTAAAAAACAAGGCTTGCAACCGGATTCCGGCTGCAAGCGCTTGCTCTGTTTCCCGGATTCCTTCGATGACGAAACGTCCACTTTTGCGTCGTAATGCAGATTTTTCTTGCAGGGCTACGGCGTCTTTGATGCGGGGATTCGTGTTCGAAGAGATCTCGATCATGGTTTTTATTCTTTGGATTCTTGTTGTTGGCTTTGTTGGTGTACTTCCGGACGCATTTGCGGGAAGAGCAATACGTCTTGGATGGACGCATTGTTGGTCATCAACATGGCCAGACGGTCAATACCGATACCCATACCGGAGGTCGGAGGCATACCGTATTCCAAAGCGCGTACGAAGTCCATGTCAATGAACATCGCTTCGTCATCGCCTTTGTCTTTGAGTTTGACTTGTTCTTTGAAGCGTTCCAATTGGTCAATCGGGTCGTTCAATTCACTGTATGCGTTGCACAATTCTTTTCCGTTGACGAAGAGTTCGAAACGCTCGGTCAGGTTCGGGTTCTCGCGGTGACGTTTGGTCAGGGGAGATGTTTCAACCGGGTAGTCAGTGATGAAGGTCGGTTGGATCAAGTGCTTTTCACAGTATTCGCCGAAGATTTCATCGATGAGTTTGCCGACACCCATGGACGGATCGGTTTCGATGTGGAGGTCTTTGCAGACTTGACGGAGTTGGTCTTCGTCCATGCCGGATACGTCGATGCCGGTGTATTCCTTGATGGCATCCAACATCGGCAAGCGGCGGTAGGGACCGGTGAAGTCGATTTTGTTGTCACCGACCACGATGTCGTTGGTGCGGCCGTGGAGTTCCATGGCTACTTTTTCCAGCATCTTTTCGGTGAATTCCATCATCCATTTGTAGTCTTTGTAAGCTACGTAGATTTCCAAACAGGTGAATTCCGGGTTGTGGGTTTTGTCCATACCTTCGTTGCGGAAGTTGCGGGAGAACTCATAAACACCGCTGAAGCCGCCGACGATGAGGCGTTTCAGGTAGAGCTCGTTGGCAATACGCAAGTACAAGGGAATGTCCAAGGTATTGTGGTGGGTGATGAACGGACGGGCCGAAGCACCACCGGGGATGGGTTGCAGAACGGGGGTGTCCACTTCCAAGCAGCCGTGTGCGTTGAAGTAGTCACGCATGGCGCTCATGATTTTAGAGCGTTTGATGAAGGTGTCGCGCACGTGCGGGTTTACAATCAAATCCACGTAACGCATACGGTAACGTTGTTCCGGGTTGCTGAAAGCATCGAAAACTTCTCCTTCCTTTTCCTTGACGATGGGCAGCACGCGGAGGGATTTGCTCAATACCTTCAAGGTCTTGGCGTGGATGGAGAGTTGGCCGGTTTGGGTGATGAAGGCATAACCGGTGATACCGATGATGTCTCCGATGTCCAACAATTTTTTGAAGACGGTGTTGTACATTGTCTTGTCTTCGTCCGGGCAGATCTCGTCGCGTTTGATATAAACCTGGATTTTGCCGGTTTCGTCTTGCAATTCAACGAAAGAGGCAGCACCCATAATACGGCGGCTCATGATACGTCCGCCAATCGAAATTTCGCTGAACGGACAGTTTTCGGGATGGTATTTTTCTTTGATTTCTTCGGTCGTGGTGTTGACTTCAAATAAGGGTGCCGGGTAAGGCTCGATACCCAATTCACGCAGTTTGCTGACGGCATCGCGTCGGTTTTGTTCCTGTTCGTTCAGTTCTCGAATTTCCATAAATATTGAATGTCAATGATTAATTCGCAAAAATAACTTATTTCTACAAAAAAACATAAAAAACAAAGAGGACAACTCGTTGGAGTCATCCTCTTTTCTTCTATCCGATTGTTAATCGGGATGTTGGGTTGTTCCGTCGGTTAAAAGTGGCTTTCATCAAAGCGGTAACCGTTGTATACCATAACGCCTTCAGCGTTGGCACCTTCAAACAAGAACACGTAGTCACCGGCTTCCAAACCTGATTTGGTGTAAACATAACCGTTTTCAGTTTTGGCAGCAGCCAAAGCGTCTGTACCGAGGTCACGGAGCCAGAAGAAGGCTTTGATGGCTTCCCATCCTTGATCAAAGTAGTTTGCGCAGGATTCGTACATGGCAGCAGCACCTTGCAGTTGGGTCACGCAGTCATTTGCGTTTACAGTTACGCTCAGTTCGTATAAGCCGCTACCCAGATCGGTAACGGTGGCATTGCTGACTGTAATTTCGGGTTCTTCGTTACCGGTAGGAGACAACGTGGTGATTTCGAAAGGAGTGTAGTTCCAGTCGTAGATTTGGGTCGGGTCGGTGCTTTGGGGATCCACGTAGAATACCATCACGGTGTAGTCGGTTTTATTTTTCAACCCCGAGATGTAGGCGTCGTCTTCACCACTGTATGCCACTTGTTGCAAGAATTCGCCCAGGTTGTTGAAGCCGTAGCTCAATGCCAGGTTTTGCAATCCGTAGTAAGCGTGGATGATGACGTGTTGGCCATATTCTTCGTAGCTTTCCGTAGACATCCATTCAAAGTACCAGTATTCGCTGTTGTCGCTGGGAGTAACGTGGAAGGAAACATCGGTGTAACCCACTTCAATTTCGCTCACTTCGATGGTGCGTTCTACTTCTGCTGATTGGGTGGTAAATTCTTTCTTGAACAGTTTTGCACCGTTGATGGCGTTGAGGTAGTCCAAAGCTACTACGATGTAGGTGTAATCCGGAGACAGACGGGTCGGTTCCAACACAACTTCACCGGTGTAGATGTAGTCTTCACGATCCGGATTTTCCATCAGGTACATGATGATTTCGTCGTCGTATTGGTAAATGTCAAAGGTGATCAACTCTTGAACGGTGATGACACGGGCGAAGTAGATGGTTTCATCGTTGTTCGGGGTTACGGTGATGTTCGCATCGGTTTCGTTTACTTCGTTGATGGTAATTTCGATGTGAAACTCTTCCGGTTCCGGATTTTCTACTTCTTCGATGGTGATGCTGAGGCTGGCCCATTCAGATGCGGTGAAGTCTTCGCTGGTCGAAGTTGCTTGTACTTTGAAGGTGTAAGTACCAGCTGTCAAGTTGTTAACGGTGATTTCAGTTTTTGTGGTGTTTACAGAATCATTGTCGTCTACTTGGTAGGTGTAGCCGGTTGCATTTTCAACAGCAGTCCAAGCTACGGTGAAAGAAGTCTCGTTAGAGGATTGCAGGGTCAAGGCCGGAGTTCCCAATTGGGTGGGCTCTGCAGGAGTGGGGGTCGGTTCTTCTTTCTCGCAAGCTACCAAAGCCAGGAGAGCAACCATCACTAAGGGGAAAAATTTACGAATCATGTTGTTTATTTTTTAAGTTAATTTCAAAATTTTGGCGAAGATAATAGAAAATTTTAATTATTTGTAGAAAAAATGTAAAATTGTGTAAAAACTTTGTTTTTTAGGGGCAATTCTGTTAAATTTGCGGATTATGGCAATAGATAAAAAATGGATAACAAAGGAGCCGGGTGATCCCGCGGTGGTCAATAAGTTGGCCGCAGATTTGGGCGTGGATCGCGTGCTGGCCGAGTTGTTGGTCCAACGCAATATTCATACGTACGATGAGGCTCGTTCGTTCTTCCGTCCGGACTTGTCCCGTTTGCACGATCCTTTTTTGATGAAAGACATGGACAAGGCTGTGGATCGTTTGGATCAGGCCATTGTTCAGGGAGAGAAGGTCTTGATTTACGGTGATTATGACGTGGATGGAACGACAGCGGTGGCCTTGTTTTACTCCTTCATCAAGAATTTCAATACCAATTCGGATTATTACATTCCTGACCGTTACGACGAGGGTTATGGAATTTCATACAAAGGGATTGATTATGCGGCAGACAACGGTTTTACGTTGATCGTGGCGTTGGACTGCGGAATCAAGGACATTGAAAAAGTGGCGTATGCGAAGCAACGGGGCATTGATTTCATCATTTGCGACCACCACTTGCCGGACGAGCAGTTGCCGGCAGCGGTAGCTGTGTTGGACCCGAAGCGTTCGGATTGCGAATATCCTTTCGATGATTTGTCCGGTTGCGGTGTGGGCTTCAAGTTGGTGCAAGCCTACGGTATCCGCAAGTCCCTGCCGTTTGAGTGGGTGATTACCTTGTTGGACCTGGTGGTGGTCAGCATCGCCTCTGACTTGGTATCGGTGACGGGCGAGAACCGGATTCTGGCCTATTATGGTCTGGAACGTTTGAACGAGAGCCCCCGCAAAGGTCTGCTGTCGATCATCAAACTTTCCGGTCTGGAAAAACACCGCATCACCATCGACGACATCGTCTTCAAGATTGGTCCCCGGATCAATGCGGCCGGACGGATGCAGTCGGGCCGTACTGCGGTGGATTTGTTGATCTCCCGCAACGACGAAGAAGCCAAGCACATTGGAAATACCATCAATACCCACAACAACGATCGCAAGAACATCGACCGTGAGATTACGTTTGAAGCGGTGCAAATGGTGAAGAACTCGCCCGGCTTTGCGAAGAAGAAATCAACCATTGTGTTCAACCCGGTTTGGCACAAGGGCGTGGTGGGTATCGTGGCTTCCCGTCTGGTGGAAACCTACTACCGTCCTACTATCGTCCTGACGCAGTCAAACGGTTTCATTACGGGTTCGGCACGAAGCATTCCGGGTTTCGACTTGTACGATGCTATTGAAAGCTGCTCGGACTTGTTGGAAAACTTTGGGGGGCACATGTATGCGGCGGGTCTGACCCTTCGTTTGGAAAATCTTCCCAGGTTCTGCGAGCGTTTCGAGGAGTTTGTGGCGGCAAAGATTACGGAAGAACAGCTGACACCGTTGGTGACGATTGATGCCAAGTTGGACTTCAAACAAATCACTCCGAAGTTCTTCCGCATCCTCAAACAATTCCAACCGTTCGGACCGGGCAACTTGTCGCCGGTGTTTGAAACTTCCAATGTTTATGACAATGGAAATGGCCGTTTGGTTGGAGCGGACAACGGACACATGAAACTGGAGTTGATTCAGGAGGACGAGCCCTACCGTTACATTTCGGCCATTGCCTTCAACCGTTCCGAATACTTTGATCACCTGCAAAGTGGGAACCCGGTGGACATCTGCTATTCCATCGCAGAAAATTACTACCGTGGTATCGCCAACATCCAGCTGATGGTCAAGGATATCAAAAAAAGAGACGACCTGTTTTAGATCGTCACTCTCTTAAAATCGGATGGTCTTTCGAGCTAATTTCCGGTAATGCGGTTCGCGTTGCCGGAATATTTTTTCTATCTGCTCCCGCATTTTGCCGGATTCGGCAGCTGCAGCCACCAACGGGCGTTTCTCTTGTTCCTGGGGTTGTTCCAGACGGGAGAACATCGCGTTGAAATCGGTTTCCAGGTAGATGCAGTACGTAAACCGGTCCAGGAGTTCGGCGCACAAATCACTCATCACACAGCCACCACCCACGGAGAGGACCAGGGTACAGTTGCGGGCCGGGATGGCGGCATCGTCTTCCGAGTCGTCGGTCTTGGGAGGTAGGTCTTCCAAGGTTTGCGGGTTGTCGGAAATGTGTTCTTCCAACAGGTCCTCCAGGTATTTTTCTTCCAGTTCCCGGAAATGGGCCTCGGATTTTTCGGCAAAGATTTCGGCCACTGTTTTGCCTTCCTTTTCTTCGATGTGTTGGTCCAAATCGACGAATTCACAACGCAGGGACTGGGCCAGTTGTTGTCCCAGTGAGGTTTTTCCGGAGGCCATAAAGCCAATCAAGGAGATGATCATGTGCGGTCAGACTGAGGGTTAAAACAAGGTAAGGTCAATGACTTCGCCGGGACGAAAATCATCCATGGGTTGGATCTCTTCTACCAGGGTTCGAGTGTTTTCTACGGGTTCTTCGACTTCAACGGCTTCAACGGCTTCTTCGGGTGCCACAACCGGTTCTTTTTCCAAGGGTTCAATGAACTCGATGGTTGCAACGTCGTGGATGGTTACCCGTTTTCCTTTGGCTTTGAAGCCTTTGACCGCAATGAATTCGTCCACGTCAATGCGTTCGTTTTCACGCGGTTTTCGGCCATTTTGTACGAAGCTGATTTCCAATTGCGGGTATTCGTCTTCGTTGAGGGCCACCAGGCGGGAACCTTTGCTTTCCGAGATGAAACTTTGGACTTGGTTGTCACTGATTTCCCCTACGAAGCGTTTGATGTAGTAGCATTGGAGTTCGCCATCCCAGTACAGGGCGGTGTACACTTTTTCTTCGTTGAAGATTTCTACCTTGCGGACTTCGCCTTGGTAGCGGCTGCTCAAGTCGGTCGATGTGGTGTAGAAGGTACCTTCGTTGCAGAGTACGAAAATGTGTTCTTTGCCGGTGATTTCGCCCAGCAGTTCGCCACGACCGTCTTCGTTGAGGCGGAGTACGTCCCAGTCAAACCAGATCGGTTTGCCTCCAATGGTGGAGACACCGGCAGATTTCTGGTTGATCTTTTGGATAGGGTTCTTGCTGACAATGTTCCCCATCGAGCCCCGGTTCTTGATCGCCAGTTCGGCGAAATTGAATTCGAAGTTCGTCTTTTTGAGTTTCGGTCGGGGACGGAGGTAGATTTTCAGCAATTCCGCTTCTCCGTTCGCATTGACGGTGAACCATTGGATGGTGGAACCTTCGGTGCCTTTGGTCAGGTTGTACCATTTGTCGCGGCTGACACCGGTGATGGCGCAGCGTTTGGCAAAGTACACCCCGTTCTTGCCGTCTCGGTAGATGATGTTGTAGATGGTCCGGGTGTCGGAGCGGTTGAATACGGCTACGTGGATGATGTTTTTGTCCACGAAGACTTTTTCACCGATCTTCTTGATGATGTAGCGGCCATCTTTGAGGAAGACGATGATGTCGTCGATGTCTGCACAGTCGCAAACGAACTCGGCGTTCTCAATCTTTTTGGGAGAGGTGCCGATGAAGCCATCTGCACGGTTGACGTAGAGCTTGGCATTTGCGGCAACGACTTTGGTGACCTCGATGTTTTCAAACGAAACAATCTCGGTCTTTCGGGGATAGCGGGCCCCGTATTTCTTGCGCAAGTTCTCGAAGTAGGCGATGGTGTAGTCTACAATGTGGGCGAGGTGCTCGCGGATTTCTGCTTCTTCTTTTTCGATGCTGAGGATCTTGTCGGTAACGGCCTTGACGTCGAATCGGGAGATTTTGCGAACCGGTTTTTCTACCAGTTTGAGAATGTCTTCCTGGGTGATGGGACGGCGGACCAGGGGTTGGAATTCCATCATCCGGTCGAACACGTCTTTGAGTTGGTCTTCCCAGGTACGGGCATCTTGTTCCAGGATGCGGTACACCTTGTTTTCAAAGAAGATCTTTTCCAACGAATTGTAGTGCCAGGCTCCTTCGAGTTCGTCGAGTTTGATTTCCAGCTCCCGTTTCAGGAGGTTGAGGGTCAGATCCGTGCTGTATTTGAGGATTTCGTCCACCCCAATGAAATGGGGTTTCTTGTCCATGATGACGCAAGCATTCGGAGAAATGGATACTTCGCAGTCGGTGCAGGCGTAGAGTGCGTCAATGGTCTTGTCCGGAGAAACGTCGTTCGGCAAGGAAATGACGATTTCGGCGTGTTCGGCAGTGTTGTCGTCGATGCGGCGGATCTTGATTTTTCCCTTGTCGTTGGCCTTGATGATGGACTCAATGATGGTTGAGGTGGTTTTGCCAAACGGAATTTCGGTGATGGCCAGGGTGCGTTTGTCCACTTTGACAATGCGGGAGCGGATGCGGACCTGACCCCCGCGGCATCCCTTGTTGTAACGGGAGACATCGGCCAAGCCGCCGGTCGGGAAGTCGGGATACAATTCGAATTCTTCTCCACGCAAGTAGGCGATGGAGGCATCGATGAGTTCGTTGAAGTTGTGAGGGAGGATCTTGGAGGCCAGGCCGACGGCGATGCCTTCGGTACCTTGGGCCAACAACAACGGGAATTTGATCGGCAGGCTGACGGGTTCGTCGTTCCGTCCGTCGTACGAACTCATCCATTCCGTGGTCTTCGGGTTGAAAACCACTTCGTTGGCGAATTTCGAGAGGCGGGCTTCGATGTAACGGGCGGCCGCTGCGTCGTCACCGGTCAGGATGTTCCCCCAGTTACCTTGGCAGTCGATGAGCAGGTCTTTCTGTCCCAACTGTACGAGGGCATCTTTGATGGAGGCGTCCCCGTGCGGGTGGTACTGCATGGTCGACCCCACGATGTTGGCAACTTTGTTGTAACGGCCATCGTCGGATTTCTTCATCGCGTGGAGGATGCGGCGTTGAACGGGTTTGAGTCCGTCGGAGATGTGGGGGACGGCCCGTTCCAGAATAACGTACGAGGCGTAGTCCAGGAACCACTCCTTGAACATCCCCGAGAGTTTGTATTTCTTTTCGCCTTCGCGAATCAACCGGTCAAACTTCCCGGTTTCTTCGGATTCTGTTACTTCGCCGTTGAAGTCATCCAACTCTTCCGTAATCATGCGTCTTGTGTTACCTTATTAATTAATGTATCCGAATGCTTTGAGTTTGCGTTTGTCTTCGCGCCAGTCAGGGTTGACTTTGACATACATTTGCAGGAAGACTTTCTTTTCAAAGAATTCCTCCATGTCCTCGCGGGATTGCATGCCAACGCGTTTGAGGGAGCTGCCTTTGGCGCCGATGATGATGCCCTTTTGGGAGTCACGCATCACGTTGATCACTGCGCGGATGTCGTATCGGTCCGGCAGTTCCTTGAATTCTTCAATGACGACTTCCGTGCAGTAGGGAATCTCTTTGTTGTAGTTCAAGAGGATCTTTTCACGGATGATCTCCGAGGCGAAGAAACGCAGGTTGCGGTCTGTCAGGGTATCTTTGTCGTACCAGGCTTCGTTGACCGGCAACAGTTCTACGATGCGGTCGAAGATGGGATTCAAGTTGAATTTTTCCAAAGCAGAAGCCAAGAAGATTTCTGATTTGGGAACGCGCTCTTTCCACCAGGCGGCCAATTGGAGTACGTCTTCCTGATTGCTGGTGTCGATCTTGTTGATGACAATCAGCACCGGGCAGTCGATGCGGTTGAGCTTGGAAATGTATTCTTCGTTTTTGTCGCTCTTTTCTACCACGTCGGTGACGTACAGAATGATGTCGGCATCCCCAATGGCCACGTCGACAAAGTTCATCATGCTTTCTTGCAGTTTGTACGACGGTTTGAGGATACCCGGAGTGTCCGAGTACACAATTTGGTAATCGGGACCGTTGACAATACCCATGATGCGGTGGCGGGTGGTTTGGGCCTTCGCGGTGACGATGGACAAACGTTCGCCGACCAGGGCATTCATCACCGTGGATTTGCCCACATTCGGGTTGCCGATGATGTTGACAAAGCCGGCTTTGTGGATGGCAGGTTTGGGATTATTCATATTGGCCGTTTTTGAGCATCACGACTTCGGTATCGGTGAGGAAACGCCATTGTCCGCGTTTCAAGTTCTTTTTGGTCATACCGGCAAAATACACACGGTCGAGTTTTTTAACGGTGTAGCCGAGGTGTTCAAACATGCGGCGTACGATGCGGTTGCGGCCGGAGTGGATTTCCATGCCCACTTCGTCTTCGTGTTCGTCAATGTAGGAGAGTGCGTCGGCAGCGATGAAACCATCTTCCAATTCAAAACCTTCCAGCAAGGCCTCGAAGTCCGGACGTTTGAGGTTCTTGTCCAGGAACACGTGGTAGATTTTCTTGCGGTGGTAAGACGGGTGGGTGAGTTTCTCAGCCAAACCGCCGTCGTTGGTCAACAGGAGGACACCGGTGGTTGATTTGTCCAAACGACCAACGGGGAAGATGCGTTGCGGGCAGAGTTCCGGAGAAATCAAGTCCATGACACAAGCATCGGCGTGGGGATCGGAGGTCGTGGTTACATAACCTTTCGGTTTGTTCATCAACACGTAGATTTTTTCTTCTCCACGGAGGCGTTCGCCGTTGAAACGGATGTCGTCGGTATCGGGGTTGACTTTGATGCCCAATTCGGTGACCACTTCGCCGTTTACGGTTACAACACCAGCACCGATGAGTTCGTCTGCTTCACGACGGGAGCATACACCTGAGTTGGCGATGAATTTGTTCAGACGTACCAGGCCGCTGAATTCTTGTACCAGTACTTTCTTTTCGGTTTTGGGTTTGCGGTCTGCGCGATCGTTGCGTACGAAGTTGTTTTCGTAACGGTTGGGACGGAACGGTTTTTCGAAACGTTCTTCGCGGTTGTCGCGGGCGGGTCTGTCAAAGCGGTCTCCACCACGGAACGGTTTTTCGAAACGGTCGTTGCGGCCTTCGCGGAACGGTTTCTCAAAGCGTTCTGCGCCACGCTTGGGTTTTTCGAAGCGGTCCGCTCCACGGTTGGGCTTTTCAAAGCGTTCTGCACCGCGGCTTGTGCGAGCGGGTCTGTCGAAACGGTCGTTGCGGCCCTCACGGAACGGTTTTTCGAAACGGTCTCCACCCCGGCTCGGGCGAGCAGGTCTGTCTTCGTAGCGGTTGTCGCTGCGTTTTTCGCGGCGATCGGAGTTTTCCTTTTGGCGGAAATTGGATTTGAAACGACTTTCGTGGCGGTCGTTCTCAAACGGACGGTGGCTCGACCGGCGGTCTGAATAATTCTTCTTCATCATATCGATTGTATCGTTACTTATTCTAAAGGGTATTTGGGGCGCAAAGGTAGCAGAAACGGAGAAATTTTCCTATTTTTACGGTCTTAAAATTTTGATATGTTGGTGGAATGGAAATCCGGGAGCCTGGTCCGGATGTGGGAAAATCTTCGCGTTGCATACCAGGCAGTTCTGAGCAACGGATATCGGTCCCTTTTAACGATTTTGATGATGGCGGTGGGCATTGCGGCCTTGGTGGGAATGCTGGCTGCAAGTGATGCTTTGCGGGCTTCTGTGCAGCAGCAGTATGCCCATTTGGGAGCTCGTTCCTTTCATTTGGCTCCAAAGCAGGAGGGCACTCCGTTGCGGGAAATGGAATTGTTGTGGTTGCAACAAACCTTGGCCTTTCCTGGGACGGCATCCCTGTATGCGGTGCGTGCGGGCTGTGTGGTGCAGTCTGTTTTGGCAGAAACCCCACCGAATGTGGGGGTTGTTGGTACGGACGAGGGCTTTGCTTCGTTGCAGGGCTTGTCGGTGGCGCACGGGCGGTTCTTGCGGCCGGAGGAGGTTGCGGGTCGGACGGCCTGTCTG
>JAEIGA010005505.1_pt1 | contig 19345 bp, 14 predicted proteins | sample 9270691 | NCBI WGS metagenome assembly JAEIGA01 (sample SAMN17057246, study PRJNA624740) | gut metagenome | biome: biome; isolation source: fecal sample | host: Bos grunniens | place: China: Xizang | collected 2019 | reverse complement strand
ATGTTTCTTCTGAAACTGGATGTTCTTCTCTTGCTTGCATAAATAATCTATCAACATAACTGAAGTTAATATCCATTGGTGGAGTATCTTCAGCTTCAAATACTTGTCCTTTATCGTTAATGTCTATTGGCATCGCTCTATCGTATACCTTATCTGTTACCATGAATGTAGAGTCGTCGTTGTTGATTGTTCCAATATACCAAGTGTTTGCTGGTATTTTAATTTTACCATTCATTAATTTTTTAGGATCGTTTTCCCATCCACTTGATACAACCTCGATTACCCATTCATCTCTGTTTGGCATTTCTAGGATAGATAACATTTCCGCAAAGTAATACTCAACACGGGCCAAGTTCATCTCGTCTAGGATTACTGTATACATATCATCAGTATAACCAGCAGCATAAAGAGCTTCTAAAAGTTGTGTTTCATTGAATTTTTTAGTGAACTCGTTAAAATAACCGAAAAGCTCTGTTCTATCTCTCCATGACGGTTGAACAGAAACGATTGTAGAGTCATGTTTTAAAAATTTTCCCCAAGCATATGCCAAAGATGTTTTACCAGTACCTGAGATACCTTGTAGGATAACTAATCTTGTTGAAGAAAGACCAGCTATAAATATACGAATCATTGGTAATGTATAATATAAATGTAATCTAGATGCAGCAAAATTTCTAAATGTTTGACACAATTCTTCAAGTGTAAAATCGTTATTGTAGTTTTGAATTTTATATTTAGCAAATTTTCTATCAATCATTGTTAATCTTGGGAATCTTATTCCATCATCATCTTCTAATGCTTTTTCATCCTCAGATTTTCCTTCACCTGATTTTCCACCAGGAACTGGTACTTCTGAAGATTCATCAGGTTTAAGTCCAAGTTGTGATACTTTCATAGCTAAAATTTCTTCTCTTTCTTTAGCCATTGTTGCTACTCTTTTATTTAATTCAGCTACTTCTTGCATCATACTTTCTTGTTCAACAACTGTTTTTCTAAATCTTATGTATTTTCTTAATATTAATAATACAAGAAGAATTGTTAATATTAATATTGCAGCAACTGCAAATACAGCAATCGCAACTAACACCCATTCTTGCACTGAAAAATCATTCTTATATTCTTTGATTAAGTGGATATATCCAGGTATGTCAAATAATTGTTTAATACCTTCAACAAATCCAGTTAAAATTGTTTGTAGTCCTGCAAAAAATTCACTTAAAAATTCATATAAGAATCTTACATATGTGTCCATTTTTTTCTCCCTTATCTTTAGATTTCTATTACTTTTTTCTTTTTATATTTACCTTTATTTACATCTTCTGGATCAACGATTATACAATCGAAAATATCTAATATTTTTAATTCATCTAATGTAAATACTGGCATATCAGAATTTGTTTTTAACGCAAATCCAAATCCTCTTTTTATTAATTTAAATACATCTGTTTTATTATCTTTAAAATCTTCAAATCCAATTTCAAAAATAATCTTATCTTGAGCTGCTTGATTTTCTAATATTTGAAGCATTTGTTCTAATTTTTTTGTTTTCTTTAATAGATCAACTGAAAAATCAACAATATAATATTTATTAAATACACCATTTAATATATCAATTAAAGTTGTATTAACTATCATTGGATATTCAACAAATAATCTATCCTCACCAATTATATCTGTATTATAAACTTCATCAATTGCTTCTTGACTAAATATTTTTGGAAATTCAAAATTATAAATAAGTTTAACTCTATAAAACTCTTTATTAGTTGAAGAAATCTTTTTAATTTCTAAATCAAAATCTTCAGAATTATATTTATCTATATTTTCTTGAACTTCTAATGTATCTTCTTCAACAAGTTTTGCAAAACCTTGTATAAAATCAGCTGTTTCTGCTGACTTTATATTAAGTCTTGTAGCTCTCATATCAGCAATTTTATTAATAACTAAATCTGCTTCCATATTATTTCTTACAAAATCAAAATAGAAAAAATATTGAAACAAATCAGTTGTATAATCAATAACTTCTTTTTTACTAGGTTCTTCTTTTATTAATTCCGCTGCTCTTCTTTTAATAGCATCAAATATACGTCTATAAAAAACTTTTATTGATTCATCTACTTCAAAATTATAATATCTTGCATCGACATATCTTTGAATTAACTCTTCAGCAATAACTCTATCGTATTTACTTTTTAATATTAAATTACAATATTTCTTAAAACGTTTTTGTGTTTTAAGAATATGTTTTTCAATAATATTATTCATTCATATCTCCTCATTTGTCTTTTGAATGTTACTCATCTTCAGCATCTAAATCGATTACTTCAATTATAGAAAATTCATTCTCTCCTCCAGAATATGAATAATCTATCGATGGATCTTTCTTAAAAAACTTAATTTCTCTTGATTCTTCTGCATCAACATGAAATTTCAAATAATTCACATATTGTCCACCATTTACATTGGTTGTCGCCGTCAAACCATTTTCTTTAGCCTCTAAATATATTCCCGACGTGGTATCGAGCATGGTAAATTGCGGATTAAAATTCAACTCTACGTTCATAGAGTGACATTTTTTTTTATTATTATCTTCTAACTGAATATACTCCGGAATTGTTATCGGATCATTTACAGAAAAATTTCTATTTAATACCGCTGAATAGAACGCCTCATCAACTTTATATGAGTCTCTTGTATTTGTTACTAATAATGAAAAATATGGGCTGTGTGGATCATCATCAATTTGATAACTCATACCTAAATTACTTATTCCAATTCTAATTTCACCCATTAGTTTTTCTACATAAGGACTATGTGATGTAACTTCTAAATATATTCTAATATAATCGTCATTATTAAGATCTGCAATTGGTGTTACTGCAATCTCAAAATAATCTTTGTTTGAAGCACTTTGTTTTACTTCCCCCTCCGTTTTGCTTATATAAAATTCAACTAATTCCGATGGATTTTCATATGGAACATCATTCTTATCACAAACCTCAAATTCATAATAAATATCATATGGTACATCCTCTTTAGTAAACTCAGTTGTATTTTTCTTCGTAAAAATGTTTATAAGCATTGGATATCGTCCACCACCAGACCAGTTATTCATCTCAAAACGAGCTGCATTTCCTGGAGTTAGTCTATCACTGTTAAAATAAAACTCTTGTGTACTAAAATAATAAGTTCTTACTTTAGCATAGACATATCTTGAAAATGTAATCGCTGCTGGAACAATCATTTTTACAAGTTGTATCGCTATGAATACAAGTATAAGAAGAAGTAAAACTCTTCTTATACCCATATTTTTTCTTCTTACTCTTGTCTTTTTTCTTCTTTCTTCCACTTAAATTTCCTTCTTATTAATATATATAATGTATAACTATACTGTTTTTTGTTGTCCATCTACAACAATCTCTATACATTCAATAACATTTTGGTATTCAATATTATTATATTGTGCAGGTAATGTTATTTTTAATGTATATGTATTAGTTTGTCCTGTTGTATATGAAAATTCTCTTGTGTCTTCTAATAATTTATAAAAAAATGTATCACAATCATCTTGAATTGTTTCCATATGTAATATATCAGTACCAGTTTCAGATGATTGATTAAAATAAATTGAATATTCTAAAGGTAAATTTGTTGTTGTTCTTAAAGAAAATGTATATTGCATATCTGTTTCTGTTATATTTTCAACACCATTTTCATCAACAAAATAATTAGAGATTGAAATATCTACTTCTTTAGTATCACCAGGTTTCATATCTTCAAGCATAATTGTTTTTTCTTCATATGTATCATCTAATAAGAAGTATGCAACTTCAATATTAGCATCAGTAGTTGCATTTGATTCATATAATGAGAATGAATTAAATACAATTCTATGAACTAACAATAGCACAAAAATAGTCATAACTATTTTTACTCTACGCTTAAATCTTATTCCTTTCCTTTCTCTTAAGTATTTTCCCCTAATCATTTTAATCCTCTTTCGAAATTTTCTTTTCCTTCTTTTTCTTTTGATGACTATTGCCTGCAAATAAGAATCCTATCATTGCAACAGTTCCAACTCCTGCTAAAATTACTTCTGGAGTTTTTAAAACATTTATCCAAACTTGAACATTTGAAAATATATGTACAACTTTTCCGATAACCATTTCTTTTATCATTGGTTTATCTTCAGTGTTATTTGCATCTCCTTGTGTAACAACTTTCTTTCCTTCAAATCTTATTACTCTATGAGTTACAAAATCATGACCACTTCTAAAAGTTACTATATCTCCAACATCAAAGTCATCTGTTAATTTTACTAAAACTATATCATTAATCTTTATGGTATCTTCCATACTTCCTGTTATTACTTGAAATATGGTATACCCAAAAAAATTAACATAGTCTTTATCAAAAACTTTTAATTGTGCATAACAATATGCTAAATTTACAACTATTATTACTAAGCACAAAGTAATAATATCTATCTTTCTTAATGTTTCTTTCATATTAATTTCCGCCTGTATATTGAATTGCATGAATTAATATTGGCATTTCAATTACATTATTAGGAACAGTTCCAGCTATTCTATCTGCTTCATCGTTTGTTCCATCATCAACCCATTCTACAGTTACTTTAATTGTATCAACCGCTGTATCATTGTTTTGAATTTCTGTTAATGGTTTCAACCTTTTTATTACTTTGTTGCCATCTACTTCTACAATCGATAAAGGTCTTCCATGTGTTTCAACAATATCTCTTATAGCTAATTTAATTTCTAAATCATCTTGCCCTGGAATTTCTATTACCGGATTTTTAATACTAATATCATATTCGAAAGACACTTGAGTATCTCTTGGGTCAATCTCTAATTGAAAACTACCAATCATTCCAGGAGCTACTTTAGGTTTTTTTACGTGTTGTACGTCATCCCAGTTCCACACGAAATCGTCACTATCAATTACAATATCTGCAGGTACATCTGCAAGAGTAATATCAACTCCGTTTACTCTAATAACCCATTGACCAACCCTTGATATTAAAGATCCAACCGCTTGATTAGCATATTTCGAATATGTAGATCTAATAATCAATACAAGTAATATAATCGCTATTAATGAAATTAAAATCCTTACTTTATTTTTCAAATTTCAAGACCACCTTATTGTTTTTTTGCATTATCTTCCATCATTTTTTTCTTTTTAGCTTCAATCAACGCTTTCTTTTGTTCTGGTGTCATTGATTTTAATTTAGCTTCAATTAATGCTTTCTTTTGTTCTTCAGTCATTGTTTTCATTTTAGCTTCTATAAGAGCTTTTTTCTCTTCTTCTGTCATTTGTTTTGAAGGTTGTTTTGGTTCTTCCTTCTTAACTTCCGCTTTTACTTCAGGCTCTTTTTTCTCTTCTTTTACTTCTTTTACAATTTTTTCTTCTATAACTTTTTCAGTTTCTTCTTCGCCTTCTTCAACAACTGGATTTTTCTTTTTCTTCTTTGGTTTTTCTTCTATAACATCTTCAGTTTCTTCTACTGGTTTTTTCTTCTTTTTCTTAGGTTTATTTTCACCATTATCTGAATCTGTATTTTTATTTGATGTTTCAGAATCAACTGGTTTCTTCTTTTTCTTCTTTTTCTTTTTAGTAACTTCTTCTACTACCTTATCATTTTTAACTTCTGCAACAACTGAATATAAAGTGTATAAGAACGCAAGCAAAGATGGGAATACTCCTAAGAATAAGAAGCCCCATTTTGATTGTAATAATCCTATTACTTTTCCAAGTTGTGGTATAACTTTTATAGTATCAGCTTTCCCCATAAAATAAGAACTAGAAAATCTTACATCACCAACAGCTGTAAAAGTTGTCTCTGTATCGGTAACTCTTTCAAGTTCTATTACAGGTGAATAGTTTACTGTAGTAATACCTCTCGCAGTTCTGTAATAAAAAATGATATCTCCTAATTTTACATCATCTAGATCATTTTTTTCAATTATCAACAAGTCACCAACTTTATAATCTGGTTCCAAATAATCATCAACTACTGGTAATAGTGTGTATTTACCAAATTCAGTTACCTTGTAATCATTGTATGACAAAAGACATATTGTTATAAAAATAATCAACAATATGTATGCCATAATAATAAAATTTTTAATAAAGTTCCATGTTTTCTTCATCTCATCATTTCCTTTAAATCACATTTATACTTCAAAGTATATCATTATTACCAGTATTATTCAACAGAATTTATATTTCATTTTATTGCTTTTTTGGTAACATTATTGTTACAAAAAAGTAATATCTTTTTTGCCTTTTTTGGTCATTTTTCCATTTACAAATTTTTTTACTTATATTATAATGTGTTGTATAAGTATGGGATAAATTGTCTCATTTTGTCGATATGGAGGTTAAATAAAAAATGGCTAAAAAATCAAAAGAATTAATTGAAAATTCAGCTAGTTTGCCGAATTCTAAGCCAAATTTAAAAATAAGCAGAAAAACAAAGTCTTCACCTGTATCTGAACCCGTAACAACAGATACTATTAGTGTGGACTCTATTTCTAATGCTCAAAAAACTCAAAAAGAAACTAAACAAAAAAGAACTATCCGTATAAACATAAACAAATCGCAAAATGAAACAAAAGCCGTTGAAAAAATTGAAGAAAAAGAAACAAAAAAGATTAATAAACCAAAAAGAACATTAAGATTAAATTTACCTGAAGAACCAGTGGTTGAACAAAAAAGACCAAAAATTACTGAAATTTCAATCAATCAAAATTCATCATTCTTCTATGCTCCATCTGTATTTGAAAAATTCAATATATCAGTTACAGATGAAGATGAAATTCCAGAAGAAGTAATCGAAACAATCCCAGAAGCTCATGATGAAATTGAAAAGATTGAAACTGAAACAATAGATACAACAGAAGTTTATGATTTTGAATCTAACGATGTTTTTGACATCAATAGCATTACTATAACACCTATTGAAGATATCGAAGAAATTCAAGAAGATGTTATCGACGAAGCTATTGAAGCTGAAGAATTAGAAGACGACTTATTAGAAGAATTAATTCAAGAAGCCCTAGAAGAAGTTTCTGGAAATTCTATTGAAGAAAACATTGAACAAGATGTTGATAGTAAAGAATCTATTGAGGAAAATATAGATCAAGAAGCAAATAATGAAGACTCTATTATAACTGAAGAATTAGAGAACGACTTGTTAGAAGAATTAATTCAAGAATCATTAGAAGAAGAATTTTCTGAAGATTCTATAGAAGAAAATGTTAAACAAGATATTGATAGTGAAGATTCTATTGAAGAAAACGTTGAACAAGATATTGATAGTGAAGATTCTATTGAAGAAAACGTTGAACAAGATATTGATACTGAAGAATCTATTGAAGAAGACGTTGAACAAGATATTGATAGTGAAGATTCTATTGAAGAAATCGTTGAACAAGATATTGATAGTGAAAATTCTATTGAAGAAAACGTTGAACAAGATATTGATACTGAAGAATCTATTGAAGAAGACATTGCTCAAGAAGTTGATAATGATGAATTAGTTGAAGAAATTGATGACGAAGAAGATGCCGAAATTACTGAAGCTGATATCGAAAACTTCTTTAAAGATGATTCTGAAGAAGATTCTAGTATGGAAGAATTAATTGAAGAATTATCACAAGAAGAACAAACTATCGATTCAACAGAAGAATCAGATTCTGTAGAAGACCTATCTCCTATTTCTGAAGAATTAGAAGATGAAGAAGAATTATTAGAAGAACTTGAAAATGTTGAAGAAAATTCTATTGATTTAGAAGAAAAAATAACAGAACAAATTAATGAAGAAGATTTATTAAATACAGATGACGCTTTACTTGAAGCACTACTTCTTGAAGAATCTACTGAAGAAAACTTACTTGAAGAATCTAACGATTTACTTTTAGAAGCAATTGACGAAGATATTTTACAAGAAGCTGCTGAAAACATGGAATTATTAGAGGAAAATATTGAACATGCTGAATCAAAGAAAAACATTATTGGAAAATTCTTTGATAGCTCTATCCCTTCTATGGTAGAAAATGGTGAAGCATATTTTTCAAAAATTAAAAAATCTATTTTCACAAACGTGTCAAATGTATTCAAAAAATTCTCTTATGATGAGGCTGAACTAGTAAAAGCTGCAAACGAACAATATGAAGCTGAACTTGCTCAACCAGAACAAACAGTTAGTGAAATAGTACAAAATTTAGGTACTGCAATCGGTGCTGAATTCCCAATTGATAACATTGAAGTTCAAGCTGATCCAGTTGCAACAATTGCAGTTCCAACTATAGATGAAGCTCTTCTATCTTCTACTCCAAACATGGATGTTGGAATGAATGAAGTATATACAAATATCATCACTCCTGATTCAAACACAACAGAATCAGTAAATATTGATGATGAATTATTAGAAGAAGCTCTTTTAAATGGTTTCTCATTTGAAGAACTAGAAAATATAGAAAATGATTCTGAAGAAGTTGAAGAAACATCAGACGAATCTACTGTAGAAGAACCTATAAATGAAGAAAAAGAAGCTGAAGAAGATTTCGATATTGAAGCCTACTTCGGATTAAATGATAATAAAGAAGAAAAAATTGAGGAAGTTACTGAAGAAGTTGTTGAAGAAACTCCTGTTGTTGAAGAAGCAATTACTGAAGAATCAACTCCAGTTGAAAACTTCAATCCAGATTCTTTTGAGAATGCATTCTTTAGTGCAAACGAACAACCTTCAACTGAAGAGTTAATTTCAAAAGCATCTCAAAACTTTAATCCTCAAGACATCACTTCTCTATCACAATTATTAACATCATTTAATCAAACAATATCTACACTATCTGAAAGAATTGCTTCACTTGAAGGTGGAAACACTCCTGTTAAAACAGACGATACTGAAATTACAGAAACTCAAGAAGCAACAGAAGAAGTTCAAGAAGAATTATCTATAGATGATATTGAACTTTCTGATTTAGATTTAGATGAACTTATCCTTGGTGATAATTCTGAAGAAAGTGGATTAGAATTTAACGATAATGGTGTTGAGGAAGAATCTGAAGAACCATCTTTAATAGATGATTTTGATGCATTCCAATTTGAAGATATAGTTGATGAACTATCTCTTGAAGAAATTGAAGAAGCAACAGATAATGAACCACAACTTTCTGTTGAAGATATTGTTGATGAAACAACAAGTGAAATAACAGATATTCTATCTAAAGCATTCTCTGAAGAGAACTCTTTAATAGATGAAATAATGAAAAAAGAATTATTATCAGAAGTTCTTTCTGTTGAAAACGAAAATTTAGAAAAATCAGAAGAAACAACTGATGAAATTATTGAAGAGAAACCAATTGAATTATTAAGTAAAGATGCTGATCCAGATGATCGTACTTATGACTTCTTAAAAATTATTGATTCTCTATCAAAAACTATAACAGAACTAGAAAAAGCACCAGATATTGAACCAAAAGCAGTTTCAAAAATGCCTTTAAATGCTGAAGATGGAAAAGCAATTAATATCTTAATTAATAAAGATGACATCTTCTCTATTTCAATATTAAACGAAACATATGAAATTGTAGCAGACTTTGATGGTATTTCAGTTTTATCTGAAAACATTCATATATCTACACCAAAACATAACTTCTATGTTCAAGTTGGTGAAAAATATATTGAAATCCATAACAAAGGAACATACTTCACTCTTGATACAAGTTTTGAAGATATCGAATTTGCAAACGCAATTAACAACGTTTCATTTGCTAAGAAAAATAACAAGATAGAATTAAGTATCAAAGATGCATTTAAACTATCTTCAGTTAATAACAAAGTTGAACTTTCAATGTTAAATAAAGCTGTAGCTAACTTAACAAAAGCAACAACTTCTTCTCCAGTAATAGATGAAGATGATGATAACAACTCTTCAATTTGTGATAATAAAACATTATTAATCTCAGAAGAAACTCAAAAAGTATATTTACCATATACAATTGATGAAGTAATGAGAAAATTAAATAAAAATCCAAACTATAAAACAATTGAAGATGTTGTTGAAAATGAATATACATTACCTCTTGCAACTTTCAAAATGCCTATAATATCTCGTTTCAAAGAAGCTTATAGATTTATGAGAGTTAAAGAAAAAAGTTCTGTATATGCAGCACTTGACTTAGCATTAGAATTAATGTTCAATTCAAACTTAAATCCAGCTGTTATTAGAGCTGCTAAAGATTTAAAAGAATTAAATATTTACTTAGATTGTTTATATGAAAATGAAATTGAAAAATTTGATTGTTTCAAAATAATCTATAAAGTATTACCAAAAATACAATAAAATTATGCTTCTAGCAATTTTGCTAGAAGCATTTTTAATACCCAAAATAATTATATAATTCCTCCTATAAATAAAAATCGGTTTAAGCTCATTTCTTAAACCGATTTTTATTATTATTCTGTTTTATTATCTTCACTCTTTGGTGATTCTTGTTTTGCAGTTTGAGTTTGAATTGGCATTCCATTCTCATCTCTTTCTACTTTATCTCTTATATTCAATCCTTGAATTCTCTTATCATAATATACTTCTATCTTATCACCTTCATTAACATCATTAGCAATAAGTTTTTTAGCAAGTAAAGTTTCAACTTGTGCTTGAACAATTCTCTTAAGTGGTCTTGCACCGAATTCCATATCATATCCTTCTTCTACTAACCATTTTATAGAAGCTTTTGTAAATGATAGCTCTACTCCCTTTTCTTTTACTCTATTTATAACACCTTTTAAAATTAATTCAACAATTCCATATACAACATTTTTCTCTAAAGCTTTAAAATAAATTACTTCATCTAATCTGTTTAAAAACTCTGGTCTAAAATATTGTTTTAATGTTTTATCAATTTCTTCTTTTGCTTCTTCTGTTATTTCACCATGTGTTGCGATACTATCCAAAATATATCTAGATCCTAAGTTAGATGTTAAAATTATTACTGTATTTTTAAAATCAATTAATCTTCCTTGTGAATCAGTTACCCTACCATCATCTAATATTTGTAAGAAAATATTAAATACATCTGGGTGAGCTTTTTCAACCTCATCAAATAAAACTACAGAATAAGGTTTTCTTCTAACAGCTTCTGTTAATTGTCCACCTTCTTCATATCCAACATATCCTGGAGGTGCACCAATTAATCTAGTTACACTAAATTTCTCCATATATTCAGACATATCTATTCTTATCATACTTTTTTCATCATCAAAAAGTGTTGCAGCTAAAGTTTTTCCAAGCTCAGTCTTTCCAACACCTGTAGGTCCTAAAAATAAGAATGATCCTATTGGTCTATTTGGATTTGCTATACCAGCTCTTGCTCTTAATATAGCTTCTGTAACTTTTGTTACCGCTTCATCTTGCCCAACAACTCTTTCATGAAGAATTGATTCAAGCCTTAATAATCTTTCTTTTTCCGCAGCAGCTAGTTTTGATACAGGTATACCAGTCCATTTAGATACAACTGTAGCAATTTCATCTTCTGTTACTTTATTTCTTAAAAGAGTATTTTTACCTTGTGTTTTTTCTATCTCTTTCTCTTCTTGCTCTAAAACTTTCTTTAAATTTGGAAGAGTTGAATATTTAAGTTCAGCAGCTTTATTTAAATCATAGCTTCTTTCAGCTTTCTCTATTTGAGCATTAACTTCATCAATTTTCTCTTTTAATTTTTGTACTCTTGAAATGTTTTTCTTTTCATTTTCCCATTTCAATTTCATATCTTGAAATTGTTCTCTTAATTTAGCAAGTTCTGCTCTAATTGCATTTAATTGTTTTTGTGCTTTTGCATTTTCAGCATCTTCTCTTTCAAGAGATTTTTCTTCAATTTCATATTGCATAATTTTTCTTGATATAACATCAAGTTCTGTTGGCATAGATTCAACTTCAGATCTTATCATAGCACAAGCTTCATCTATTAAGTCAATTGCTTTATCTGGTAAAAATCTATCTTGTATATATCTATTTGATAATGTAGCGGCAGCTACAATAGCAGCATCTTGAATTTTAACTCCGTGGAAGATTTCAAATTTTTCTTGAATACCACGAAGAATTGTAATTGCATCTTCAACAGATGGTTCTTCAACTAATACTTGTTGGAATCTTCTTGTTAAAGCAGGATCCTTTTCAATATACTCTCTATACTCATCAAGAGTTGTAGCACCAACACAGTGTAATTCTCCTCTAGCTAGACGTGGTTTTAATAGGTTACTAGCATCCATGGCTCCATCACCTTTTCCAGCACCAACTAAATTATGAATCTCATCAATAAATAAAATGATATTTCCTTCACTCTTATCTATTTCTTTTAATACACTTGTTAATCTTTCTTCAAATTCACCTTTATATTTTGCACCAGCAATTAATAGACCTAAATCAAGTTCAAAAATAGTTTTACCTTTTAAACTTGTTGGTACGTCTCCCCTTACAATTCTTTGAGCTAACCCTTCAACAATTGCAGTCTTACCAACACCAGGTTCACCTATTAATACTGGATTATTTTTTGTTTTACGAGAAAGAATTCTTATAACATTTCTTATTTCATCATCTCTACCAATAACTGGATTTAATTTATTTTGTTTAGCAAGATCAGTAACATTTTTACCAAATCTTGTTAATACGTCATATGAATTTTCTGGAGTATCAGTATTTACAGAAACATTTCCTCTTACATCTTTTAATGAAACTAAAAACTTATGCTTATCAACTTTATTAGCTTTTAAGATTTTTTTCAAATCATCTGTACAACATTCAAAAATTCCAAGCATTAAATGTTCAATTGATATAAAATCATCTTTCATTTGTTTTGCTTGTTTTTCAGCTTCATCCAATGCTTTCTCAACTTCAGCAGAAAAACGAAGTGCAACAGTTCCTGTTACTTTTGACATTTTATCAATTTCTGATTGAATAATAATTGATAAATTATTTACATCTACATCCATTTTCTTAAATAGCATAGTAATTAAACCTTGACTATCACTTAAGAAAGCTGCCATCATATGAAAATCTCTAATTTCAGGATTGTTATTTTTTGTTGTAATCGTACTCGCATTTGTTATTGCTTCTTTTGATTTCTCTGTAAAATTTGATACATTCATATCTTCTTTCTCCTTCGTATTTTAAAATTTTATTTTTGTGTTAATAAAATAAAAAATAATATATTTAAATATTGCATAGCTCCTAATATTTTAATAGAAACTGATACTCTACCTTGTATTTTTAAATCATTTTTATCTGTCTTCTTAATAAGCTCTTGCCAAATTAATAATGCACCAATAATCATTGCAAATTCAAAGAATATCATTGTTCTGTTTCCAGATACAAATATTGTTGGTGAAAATCCCATAATTAATCTTGAAGCTAATCCTATTAAAAATACTAATAACGCCACATTATTTTTTAAATTTTTAAAGATTAAAAGTAATGACATTATTAAGCATACAATTATTCCCATTGAGAATATAACAGGTACAGCATATAAAAGATTATTAGATGTTGCAGCTGTTAACAATACTTCTTCACTTGCAAGTAAATCATAAAAAGAAGTTAAATGAGGATATACTTGTGAAATTATATCTCTTCCAAAATATCCTGTTAAACTTGTTACAAATGGTATACAAGCAATAACTCTGTATAATGCTTCTTTATGATTTGAAAATACATACACACAAATTAATAATGTAAATACAACATATACTAGATTTCCTTTACCAATTAAGAATCCCATAGTTGTTGTAAATCCTAATCCTAATTTATCAAGAAACGTATACATTTCCATGTCTTTAAAGTAATTTGCTATTTCTGATTCTTGTCTTACATAATTTCCAGGACATGTTAATATAAATATTAAACTTGCTATTGCTAGAACTGTATTTATTACCATGTATGGTTTTATTTTCTTATCTCTAATAATCATTAATATAGCAAATAATAAATATGTACCAACTAATATACAAGCTGTTTGTTCTTGATTACCAGCAAATATTAAAGCAAGTGAATGTAAAAACATGCTTATAGGATGAATTTTTTCACCTTCCCATATTTTTTTAATTGGTATTAATGCATAAAGCATTGTAGCCATTGGCCATATATAATTTACTGTTGTTGCTGCCCATCCAGCACTACTCATTACATTAAATGGATAAAGCAGAATCATAAATAATAACATTACATTATTTTCTTTTTTATTATCTTTAACAAATAATTTTGAAATTGAATATCCAATTAATGCAACCATTAATGATTCAATTAAAATCCATAAATATTTTGATGTTTTTAATACACCACAAAGTGCAAATTCGATCAAAAATCTTGATGTCCAATCAAAATATCTTGGTCCGATATATGCAAGAATTGGTTGTTCTGCTATATTAGTTAAAAACACTTCATCATCATATCTATTTGGTGTTATAAACATCATTAATATTATATGTAAAACAAATAAAGCAACAATTACATTTCTTCCATCATCAAGAAATTTCTTTAACTTTTCTTTCATACATTCCATCCTTTATTTTATTTCTCTTTCTATATTTGTAGATGTTAAAATATCATTATCTCCATTTTGGTATAAAACTAAAAACTCATAATTACCTTTTGGAATACCAACCAATAAACATTGTGCATGCATTCCAGATAGTTTGTATTCTTCATCAACGTTTCCATTTTCTACCATCTTAGTTCTCATTAAATACATTTTTCCTGTTTCTTTATTTCTAAGAATATAATTAGAATTTACCTTTCCTAAAGGTTCTCCCTCTTTATATGCCCAACCAGATAATTCAATTTTCTTATTGCTAATTTCTAGTACATCAAAATGTGTATTTAAAACATTATCTTCTATTGAAGTATTTGGTCCTAACTTATATGATTTAAATACTAATAAAGAACTCATTGTTAATGCTATATAAATTAATATACATATTAAAAGTCCTATTAATATTTTTATGAATGTTGACTTATCTATTTCTAAATCTAAAAAATCCATAAATTACTCCTACTAAAATCTCATTTTTATCTAATATTTCACCAAATATTCTATCATATAAGAATGTTTAATTCAACAAATTATCTTTCAAATTTATCAATATTTTTGAAGGAAAATCCTTTGTTTTTTAATTCATTAATAACCCCTTCAAGAATTTGACTATTATCTTTTGAAGTAGCGTGAAGTAATATTACAGCTCCATTATGTGCATTATTAATAATTTTATTTTTTCCATATTCTTCCCTATTTTGCTTTTCTTTATCCCAATCATCATAAGCAGATGACCACATTACAGTTTTATACCCTAAATCATTTACTAAACTTATAACTCTTTCTGAAAATTCTCCTTTTGGTGGTCTAAAATATTTCATCTCATATCCAAATTTTTGATATACAGCATTATGAAGATCCATTATTTCTTTTTTTATTTCCTCATCTGAAAGTTTTGTTAAATCCTTATGATTTACAGTATGATTTCCAACTATATGTCCATCTTCTATCATTCTTTTCACAATATCACTTGCAGAATTTAAATAATGTGCAGTTATAAAAAAAGTAGCTTTTACATTTGTTTTTTCTAATGCATCTAATATTTTTTCTGTATATCCAGCTTCATATCCATTATCAAAAGTTAAATAAATTATTGGCTCATGACTATTTCCTATTGTTATTCCATCAAATGAATCTATAACTTGCTTAGATTTTGAATCAAATACCGGTTGTTTTCCTTCTTCTCCTCTTTTAAATCCCCATCTTAAAAGTTCATTACTTAAACTTGAAGCATCTGCAAAAATAGCAAATTGAAGAACACATAGCATAAGAAGTCCACTAGCCATTGATATTCTCATTAATTTATCTTTCATAAAACACCTCCTATAATAAAACTATTATATAAAGTTAATTTTATGAATATAAAAAAAGAAAGTGGTGGCGGCCACTTTCTTTTTTTAGCGATATTTCGTATATTTATTAAAATCATTAAAGATTAGTCATCTTCATGTGTTCTATTCTTTCTTTCGTAAACATTTATAGCTTTTGTTGTTTCATCATATGTTGGTACACCATTTTGTGCACCTTCGTATCTTACTTTTATACTAGATGCCATTAAACCATATTCAACAGCTCTATCCAAACCTTCTCCTCTAGCAAGTGATGCAATAAATGCACCATTGAAAGTATCTCCTGCACCAGTAGAATCTTTACATTCTGTTGGGAATGTTCTTTTTCTAATAGCACCTTTTCCATTGTGATAGATAACACCTTCACCACCAACTGTTGCAATAACATTTGGATGTTCTTGAACAAATTGTTGGATCATTTGAAGTCTAACTTCTTTTGGTGTCTCTTTAAATTCTTTCTTTATTTGAGCAATATCCTTACCTTCAGCATATTTAATTAAAGCAAATGCTTCTTCTTCATTTGGAGTAAGGTAAGCAGCTTCTCCTAAAAGTTTTGCATTTTCTTCCATTAAAATATTAGCTTTCTCAGGTGGTGTAGGATCAATTACTAAAGGTTTGTTATTTCTTTTACAATAGTCAATAACAAATTTAACTGTCTCTTGTGGCATCTTCATTTGAATCGCAACAATATCAGCTTTTTCCAAAATTGTCATATCAATAACTTCAGGTTTTAGTTCTTTAACACAATCACCATAACCTTTCATTCGGTTCTCACCATTTTTGTCAACATCAATAATTCTACCGTCAGTGTTTTTTCCTTTTAATACTTTAACACCTTTAAAATTTACACCAACTCTTTTGAATTCTTCTAGCATTTTCACACCAGATTCATCTTCACCAACACAACCTATAAAATAAACTTGGTTATCTTTAGATTGTAATTTTGCAGCTCTAGCTTGGTTGGCACCTTTACCTCCAAGTACTCTAGCTGTTTTAACGATTTCGTTTAAACTTTCTTGTGTTAGATCATCAGGAAATTCTGACGCTAAGTAATGTGTTGTGTCCATGTTTGCACTACCGATAACAACAATTTTTGACATTTTTAATCCTCCTTCAAATAAAAAAACATATTTAGCACTTTGTACTAAATATGTCTATTTGAAGTTTATTATATTTATTTTATCTATAAAACAATAATTGAGACCTATTTAGTACTTGCTGTACTAGTAAGTCTCATATTTTAAAATAGCACCAGGTTTTGTTTCCGCCTATTGTTGATGCTACTCCATATTACTATGGTTATTACTCCCCTACAACATCATTATAACATCTTTTTAGCATTATGTCAACAATATGCTATTTATTTTCTAATATCTTCCAACTTCCATCTATTTCAGGATAGTTTTCAAATACCATTTCTTCCTTAGTTGTTGGATGACTAAATGAAAGAGAATATGCCCATAAAGCCAATTGTTTACCTCTACCTCTTGTTCCATATTTTTGATCACCAGATAAACTATGATTTCTTGAAGCAAATTGTACTCTAATTTGATGATGTCTTCCTGTATGTAAATCTACTTTTACAACAGACATATTAATCTCTTCATTATATTTTACAACTTCATAATCAAGAAGAGCTTCTTTTGCATTTTTAGTCCCTTCTTTAACTACTTTACTTGTATTTGTTTTTTCATTCTTTAATAAGAAATCTCTCATTGAACCTGTATCAGATTCCATTTTTCCATCAACAATACATAAATATTTTTTATGCATTTTCTTATCTCTTACTTGTTCGGAAAGTCTTGAAGCAGCTTTTGATGTTCTTGCAAACACCATTACTCCTCCAGTTGGTCTATCTAATCTATGTACTAAACCAAGATATACTTCTCCTGGTTTATTATACTTTTCTTTAATATATGATTTAATAATTGTTAGCATATCTTCATCACCAGTTTTATCACCTTGTGAAGGAATATTTACTGGTTTAACTACAACTATAATATGATTATCTTCATATAAAACATTTAAATTTTCCATAATAATCTAATCTCTCTTTTTTATTTTTCCCATCTACCATAAATTCCACAAGGAAGAACTAAACTTGAATCTTTCATTGGAAGACCAATTTCTCCAGATGAAATTTTTCCTTTTTTAAGTTTTAATTTTAAATATATGATATTTTCTAAAACTTTTGATGATATTCCTGTTGTATATGAATTTATTAAGAAGAATAATGGATCATCAGATAATACTTCTCTACATAGTTCAACTAAATCAGAAATATTATTTTCAAATTGCCATACTTCTCCATTTTTTCCTCTACCATAAGATGGAGGATCCATTATAATTGCATCATATTTATTTCCACGTCTAATTTCTCTTTGAACAAATTTTGTAACATCATCTATAATGAATCTTACTGGTCTATCACTTAATCCTGAAGAAGCTATATTTTCTTTAGCCCATGCAACCATACCTTTTGAACTATCAACATGGCATACACTTGCTCCAGCGTAACTACATGCAACAGTTGCTCCACCAGTATAAGCAAATAGATTTAATACTTTAACATCTTTTCTTCCTGATGATTTTATTTTATTAATCATCCAATCCCAGTTAACAGCTTGTTCTGGAAATAAACCTGTATGTTTAAATCCCATTGGTTTTATATTAAATGTCAAATCTTTATATTTAACTTGCCAAGCATCAGGCATTTTCTTATTATATTGCCAAGCTCCACCACCTGTATTGCTTCTTGAATATCTAGCATTTGCAGTTTTCCATTTTTCTGGAAATGTTTTTTCTTTCCAAATAATTTGTGGATCTGGTCTTGTTAAGATGATATTTGCCCATCTTTCAAGTTTTTCACCATTTGACATATCTAAAATTTCATAATCTTTCCAATCTCTTGCAATTTCCATTATAAATTCCTCTATCTCCAATTTTTTTCTTAATTATTATACTATATTTTCAAATTAAAATAAACAGTTTTTACTAAATTATGTAAATACCCAATAAAAAGACAGGGGACCAAGGGTAAAATTATTACACCCCTGGTCCACTGCCTTTAGCCTCCAAGAGACCAAATGATAGTAGTCGCTGTTTTTCGTTTCGTGTCACATACGATCACGCTCACTTTGTTATTAATTTGTCTTGGTTTCTGTGATTAGACCGTCTTTCTTGAAACGTTTACATAGCTCCGCATACTTGTGTCCTGCAACTTCTTGTGAGATCCGATTTACATTGTCGCTCATTTTGCCATCAGCTTCATCCACAAAGGCTTTCATGAAAACTCTTGCGAGCATCGCGTCCATAGGGACATACTCTTCACAGGCAATAAAGGCCTGTGCCATTTTGATCTTGAAGGCGTCAATAACACAT
>JAEIGA010005504.1_pt1 | contig 19346 bp, 8 predicted proteins | sample 9270691 | NCBI WGS metagenome assembly JAEIGA01 (sample SAMN17057246, study PRJNA624740) | gut metagenome | biome: biome; isolation source: fecal sample | host: Bos grunniens | place: China: Xizang | collected 2019 | reverse complement strand
GTGGTGAGAAGGCCACTTATCGTTTCAGCCTTTCTTTGGCCGACGAAGATGGCACCACCATCGGCACGAACATGAATCGTCTTTCGACGTCTTTCAACATTGCTTATCGTTTCAGCGACAAGTTGCGCGTGGATGCCGACTTCAGTTTTGCCGAGACCAACAAGAAAGCTCCTTGGACCGAAAGCGTACGCTCGGAAGCCATGTTGAAGATGCCCAACAAGAGCCCTTACTGGATTGACGACGCCACCTTGGAACCCACCGACCGTTATTTCAATCGTCAGAATGCGGAAGAATTCCAAGGCGCTTTCAGTGTATTAAACAGCAAGAATGATAGCAAGAATTTCCATCCTATTGCCATGGCCAACGACAGCTACAACAATAGCAAGCAACAGGAAGAAAAGATGAATTTCCGCTTGAACTACGATGTTTTGCCTGGCCTCACTTACACGGCTTATATCTCCATGAAATTCAAGACCATCAAGAACCGTGCATTCTTGCCGCAAAGCGCCACGGGCGTGAGCATGGACAACATCTATGCCAACCAGAGTACCGACTCTTACAACGACAACTTGGCCCTTCAGACCGAAAACAAGTTGATCTACCGCAAGAACTGGGAAAACAAGCACAACTTGGTGGTGACGGGTCTTTGGCGTACCAGCGACAGCCAGAGCAGCAACTACATGAGCACCATTTACGGCGTATCATCACAGCATGCGTCTGACCCATCTACCAACGGAGCTTTGGTGAACCGCGGTTCGGGCGATTCTCAGGTGCGCTCGGTGAGCGGTATCGGTGGTTTGAACTATACTTTGCTCAATAAGTACATCATTTCGGGTACCGTCAACTTTGAAGGAAAATCTTCATTGGGTCGCCGCAACCGTTGGGGTATCTTCCCCTCTGTAGGTTTAGCTTGGCACATGAAGGAAGAATGGTTCTTGCAAAACTGGGATTGGCTGAGCAATTTGAAACTCCGCGCCAGCTATGGTGAAAGTGGTAGCGCTCCTTCGGGCACCGCTCCTTACATGGGTACTTACTCTGCCTTGGGCGACGGCTACATGGACAATGCTGCCATCGTGCCGGTATCTGTTCAGCTGAACAACCTTAAGTGGCAGACCGCCCGCGAATACGACGCCGGTTTCGATGCCGGATTCTTCGAAGATCGTCTGACCACCACTTTCGATATCTATTACAAATATGTGAGCGATCTGTTGCAGAAGAGCATCGCGGTTCCTACCACCACGGGTTACGATTACAAAGGCAATACCATCAAATATTACAACTCTGGTGAAATGAGCAACACCGGTTGGGAATTCCGCGTGGATTACACTTTGTTGCAAGACAAAGATTGGAAGGTTGCTCTCAACTACAACATTGCCCGCAACATCAACCGTATCGAGAAATTGCCGAGCAACCTGCCGGAATCGACTTATTCTCTGAGAAACGGCGAGTATGCCAAACGTATCATCGAGGGTGCGCCTGTGGGTAGTTTCTTCGGTTATCGTTACCTTGGCGTATATGACACCACAGAAGAAACTTACGCGCGTGATGCCAAAGGCAATGTCATGACCAACCTCAAAGGCGAAGCCATCGTCATGAAGAACGGTTCTTACACTTGCTTCCCCGGCGACGCCAAATATCAGGACGTGAATCACGACGGTGTCATCAACGAAAGCGACATGGTTTACATTGGTAACTCCAACCCCATCGTTACCGGTGGTGGCGGTTTTAACATCCGCTACAAACAATTGTCGTTGAACACTTTCTTGCATTATCGTTTGGGACAAAAAATCATCAACCAGGCACGCATGAACAGCGAAGCCATGTACGGCACCGACAACCAAAGTCTGGCCGTACTGAAACGTTGGCGCAGCCCGGGCGACGATACCACCATTCCTCGCGCTCTTTGGAAATATGGTCTCAACTACTTGGGTAGCGACCGTTTCGTAGAAGATTGTTCTTATTTGCGTCTGAAAAGCATTTCCTTGAGTTATCAGTTGCCTAAGAATTTCTGTCAGAAACTCAGTCTGAGCAGCGCCAATGTATTCGTTACCGGATACGACTTGTTCACCTGGACCAACTATGCCGGACAAGACCCCGAAGTAACTTTACCTTCGAATGTCACCGATATTGCCATGGACAAGGCTCAAACGCCTCCGAGCAAACGTATCGCGGCCGGTATCACCATTAATTTCTAAAAGGAGGAATGACTATGAAAAAGATTAAAACATTATTTTACAGCTTCCTTCTGTGCTTGGGTTGTGGCGCTTGCTTGTCGTCATGTACCGAATGGTTGGAAGTTTATCCCCAAAACGAACAGGTAAGCGATTACTATTGGGAAAACAAAGAAGAAGTGGAAGCCATGCTCAATGGTTGTTATTACTACTATCGCGACATGGTCACCACCAACCTGATTCCTTACGGTGAACTGCGTGCCGGACAAATCGTGAGCCGCGGTTCTTCTCTGCAGGAATTCCGCGTAAAGGAAACCGAAAAGAGCATTGCCAACTGGGGACCTTTCTATGCTGTCATCAACGTGGCCAACGGTGTGCTGAAAAATGCCGAAAAAGTCTTGGCAAACGACGAAACTTACGACCAGAACATGCTGAATGCGCATAAGGCCGAAGCCTATTTCTTGCGTGCGCTCAGTTATTTCTACTTGGTTCGCAACTGGAAAGATGTTCCTTTGGTATTGGATCCCTACGAAGATGATGCCCAAAGCTATCTGGTAGCTAAAAGCTCGGAAGATTCTGTTATCATGCAGATTAAGAGCGATATTACCACAGCTTTAAACTCGGGTGCCGCCAAGGAATATTATGCCAAGAAATGGGAAACCAAAGGTCGTGCCACCAAGTGGGCCTTGTATGCGCTCATGGCCGATGTCTGCCTCTGGAGCGAAGATTATCAGAAGGCCGAACTATATTGCGACTCCATTCTCTTGTCTGCTTCGGCTCACGCACCCAAATTGCTGACCACACCCACGCACAATGCATGGTTTTCTATCTTCAATCCCGGCAACAGCAACGAATCTATTCTCGAATTGCAATGGAGCGAGGAAGAAGAACAGCTTTGCAACTTGCCCGTCTTGTTCAGCGATGTGGATGCTTCGCGCCAATACTCTTACACCCGCCGCATGACCGAGCTTTTCGTGGATGAATATACTTACACCCAGCAGAAAATGACAGAAGCGGTGCGTAGCATGTATGGCGGATTCTACTGCAGTGGTTCGTATGTAACGGCCGAAACCGGTTATTGTTGGAAATATATCGGTTCCGAAGTGCTTACCGAAAAGAGAACTTCCGAACATTACGATGTCAACTTTATTCTCTACCGCGTGGCCGAAGTGGTACTTATGAAAGCTGAAGCCTTGATTATGCAAGGTCGTCATGCCGAAGCCGCTGCCGAAATCAACAAGTTGCGTCTGCGCGCTAACCTGCCCATGGTAGAAGACGATTTGGATCCTGCCACTGCCAGCCAGCTCGATATGCTCACCTTGGTATTGAACGAACGTGCCACCGAATTGGCCGGCGAAGCAAAAGCCTGGTACGATATGTTGCGCATGGGACGTCGTCACAACTACCAATACAAGGAAAGCCTTATCACGGCCCGCGTGCTCGAATTCAATCAAAGCGCCAGCACCAGTTGGTTGCGTTCCGTTCTTTCCGACAACAACGCGCTGTATTTGCCCGTTTGGGAAGACGAATTGGAAAACAACCCCAAATTGAAACAGAATCCTTATTACGAATAATCAAGTAGCGACACTATGAAAAAATATATTTTATCACTTTTGGCTTTAGCCCTTAGCGTAGCCGCTTGCAAGGATCCCTACTTAGGACAGATGTTCGAACTGGACGATGGTGACGACACAAAAATCACCAACATCGCCTATTTGGAAAAACACATGGAAGATTATTCACTGTTCCTGGACTTCCTGCAGGCCGCCGACTATTACAATGCCTTGAACGACGCCAGCACCATCGTCACCCTGATGGCGCCCGACAATGAGGCAATGGAAACATTCATGCAAGAAAGAAACATCACTTCTTTCGAAGAACTCGATTCGATGTATGCGCGTCAGATTATTCAAACGCACATGATTGAGGGTTCTATCAACGAAGCGTCGTTCATCCAATATCTGACCGAAGGCAGCATCAGCATGCCCACCGTTTTCGGCGACTACCTCAGCCTCAGCTATGGTTTTATCGACCGTGACGTGGACGATGACATGCTGGCTCAGAGCAGTTACGAAGACACGCTCAACATCTACATCAACAACCAATCGAAGGTGAAGGAACTGGATCATCAGACGGTGAACGGTCGTGTGTACAAAGTGGGTAGCGTTATCATTCCTTTGGTGGAAAGCGTTGTCGATAAACTGGAGCTGAGCGGCGAACACAAGATTCTGGTGGAAGCTATCCAAAAGAGCGGCTTGCGCGACATGTTGGAAAAAACGGCCGATACCATTCCTCAGTTGGATGGTTCGTACACGGTGAACCAAATTCGTTACACCATCTTGGCTGTTACCGACAAGCAATACAACGAACAAGGCATCAACAATCTTGATGAGCTCTGCAACTATCTGAAAGCCACCGACGAAGCCGGCAGGATAGATGTTCCCATGAGCGACAGTTCTCACGTGTTGTTCCGTTATGTCAATTATCATATTCTCTCGGGTGCTTACACCAAAGAAGAATTGGTTTTCACCGCCGTGGAAGGCGACAAGAAAGTATTGGACAGCGGTTTGGCCAACGAAATCATCACCATCCAGACTTTGGACGGCATCAGCGTGATAAACCGCGGCAGCGAAGATTCTTGCACCTTCGTTCGTTCAAACATTCCGGCTTGCAATGGTTACATTCATCGTATCGGCAGCGTATTGCCCGTATGGTGTCCGGAGCCCACGGTGGTGATCTGGGATTTCTGCAACAGCAGCGACATCATCTCTATCGTCAATACCTATGGGGCCAAGAACAATTTGGGTAATCTTTTCAGCTCGCCGGTAGATAATGGCGAATACCAAATCGATTTGTCGTCTACCAGCGAATACGGCACGGCCAATTCGTTCATCTACAAGAAAACTTCTCCCAAATCGAAGAAACAGACGGTGGGCTTCCTCAAAACCAAAATGAACACCGACGAAACGCTTCCTTACGAAAACACCATGAATGCCTACATGAACAACCTGATGACACTCAACTTGGGTTATTCGGGTTACATCGAATTCAAGACGCCAACTTTGGTAAAGGGACGTTATCGCGTGGAAATCTTCTACGCCGGTGCCAAGCCTTTGGCCACCAAGTTTTATGGCGGCGGTAGTGCCGTTAAGTTCAACTTGGACGATTTCAGCAAACAAGTGTATATGTGGAAAGGTTGGGACAAAAACGACCACACGGTGAAGAGCGACTGCATCTTCGAATCCTTGGTTTTCGAAGGCACCAATAGCCATACCTTGCGCGCCACCTTCATGGATGTGAATGCATCGTCTTACGCCAACTACAACCATTTGTGGGACTATATCAAGTTTACTCCTATCCTTGATTAATGAATACAATTATGAAAACTATCAAACATATCAGCTTATTGATACTTGCCTGCCTCGTTCTGGGTAGTTGCCAAGATGCTTGGAATCAGCATTATCAGGCACAAGAACTGCAGGTTGATGGCGAGGTATTGATATACAAAGGCAATGCGGCCGATTATCTGCAGGCCAATTATAGCGAAATGCACCGTATGCTCGGAAATGCCGGCATCCTGGCTCAGATGAATCCCGAACAAGATTACAGCATCATTGTGTATCCCAACAACTTGTTGAGCGCGTCCGGCTTGGCTGGCGACACGGCTTATGCTTCTTTCTGTATCAGCGATGTGGCCTGTTCGCCCAGCAGCATGTGGGACGGTATGGGCCTGAGCACCTGGCAAGGAAAAACCATTTGGGTTGAAACAGATAACGGATTAATCCTGTTGGGCGGCTGCCCCGTGAGCAAAATCATCAAGACCGACGATGCGTATCTCTATGTAATCGAAGAGAAAATGCTCTCTGTTTTGCCTTCCGTTTACGATGCCATCATGGCTTTGGACGACAATTACTCTGAATTCAAAAAACTCATCAAGCGTCACGAACGCACCTACTTCGATCCTGACAAATGTACGCCTATCGGTACTAATGCGCAGGGTAATACCATCTACAGCGACTCTATCAAAGGTTGGGTCACCGAAAATACCTTGATGGACCGTTACACCGAAGAAGGACAAGAAATGTGGAACATGCGTAGCGAAACCTACAACAACACCGTATTCGTTCCTTCCAACGACCTGATTAAAGCTGTTATCGATACGGCTTTGGCCAAGGTGCCTCGCTGGTTGGGAAGAAAGGCCACGGCCTCCGACCGCGCCAAATACGAAAACTGGTTGGTACGCGCTTGCTTTGTCGATAGAGAATTTAGCGAAGCCGAAGTTTGCGGAAACAAAGACATCGATTGTGTTGGCGGCTTCACGCGCGACACGGAAAACAACAACAAGCTCAGCGCTGCCGATGTAGCCATGTGGCGTCCCAGCGTACAGAAAGTCCGCACCGACAACAAGATGAAGGCCAACAATGGTACGCTCTATTTCATCGATTGGATGAAGGTGCCCAACAACGTCATCATTTATCGTCTGAAGAGCCGTTTCTACGAACTGTGGAACAACAGCACACCCGAACAACACGACAAATATTTCCGCTGGACGCACTGGATCGATCCGATGATTATCAACGATGCACAAGGTTCTTTCACGCTGAGTGAAACTTTGCCCACCATGTACTACCACGTGCTCACCGCCATTCCCGACAAGGAGGCCCGTCGCGACAGTCTGCCCTGCAGCGTCACCTACGATGGTTTGCTTTACTTGCCCAACAACCCGCGCGGCCAACAGATTGTGGAATGCTGCATTCCTGCCGGTGAATATTACCTGCGTATGGGATTCAAGCACTCGTTGGAATATTCACTCAGTATTCAGTTCAACGACACGATGCTGATTGAAGACATGGTGATGTATGCACAAGGCTCTAACTATCACTTCGACCGTGGTTCGGTTTCGGTGGTGGACAATTACGGAGAATCGTCTATCGGTTATCCCGAAGGTTACAACTGGCACGATTGGTCGTCTTTGAGCGAAAAGGCACAAGCCTACGACACCGATGGTTTCCAAGTGGGAATCGTCAATGTAAAGGAAGAAGGCAATTTCACCATTACCATCACTTCCAACGATATGAGCCGTCTGTACGATTACAACGCACAACGCAACACCTCCAATGTTAAACAGTTGATGATGTACCATTGGTGCTTACGTCCTACTAAAAACAATTATTGATATGAAAAAGATATATAGCTTTATCCTTATCATCTCTGTCTGCCTGAGCACTTGGGCCCAAGGCTATGAATTCAAGGCTCGTCTGGTGAATACGCAGAAAGAAGCCCTGAAAGGTGCCATGGTGGTTTCTCCTAAGGCAGAAAAAGCCGCCATCAGCGATGAAAATGGTTATTTTACTTTGTCATTGAAAGATGGCTACGCTTTGGTAAGCATCACCTGCGATGGTTATTATCCAGTGGAAATCCCCGTGAATGAGGCCAGCAAGGAAAGTACTATCGTGATGATTCCCGAAAGTTGGGAAAAATACAGCGCCGAATCTTCGCTCAACAAGAAAGACATGCGTCAAGCTATGAGCATAGATCAAGCTTTGAAGGGTAACGTTCCCGGCCTGCAAGTGGTGAGCAAGAGCGGTATGCCCGGCGAAGGCGCTTACCTGAATGCAGGCGGCATTCACTCTATGTATGCCGAAAACACGCCGCTGATTGTATTGAATGGTGTGCCTTACATGATGAATCAGGAAGTTTCTTCGGCCATCAATGCCTACAGCCGCAGCCTTTTCAGTTCGTTGAACATCGACGATATCCGCAATATCACCCTGCTTACCGGCGCCGACGCTGCAGCCTATGGATCGTTGGGTTCTAACGGCGTATTGCTTATCGAAACCGAACAGGCCACCAGCGATAACCTCGATACGCGTATCTCCTTCTCCGGACAATATGGCGTCAAGCAAGTGGGCCGCACAGTAGAAAGTTTGGATGCCGACGAATACAAGAATTATTTGCGCGAAATCGGTATGACTCGCTACGATCGTATGGGTCAGTTGCTGAGCGATTATCCTTTCTTGCAGAACGGCGTCAATTATCCTACGGCCTACATTTTCAACAACGACACGCGTTGGCAAGACGAAATTTACCGCAATGCCCCCACCACCAACAATGTGTTCCGCGTAGAAGGTGGTGACGAAATTGCCAAGTACAACATGAGCGTTGGTTATTCGTCCGACGGCGGTATCATCAAAGGCACCAGCAACGAACGTTATCATACCTTGCTGAACTCGAATGTCATGGTGAGCCGTAAGGTGGATATCTTCACCTCTGTTGGTTTGTCTTACATGCGCAGCAAATTGCAGGAACAAGGTATGAGCCAGGAAACCAATCCTATGCTGGCTGCATGGAGCAACATGCCCGTTCTGAATCCTTTCCACGCCGGCACCGATGGTAGCCTGACAAGCCGTTACGCCACCTACAACTTTGCCAACGTCAACGAGCGACCCACTTTCCCCTACGAAAACGTCAGCAACCCGACGGCCATTGTGAACACCTTGCATGCCGACGACAAGATTTACGACGTGAACGTGCTGCTGGGTATCAACTATCAGGCCACCGACCACTTGAAACTGACCGGAACCTACAATCGCCAGTATCGATATGTGGAAGAAAGCCTGTTCATTCCCGGTGTCGATAACCAAGCCATTTATCCGCAGTATTATGGTATTGGTCGCAACACGGTACGCATGGCCATTGCCGAAAGCCGCAACAACTACTTCTCTGCCAATGCCAACTACCACAACCACTTCGACAACATACACGAAGTGGTGGCCAACATGGGTGCCCGTATCATGACCACTTCGCACGAGTACGACATTTCCACCGGTTACAACACTGCCAACGACTACTACTCTACTTTGGACAAAACCACCGACGAAGAATACACCGACGGCTACATCAACGAATGGGTGTGGGCCAACTATTATCTGCAAGCCCAATATACCTGGAAACGTCTGCTTGCGCTGGATCTGACTGCCAGCCTCGACGGTAGTTCTGTAAGTGGTATCTCGGCGCCTTTGTATTATCTCTACCCCGCTGCCAAAGTAACTTATATGGCTGCAAACATGGCCATGATGCCCGCTTGGGTAAACCAACTCGACCTGAGCGTAAGTGCTTCCAAAACAGGCAACAGCCGATTCTCGAGCAACTATGCCAAGAATTATTATCATAGCGCCAATTTCTTCTCTTTGGGTGCCATCATCCGTAGCGATATTCCCAACACTTTGCTGGAACCCGAAAAGCAGAATCAATATCAGTTGGCTGTGAACAGCAGCTTGTTCGGACATCGTCTGCAAGTGGGCTTGGAAGGCTTCGTGCAGGATGCTTACGACTTGATTATCCCGCAAGATATCTCGAGCATCTATGCCTCCGACAATTATTTTGCCAACGCGGCAGCCATCACCACCAAGGGCTTTACGGCCAATTTGCGTACGGCCATCGTGGAAAGCAAAAACTTCGGATGGACTTTGGGCGGCAACATCACCTTCAACAAGAGCGTGGTAAAAGATTTGGGTGAACAAGACGAAATGGATATCACTTTCAACGGCATCAGCAAAAATGAAGACGCCATCGTGAAGATGAAAGTGGGCCAGGAACCTTATCAATTCTACGGATACAAGACCGATGGCATTTATCAAAACGCTGAAGAAGCCGCTCAAGCAGGACTCACATCGGTGTATAACACGCGCTACCAAGCCGGTGATGTAAAATTTGTCAATACACACAATCAAGACAATGTCATCAACGAACAAGACAAAGTGTTGCTGGGAAGTTCGCGTCCCGATTATTTCGGTTCGGTGTTCAGCACCTTGCGTTTTGGTAAGCTGAGTTTGTCGGCTCAAGTGAACTACAGCATCGGCGGCAAAATCTACAACGCCGTGCGTCGTCAGTTGGAATCGATGGAAAATTTCCACAACCAATCTACAGCCGTGCTGAATCGCTGGCAAATGGAAGGCCAACAGACCTCAATGCCTCGCGCCGTTTATGGCGACCCCAATGGCAACAATATCTTCTCCGACCGTTGGTTGGAAGACGCCACTTACGCCAAGTTGGGAAGCCTTACGCTGAATTATGCCATCGATATGCCCAAGGCCGATTTCATCCGTTCCGGCAACATTTGGATCTCGGGAGAAAATCTTTTCACCTGGAGCCACTATTTGGGCAACGATCCGGAATTGTCTTACAGCTACAACGATTTCCTCTACGGCATCGACTATGCCAAAGTGCCCAACCCGCGTAGCATCAAGATAGGTTTTAACTTGAACTTCTAACCCAATCATACCTCTATTATGAATAAGAAAATATTATTGATGGTTTTGAGCTGTCTGCTGCTCTGCACTTCGTGCCGCGACATGTTTCTGACCGATCCCGACGATATCATCAATCGTGAAGATTACATCGGACAAGACGATGAAATGTACAAAGGTTTCTTGGGCATCATGACGCGCATGCAAGAGGCCGCCGATCATTCCATCATTCTGACCGACACGCGTGGCGACTATTTCCAGACCACATCCAATGCGCCGCTGGATTTGCAGAAAATCTACCACTACGAAGCCACCGATGGCAACAGCTACGCCGATCCGGCGCCTTACTATGCCGTGGTTATCGCCTGCAACGACTTTATCGACAAAATGAAGCAATACCGTGAAAGTGTTGGAAACGAAATGGACAACAATGCCATCACGCACTTCAACGCTTTGATAAGCAGCACGATTCGTTTGAAAGTGTGGGCTTACCTGAAATTGGGTAGCATCTACGGACAAGCCGTTTGGTTTGACGATCCGCTGGAAGAAAAAATCGACCTGAACAATAGCGAAATCTTCACCTACTGCCCCGATATGCGCAGTTTGGTAGAAAAATGCTTGAACCTGCTCGACAATGGATTGAAGCTTTACAAAGATCAGACCATCTCCTCTAAATTGGAAATGGATTGGGCTTCTTGGCTGAACGATGCCGAAGTAACCACCGACTACGACTGTTGGCAATACATGATTCCCGAATGGCTCTCGCTGCGCTGCGAATTGCTCTTGTGGCGCGGTAATCCCGAAGATTATCTTTGGGTGAGAGACGAAGTAATCGGCTATTTGTATAAGGTGCAGAATGGTACCATCAACGATGGCCTGGAAGTAGCCTACGACGACTGGCGCTTTGCTTGCAACATTCCTATCCGCACCGGCGCCGACAACCTGTATGCAACAGAATATTACCGTATATTCTTTAACGAACTCTACAATGCCAGCAACTTCACCAATTTCTATCAGGTGGTGACCGGTATCATGTACGATTACGAACACAACCAGCGCAACCGCATCGTCGAGTATTTCTGTCCGCGCACGCCCGGTAAGTATTACTTGCGTCCTTCCGATTTTGCCATCGGCAAATACAATGGTTCCGACTTGCGAAGCATCGTTCAGCGCAACAACATCGACATTATCGACGGCGATACAGCTTTCGTGAAGTATTATTATCATCGTGGCGAATGGCTGCGCAACCGCATCGTGGAAATTCATCCCGTTATTCCTTTGTTCCGCGGTCACGACTACCATTTCTACCTGGCTGAGGCTGAAAACCACTTGGGCAACTGGCATCAGGCAGAAGTGATTATGAACGAAGGTGTCACCAACGAATTTGCCGACAAGATTTTGCCTACTTACTGGAGTCCGAAATACAGTACCTGGTTCTGTCCTTCGGGTGGTTATGGCGACATCGGTGTTGCTTCTTGCGTATATGGCAGCTTGCGCGATTTTCCTGTTCGCAAACTGAATCCCGTAGACAAGACTTCTGATGGCAGCGGCCCCTTCTACAACAGCAAAGGCCAAGAATTCAACGAAGCAGAACGTATGAAAGAATACGACTTGCTCATCATGGACGAAGCTTTGGCCGAATATGCCGGCGAAGGCCGTTCTTACGCTTACGTTTGCCGCATGGCTGAACGTTACGGCGCCGAATTCGTGGTAGATCGCATTGCCGACAAATACAAAGGCACCCCCTACTACGAAAAAGTTCGCTCCGCCATCCTAAACGGCGAATATTGGGTCAAATGGGACTTGAAAGCTATTGAAAAATAAGCGGATGATTCCTTAGCATAGCAAGCGGCCGGCTAAAGTACTTTAGCCGGCCGCGCTGTTCATTATCAAGACAGTTCTTATTTCTGTTCGGGAACCACCAGTTTGTAGCCCTTACCGTGGATGTTCATAATCTGAACGTTAGGATCGGCTTTCAGGTGCTTACGCAATTTGGTGATGTACACGTCCATGCTTCGGGCGTTGAAATAGGTATTTTCGCCCCAAATGGTCATCAAGGCATAGTTACGTTCCAGAATCTGGTTTTGGTGACTGCAAAGCAAACTGAGCAATTCGCATTCCTTGGTCGTGAGACGGATCACTTCGCCATTTTCCAGGCTGAGCGTCTGCTTGGGCGTATCGAAGGTAAGGCTGCCCACACGATAAGAAGTAATATCCTTGTTTTTGGTTCCCTTTACACGACGACTGATGGCTTCCATACGGAAAATCAACTCTTCCATGCTGAAGGGTTTGGTAATATAATCGTCAGCACCCAGCTTGAAACCTTTCAGAATGTCGTCTTTCAGATTCTTGGCAGTCAAAAAGATAATGGGCACGTCGGCATTCATCAAACGGATATCCTGCGCCAAGGTATAACCATCTTTCTTAGGCATCATCACATCAAGGATACACATATCATACTTTTTCTTCTGAAAAGCTTCGTAACCTTGCTCTCCATCAGACAAAAGATCCACATCGTAACCCTTTGCCTGCAAATACTCGCTGAGTAGGAAGCCCAGATTGCTGTCGTCTTCGCACAACATGATGTGCAATTTTTCTTCTGTCATAGTTGTTAATTTTTAATAGTAGGTAAAATAATATTGAATGTTGTTCCTTTTCCTAATTCACTTTCGGCGGCTATCGTGCCACGATGCTTATGAATAATCATCTGCACATACGACAAGCCCAAGCCGAAACCCTTCACATTGTGCACGTTGCCTTTTTGTACACGGAAGAAACGATCGAATATCTTCTTCAAATCTTCTTTGGCGATGCCGATGCCATTGTCTTCGATAGACAAGAGCAAAGATTTTCCATCATCGAGATTGCTGGTAGTGATTTTCAAATGCAAAGATCTTTCTTCGCTACTGTATTTCATCGCATTATCCAAAAGATTGAACAAAACGTTGGTGATATGCATTTCATCGGCGAGCACACAATTTTGTTCGGCCCCCAAATCGGTTTCAAGAACGCCACCCGATTGTTCCACTTTCAGCTTGAGCGTCTGCACCACCACATCCACCACTTCGTGCAAATCCAGATTTCTGAAATTGATGGTTTTGTTTTCGTTTTTAGAGAACATCGACAGTTGCAGCACTTTTTCCACCAACATACTCAAACGCTTGCTTTCGTCGCTGATTACCGTGGTGATATGCTCAATTACGGCCGGCGATTTGGCCACATCCTTGTCGGAAAGCATCTGCGAAGCCAAAGAGATACAAGATACCGGCGTTTTCAACTCGTGGGTCATATTGCTGATAAAGTCGCTCTTCATATCGGAATAACTCTTCTGACGAAGGAAACTATTCACCACTATCACCGAGAGAACCAACAACAACAGACTCAAAGCCAAGGTCGGAATAAAAATACCCAACGGCGTGTGGCGATATTGGTCGCGGGTGGGAAACCACACATAAATAGTGGGATACACGTAGCCCGGGTCGTTGATAAACAAATCCTGACGGTAGTTGAATTGCTCGAATCCATCGTAATAGTCTTCGAAATCTTCGCTGATGTACACCACTTCGCCCATCTTGTTTTCTACCACATAATGATAAGGCACCGACGACAAGCCCTGCATATCCAACTCAGCATCGAGATAAGCCTGCAACTGCGCAAAATCGACGCGCTGTTCTACCGGACGATTGCTGGCTTGATGCAGCACGCGCAATACCACATCGTTCAAAAGATCTTTTTGTCGTAAATATTTGTCTTTCAAGTCTTCGCTGGTCATTACATCTTCCAGGCTGATGCCTTTTCTTTCGGGATCCAAATCGTCATCCTCGGGCATTTGCGTCAAATAGGAATAAAAAGCCGGATTAGCCAACAAAGTGATATCGAAGGTGATAGAATCGGCATCGACAGAACTGGGCGGCACAAGCGTCCATTTTCTCATACTGGATTGTGCATCCAACATGCGACGGTCACGTTCTTCCAATTCCAAATCGAGATAGCGCTGGGTTTCGTCGCGTTCCAAAAAGTAGGCAACTCGGGCGAGGCTGCGATGCACAGCTCCGTCAAAGTCGTTGGTGTGGATGGTGATAAGCGATCGCATATACGATATTTCTACGCCTATCAATGCAATAAACACCACTACCAAAATCGTGATAAGCATCCAGATAGTAGACTTTTTCATAGCGGCACAAATATAAAAGTCAAATTTAACAATTCATACCGATTTCAAAATAATTAACAATTTAATTCCTAAATTCACAGAGATAGCGAAATGGAACACAAAAGCCCGAAAATCGAACTTGACTCTCGGGCTTCTATCTATGGGCAATCTGAAAGAATTACTTCATTATTTTGCGATAAACAATCTTGTTGTCGGCATCCATCATTTTAACGATATTAAAACCTTCTTGCAATTCTTTTACTTCTACGCCACCCAAAGTGTAAATGGCCAATACTTGAGCAGATTGCGTTTCTTGCACCTGAGGCAAAGCATCGGGCTGAGATTGCTTACCCGCGCCCGACAAGCTACCATACTCGTTGACTGCCTGCACTTTATACTGATAACCATCTTCGTAAGGATAGCTACAATCTGTGGTGAAGCCCAGCACTTCGCCGTTTCTGCTCACCAGATAACAGATAGCGTATGGCACAGCTTCCCATTCCAAATGGCCGGCATTGATGCGAACTTCGGGATTGGCGCAAGACTCCGTCATCAGAGCAGGTTGCCAGTTGTCGGAACCACTCAGCACATTTTTCACCGTGTATTGGGCAGCTTCTTCGGCCGTCAGGTAATTCTTGGCCTTGCCATAAACCTTGCTACCATCGTCCTTGGTATAATAATAGGTATCTTCACGCTGACTCAAATCTACAGGATTTCCGTTGGCATCCATGGTGTTATAATCGGCCCAAAGCACTGGCAGACCGCCCATGGTAGGATACCAACCTTTGGCAGGAATGGTCACTTCGGCAATAGTGTTGATAAAGACTGTCTTCGGACTATTATGCCAGGGACGTCCCAACCAAACATCTGTTTCGGCAGGATTTCCAGGAGCCGTAATGCGACAATTCATAAAGACATAACCCCATTTTACATCGGAAGCATGCGATGGTGCCACAATGTAACCGCCACTCTTACGGTTGATATACAAGGTGGTGTTGTCGATGTAAATATTTCCACTATTGTAGATAAAATCCACAGCGCCTTCGATGAAGCAATCCTTGGCATACACGCGATAGTTGGAAGTTGATGGCGTAATCCAAGTATCTTGATACGACAACATGGCCACATTTTTGAAGATGGTACGGTCGCCACTGGTGTTCAGGGCCAAAGCTTGCGGACCGGCCTGCTTGTCGTGTCCCCAAGAATTTTCCAGCGTCAGGTTGTCGAAATAACAGTCGTTGGCATTCACCACAACGGTAGCGCCCACACTGACATGCACCGCATTGTCGCCGCCGCAAAGACGGTCGTCGGTGATGATCACCTTGTCGCGTTCCTGACCGATAAAGTGAAGATAAGGCTTGTTGGCAGGAATGTTCACGTGACCTTTGTATTCACCATTCTTGATAAAGATAAGCCATGGCGTTGCTCTACCTGCGGGCGCAGCATCGATAGCAGCTTGCACCGAAGTAAAGTCGCCAGAGCCATCGGCAGCAATCACAGCATCAAACACCTTCGGTTGCGGTTGAGAGCGTTGCATGGTCGTGAAGCTGAGCGTCAGTCCGGCGAAAGCATTGCCGCTGCGGTCGCAAATGACGCCGGCCGGCAATTGGAAAGTGTATTCCTTGCCATAATCGAGCGCTGCATAAGGGAAGACTGCCGTCTTGCCATTCACCTGAACCTGAAGCGCTTCGCCATTCAAAGTTGCCTGACCCTGACCTGCCTTGATACGTTCGTCGAAAGTAAGCACCACGCTACCGTTGGCGCTGGCGCCTTCGGCGCCAGCAGCCGGATTGCTGCTGATCAAAACGGGAGCCACATCGTCCGAAGCCTGAGCACTTTCAGCCATCACATAAATGCCTGAAATAGCCAAACCATCGTAATCGGTAGCGCTACCCACCAAATCTTCGGAAGCGGGCATCCAGCGGATATAAACCCTGTCTTTTTCGTTGGCGTCGGCAGGCAAAGGCCATTCACAATCTACCCAACCATTGCTCGGCATATCCACCGTACCCAAGGCGTTGTAGCTCTGTCCATCCACCGAATATTCGGCACGGAACTTGGCGTAGGTATTATAATTCACACCCAAGGCGTTGTAAACCACCACGTTGCTAAATCCCTTCGTAGAGAAAGATGCTTCAAAGTACAATCCTTGCGAACGAAGTTTCCATATTCTGGCCGCCCAACGTCCGTTTTCAGCACCATTGCCCACACCGCGAGTCAACCAGCCGCTGGTGTTGCCTTGCGCATTACGCAGACTCAACATGCCTCGATTTTCAGGATTGCTATAATAATCGGCCGAACGGTCTTGTCCGGGCTGATCCTTGTAAAAGTCCCAAGCTACGATGTAATCGGCCACGGCGAAATTGGCCGTAATATGCTTTGCTCCATCCATGCGAATAATACGCTCGGCATTGGTGGAAGCATCTTCCCAAGAAGTAAAACTCAGAATCTTGTTATTGTTGGCCAACAGCTTGACATCGGTACCTTCTTCGTAATGATGCACACCGTTTATCACATTTCCTTCGGGCGATACGCTTACCATATTGGCGTTAGTATACACATTGTCGAGGTCGTCAATCATTTTCAGGTTGAGCGCATACACTTCCTTCTTATCGAAAACAGCTTTCAATTCCGTATCGGCCTTAATAATAAAGGTATATGGATTTTCGGTAGAAACCATCTTGCCGGCAGCATCTTGCCATTCCTTGAAATGATAACCGAATTTTTCTACCAGAGTGATGCTGATTTCGTCGCCTTCGGAATATTCATCGGTAGCAGGAGAAATCTTACATTCGGCAGCAGCGGCGTCAACATTGACCACCAATTTATATTGAGGCACATCTTCGGAAGTTCCGTTCACCACACCTTCAATAACGATATTGGCAAAGCTCACCACTTTGGTATTGCCCAAGCCATATAGATGCAGACGCAAACCGCAAGGCCCGAAACTTGCTTCGGCATTGGGCACTTCACAAAGTACATCGCTGACGGCAGGAGAAGCATTGTTACGGGCAGGAGAAATACCTTTTTGCAAATCAACGACACTGCCGCTGGCATTAATCCAGGAAACATCCACCTTGCCGCCATCCGTTCCGTGACGCGTGGTTTGGAAAGATATTTTAGTAGGTGTGAAGCTTAAGCCGTTCAGCGGATTAATCATAAAGTCGATGCGGTTGCCGTCGTTGGCGCTGCCTTCGTTATTGAGCGTTGGCTGAAAACCGGTCTGAGCCACACCGCCCGCCGATTTCGGACCGGCCCAATTCAAGTTTTCACCGGCTTCCACGTAAGTCGCCTTGAAATATTGAGCAGCTTGACCCAAAGTGGCCACTTGTCCTTCTTCACCGCTGCCGAAAGCAAAGGCAGCAGTGACCGGCTGTTTATCTACCGTTACAGGGACAAAATCGGCCCATGCACACATACCTATCGACATGAGAAGCAGACATAAAATAGTTTTCTTGTTCATAGTGTTTAAATCTTAAAAGTTGCTTGAGAGTTTTTCCCTTTATAATGGACGAAAAAAGGGAGCACCAAAGTGACACTCCCTTTCTCGGATATATAAAATGCTATTAGTCTTTGTCTTGTTGTTGAGCTTCGTAGTCTTTCAACAATTGGTTTTGAACATCGGTCGGAACCAATTCGTAAGAAGCAAACTTCATGGTGAAAGAAGCACGACCACCTGAGATAGAACTCAAAGAAGTTGAATAGTCGGACATTTCTTTCAAAGGCACTTTAGCCACCAGTTTCTGCATACCTCTTTCGCTTTCCATACCCATGATGATGGCACGACGACCTTGCAAATCGCTCATCACATCACCCATGCGATCGCCGGGTACCAACACTTCTACATCGTAGATAGGTTCGAGTACCTTGGGACCTGCTTCTTTAAAGGCTTGCGAGAAGGCATTACGACCGGCCAACATGAAGGAGATTTCGTTTGAATCTACCGGGTGCATCTTACCATCGTAAACGATAACGCGGATGTCACGGGCATACGAACCGGTAAGAGGACCTTGTTCCATACGTTGCATGATACCCTTCTGGATAGCGGGGATAAAGCGAGCATCGATAGCACCACCCACGATACTGTTGATAAATACCAACTTACCGCCCCATTCCAAGGGGAATTCGTCCATACCTTTCACGTTCATCTTGAATTCTTGTCCGTTGAACTTGAAGGTTTCGGGCAATGGCATACCTTCGGTATAAGGTTCTACAATCAGGTGAACTTCACCAAACTGACCCGAACCACCGGATTGTTTCTTGTGACGATAATCTGAACGAGCTGCCTTGGTAATGGTTTCACGATAAGGAATCTTGGGTTCTTCGAATTCGATAGCCAATTTATCCATGTGTTCAACCGTCCATTTCAAGGTACGCAAGTGGAATTCACCCTGACCTTGCAGAATGGTTTGCTTCAATTCGCGAGATTGTTCGATGATGTAGGTAGGATCTTCCAAACGCAAACGGTTCAAGATAGCCATCATCTTTTCCATATCCGATTCGTTCACAGGCTTAACCGAACGACGATATTTGGGATCGGGATATTGGATGAAGTTGAACTTGTTGTCAGCACCCTTGCCATTCAAGGTATTACCGGTCTTAACGTCTTTCAGTTTTACGGTAACACCCAAGTCGCCGGCTACGAGTTCAGGCACCTGGATACGGCTTGAACCGGCTGCTGAGAAAATCTGAGCAATACGTTCCTTAGAACCACGGTCGGCATTTACCAAGTCGTCGCCTTCGTGCAAAGTACCGGAAATAACCTTGAAGTAG
>JAEIGA010005503.1_pt1 | contig 19346 bp, 17 predicted proteins | sample 9270691 | NCBI WGS metagenome assembly JAEIGA01 (sample SAMN17057246, study PRJNA624740) | gut metagenome | biome: biome; isolation source: fecal sample | host: Bos grunniens | place: China: Xizang | collected 2019 | reverse complement strand
TCGTTTAATTGTATAATAGGCTTGGACATGTTCAATTCTCCTTTCGAATGTTTGTGTGGTAACTTCATTCTACCAGAGTTTTTTGAACATGTCTATCTTTTTTGCTCTTTTTTAATTTGCGAAAAATATTATACCTTATCATCCCCTCTCTGTGCGATCCTTATGACTCCATTATAACAAAAGCGGTGCGCAAAAATTTGCACACCAAATAAAAAGGTGAGGAGAAGGTGAAGAGCCCCTTCTCCTCGGAGAATGAATGTGATAAAAGGATGCGCCTACATCCCTTCATCACGCGGCAAGGTGAGTACACGAGCCTCGCCGTTTATATTATATCACAGGTGTGACATAATTGCAACAATTATTCGTTGGTATAATTAGTATAATTTAACTTTTTTCACAGCGTACGATGATGTATTCTGCCAGCGAGTCCGCGATGCGCCTTGGGGGGCAGTTAGGAAATGAAGTATAAACCACCCCATCCGAGTCTTGCCAAACGATTACTCCATTCACAAATGTGTTTTCTACAACATACATATTATGTGGAACAAAGGTATTTAGCTGCCACTCTTTCATCGTCACGGAAACAACATTGCAGTATTCAACCTCAATTATTCCTGTCAATTCAATACCCTTAGCTGAGACTGCGCCAAATTCAGAAAGATACTCTTTGTATTCTTTTGAAAAATTAAGGTTCAACTGTCTTTCGGCATCGTTAATGATTTCATCAGCAATATAACCAACTCGCGCTAACTTGGGTAATGTTTTAATAACATCAATTATTTGACTCATCGTTTTCTCCTCCTTGCAATAATTCATAACGTAATTCCCAATGAGTTCTTCGCTCTTGTATCCACTTTCCCTCAAATTCACCGTGAACCTCTGTTTCTTTGGTGTTATCGTGCCAAAGGCTTTGGTTCTTTTTACCGTTCTCATACTCCCCGGTGCGATGTTCTTCCTCGGTTAATTCAACAAGAGGAGAATCCGCTTTTTGTCCAAGATGATGCAGTTGTATGGGCTTTCCCTTTTCATCCAAGGGTGGTTTGCCATCTTCCATACGTTCCCTGTTGGTTTCATAAATAGGTTGACCGTTTTCATCGAATTTCCCGGTATTCCATTCTTTGTCCAAATCAATATCAGTACGAATTAGGCATTTTCTGCCGTTGATTTCAACTTCAACAAGATTTGCATTTTTTAGAATCTCATATTGCTTCATATTTTGGATGTTGTCAATTATCTCATCCGACCATCCTGTTTCTTCTTTCATCTGCGCCTTCTCATCATTGGAAAGTTCATTCGGTGTATCATCATTTTCAGACGATACTTTGTTTGAATCATTGAGTTGGGCGGATTGATCTTCCTCCCCCGCTTCATATGATATGGTTAAACCTTGATTATCCTTAAACGAAGAATAAAGTGTATCCCAAAAATCTTTTGTTTCCTTTAATGAGCCTTCGCTAATCGTTCCCACGAACTCCAAATCAGGGTTCTTCTCAGTATCCAACGGTTCTCTTGAAAGGATAGTATCTTTATCTTCAGATGGAAAATCGAGTAGCCTGTCCCAGAAATCTTTACTCTCTCTCAAAAGACCTACATCGAACGAGCGAGATTCCACATTAGAAGGCTGTACGTTGTCAAGATGAGAACCAATCTCGTTTCCCTTAAACATTATAGCAAGCCTCCCCTCAATCTTTCGGTATATAATTGAAAGACCTTGTTATAGCAAGGATTGCGCTCACTTTGCTCATAAAGTATTAACCCAATCACGATGTTACGCTGTGCATCGTTAGCTACATAATCGCAAAGATGTAAAGCTTTTGCGATTTCATCTCGTATATCAACAATGTCTGATGTATCATTAACAAAACGTGTAATCTTTTCGGCATCAAGCAATTCATATATATTTTTTCTTATCGACGCTGCTTTTTCTTCAGTTTCCTCGTCAATGATTTCCATATAGCTACGCTTGATTGAAGCCGCAAGATTACTCTTTAACACCTTATCTTTTAGTGATATAAGTTCTGTTTCATCCAAGTGCTTATTTGTTGCAAGTTTTACAAGTTCTTTTATAAGATCAACTTTCACCTGAGAATCATCCGCTTTGTTATTGGGAGTGCTTGTCGATTCATCCACGTGCTCTGCTTTAAATTCTTTCACCTTACACAAGACTGCTTCCAGCCAATTCCCTTGAATTACCGCGGCAACTCCGCGCTCAAGCTTGCTCAACTCTGCAATCTGTTCATCGTTCAAACTTGCTGCTCGTCCAACGAGCTCGCGGTCAGAATAATCAGGAAGTCGCATAATGATCTTCGTGTTGGTGTTTCTAATGACCGACATATCCATATTGCCTGGAGATTGATCGGCAATGATAAATCCTTCACCGTAGGTTCTCATTTCAGCAATAGCATTAGAGAGCATTTCAACAGATTTTCCGACCAAATTAGCGCTTTCCGACGTTTGTTCGGTAGAAGTGCGTTTTAGGATGTTGTGAGCTTCTTCAAGCACCGTCACGTGTTTTAGATCTTCATTGGCTCCCGTATGGGTACTCATTCTGTACTCAGAAAGTTTAAGAATAAGCAATCCCATAATAAGAGATTTGGTTTCGTTAGAACCAACTCGGCTGAGATCCACAATAACGTTTTTATCAAACAAATCCTCGTTTGATATTTCGTCCGACGAGAAAATCATTCCGTACAAGCCATTAGTTAATGCTCTAAGCCTTGTAACCAAAGCCCCCGTGTAATCACCCTTATTGTCGGCAGAATAATCACTCTCATCCAACACCTTCTTAATGTTTCTCAAAACATCTTCAAAAGTAGGAAACAGATTATTATCGCACTTATTTTCTGATGTTCTCAAGTCCCATCCCGCGTCAATGTATGCCCTCTCCATTGCATCTTTTAGAATGGCAGGCATTGCGGCATACATAGGCCAGCAAACGTTAAATATACTTGCAAGCCTTTCGAGATGTTCAAGAACGTGAATATCCTCGGGAAAACTAAATGGATTAATTCGAAGCAATACATTCTTCTTTGGATTGGTTCCATACACGGATACATCGCCTCCGCCTAAAGCAGAAGCGTACTCTCCTTTCGCTGGTTCAACAACCAAAAAAGTCTTTTGCTCCTTCTGCTGCTTTAATTCAGAAAGGATTTGATAAACCGTATTGGATTTACCAGATCCGGTAGAACCCGTAATGAATGTATGTGCTGCAAGCTCTTGAATGGACAATCGAACATTTGGGAGAAGCAATTTGCCATTTTCCGCTTTTTGTCCTTCGACATTTCCCATATGATATATATTGCCTAAATCAATATATCCCTGCTCTGACTTATGTAGTTCAATTACATCGCGACCAAACGCGGTTTTTTCTATAACGGGAACACCGCTTATAGATTTCTTAGGTAATGAAAATTGATACGAAAGTTCTCTACCACTAACTAAAACAGCCGAAGAAATATCTACATAGTACGATTCGGGAAGAGAAAGATCAACTCGCGATGCAGGAAGTTTTATTTCTGTACCAAATTCCGGGTGATGAAATCTCTCCAAATACGTGAGCAGATGCTTCATTGCATCACTCTTACCTGTCCATACATTTACAGCAGATGCTTCAACAGACGAATTTTCTCCTCTTATTAGAGATTGGTAAGCAGTTGCCGCTGCGATGGCATCATCATATTTAGGGGAGATGAAATATACACAAGAATTGAAAACCCCAAAATCGCCACACGCGCGCAATCTCTTAATTTGCTCATCTATACGTTCAAGCAATGTTCTTACTGCACGATTATCATATTTAATTTGGAGTGACTCACCGCTTCCCTTTGTAATCGCATTTGCAACGGAATTTTGTGAAGTTAATGACTTGGCAGTACCGTGAGTCGTTGTATCCGTTTTAGCGTCATTTTCACCTTCGGTTCGCGACCAAGAATGAGAATAATTCGCTGATACGTTCGCGTGAACCAAGCCGAATGGTTTACCAACGCTTACACCAGCACTGACACCTGCGGTGTCAGTATTTGTCTTACTTCGCATCGTGCCGTGTGTCATAGCTTGGGCAACGGTTTCATTAGTTGTATCGACTATTCCCTCAATCGTTCCTTTCGTATTAGAGATAGAATCATTTTTGCTTAAAGTATGAACCGACTCCTTAAAAGGAGAAAGTGTGGCATACAAATCTTCATATTGAGAACACAAAGAATCTATTTCCTGCGGTTTCATAGCGTCCGCAATATAAATTGCTGTATATGTTCGTCCACGCATAGAATCCACTAATTTTTCCATTCCTTGGACGAACTCGATACTCTTGATTTCATTATGGTTACGAATATTACCAACTCCGCTAACCGCTGCAACCGTGGTAACTTTCTTAAAACAATTTTTGATGAGAGTAGGCGTATCAAGTCCAACTTTTAATTCTTGCTTTACCAAAGTAGTTTGCGATCCCGGAAATTGACCTAAAAACAGCTTATTAAATCTTTTTGCCACATTTGCTACGGAAGTAGTATCTGTGTTTTGAATAGACCTTGTAGTAACCCCAATATAAAAATCGACTTGTTGAGAAGTTCCCCTTAGCAATAGAACGAGAGAGGCTTCTTTTTCAGAACAAAGCGAAGAATATATAGTTACAAGCTTATCGTGTATGTTCTCTTGTTTGTCATAAACTAATCTGTCTATATGATAAAAGCGAACATTGTCACCTATTTTAATTTGCTCTAATTCTTCAGTTTTTCGTATTGGAAGTACTTGTATCTCATAAAGATATTTCTTCAAAACAAGCGAATCAGCTAAATCGAAAGCATTTTCCAAATCTTCAAGCTGACGCTCATCAAGCAGATTTTCCTTATCAGTTTGTACTTCTTCGTTATCGGAAATATCTTCTTGATTTATTTGCTCATCATTTATACGATTTTCATCCATTTGTTATTACTCTCCTTTCTTGGGCTTTTGACTTATTGTTTTTAAGTGTTGAGTTTGAGTTGTCCTTTTTACTTGTTGATTGCCACGATTACCACAAGAGCTACCGCTACGAGCAATACTGCTCCTGCTATTATTTTGGCATACAGCGGGATTTTTCTTCGGCATATTTGAGGAGATGACAACTCCGTTGGACTTTTTTTCTCTTGTGGTGGAGTAAAATTTCCGTTTTTATATAGATACTTTCCTAATGCAAGCACTTCATTATATCGTTCTACGGAAAAGTTTTCTTGTAGCTGCGAACATTTATGGTAAAACATATGCTTCGTCCATTGGGTTTCGCTGCCATCCTTAAAGATAATCTCCCCAGCTTCTCTTTGGCAAGGCTCAAACAATTTAATCTTCTTGCTTGAAAGTTGAGTTTGGGCAATTTCCAAGAACCTATGCGCCTCAATCCCATTTCCTTTTCCTACCAGATTGTCCTTCAGACAACTAACAATGTCCGTTACTATGCTTATTATATCAGCATCTTCAATAGCTTGAAGAAACTCTTTTTCATCAATTGCACTCACGTTCTTTCCTCCTTAACACGTCTGAATTATCTTATCAGCAAGTTCAGCCAACAATCTAATATTATAATTGACACGTGAAATTTCTTCATCTAATGTTTGACCGCTTTCTTTTATTGTGACAAGCTTTTTATTATAATCAGCTAATGTTCTTTCTGCGCTCTCAATACCTTCAACAACTTGATCTAATATCGAACTTGCACAACCTAATATGGTATTCCGCTTATCTTTAAAATCTTCATCAAGATCTCGGCAGTTGGAACTGAAATCTTTCTCAAAACGACCAATAGCCTGTTTAATTTCGCTCCAAGGATACACAGTGACATATTCCGGATTGCCATACTTTCCTCTTGTCAGCCATCTTAAAAAAGATTGTGCCGCTTTCTTTATAAAATTTGTTTCTCTCTTTTGCGAAATCCTTTTTGTTTCAGTTGAATTCAACATTTTTTTCAGAATGTTCTGTGAATCCTCAATATCCTTAGCTGCAAAGCTCATACCCGCCAACTGCTCAAGCGGAGTTCCTTTTAATTCCTTATGAATACGATTTACAGCTTCGGCAATCTCTCTCATCTGAGATAATTCTTGGCTCTGCATTTGGGCATAACCGCCTAAAGCGCCCTTGTTAAGAGCATTAAACAATGTTGTGAGTTTAGACTTAACTCTTTCATATTCATCACTTGACATAGTAGCAAAATCAGATTGCCTACGCGCTTCCTCAATAATTGGAGAACTATCCCATACTTCTCTAAATCTATGTCTTATATCCACAGTGTTTGCAGGCTGATATTTTGATATATTTTCCTTTTGATCATCAATGCGTTTTTTTAGTTTTTCGAGTTCTTCTTTTCTTTTTTCTTTTTCCGTTCGATTTCTTTCCACCCCCTCTCTTTCGGCATTGTTTTTTCCCAATTCATTGTCCATATCTTTTAGGATTTTCTGCTGTTCTTTACTCATATTTTTTACAGTATCAAGTAACACTTCAAAAGTATCCAATAATTTTTGTATTTTTATCGGGTAAGCATATCTTGATATATAATCTTGTATAGCCGACACAACGCAAGGTATTCCCGATTGAATTTGTAGCACTCGCCCTTTATCGCAAGAAGCAAGTGCTTGCTCATATTCAACCGCAAATTGTACTTTTTTATATCCTGGAATATCACATTCAGAAAAAGGACGGCAAGATTCATCTCGAATCCCGCTACGATAGAACACATTTAAATCGCTTACTGCCTTGTCCAATTTACCATTACATAGAACCATAGGATCTTCTGCATTAAGCTTATGAAGTCCTTCTCTCACAAACAATTCGGTTTGTGCTGACACCATAAATACTTTGGGATTTAGGTAAGAGTCACGAACTCCCCATTTACTTGAATCTGAAATCGAATCAGCAAATAGCCCTTTGTGTTTCTTCAATCCGTCTGCAAGTATTTCATCGCTTTTATTCATAATAAAAAGAAATCTATCATTGAAACCATTATCGTCCTTAGATGCTCGGTGAATATCACGCAACAAGTCTCCCAAAGCAGCACCTTGATAATGTTTATCCGTACAAATAATAACGATTTCCCTATCTTGTCCATTTATCGCTGAAAGTGCAACATCCTTATCGTGATTTACAACCTCATCATCATCGTCCATCGTTGCAGAATTTCGGCTATCTGCACCAGGAGTGTCAATTAAAACAATCCTAAATTTTTTTGATAATTCGGCACGATTTTCATGTGGATACAAATGCGACAAATCTATATAAAGACGAATCTCCTCAATCCCCTTGGGATTGGTTTCCATTTTACCAGCGGGAGAAATCTGCTCAAATCTATTTCTACATTCAAGATCGTTATCAAAAATTTCATCAACTAATACACTATTTTTCGAATCCAATGCTACCAAACGCATTTTTTCTCCAACAGATGACTCGTGAAGCACCTTACATTTTTTTGTTGTAGTCGTTTCCTCAAACATTGGCAAAACAGTTTTGCCGATAAGAGCGTTGATGATAGAAGATTTTCCGCAAGAATAGGTTCCCGCAAGAACAATTCTAAATTCAGAATCAAATGCTTGCGCAAAATTCCTTTCTAAGTTCTCATAGGCTTCGACAGCTTTTTCTTCCCTTACATCGCTCATTATCGCTTTGAATTCATCAGACAACATTTTTTCCTTGACATACTCAATGTTCTCCATCATAGTCTTGTCATTTAAGGTGAATTTGATTTTGTCTTTCTCAAAATCTAAAAGTACGGGACAATCCGGGTAATCTTCGGCTCTTTTCGCAACCTGTACTTCAAGCGAGCGTTTAAGATCATCGAAATCAAGCTTTCTTCCCGAAAATCTCACCTTAATTGTTCCTGCATCATCCTCGTTTATCAAATGTGCAATAATTCCATCCCATTCTCTGTGCTTAATAGGCTCTATCCACGTTTGTAACGGAAGTCTATTATCTAAAAATTCTTGAATAATAAGATGCTCATCGTTCGTTTTCACATCAACATTATCAATCAAAACCTTCGTTTTTCTTTTATAAGGGTTATAAGCAATATCAAGTATCGGCATTTTGATTCTCCTTTTCTTTGCTCGATGTCAAGTAATTGTTTGTTTTAATCAGTTCGATGATTTCTTGTCTTAATGTAGAGGGAGTGATTATCTCCACCGATGATAAATATTGAAGTGCCCAATATTTAATTCCCATAAGATTAGCTTTAACCCTTGCCTTAATCTTACCATCTTCTGCTTCGGACAAAATAATATCCATACCAAATTTTTCAATCACATCATTAAGTACTTTGGGCTCGATAATCATTTCGACATAATCTGTCGCACCCGTATGAGCATATACAGCATTTTTTACGGTTTCTTGGTGATTAAGCTTATTCGCTTGTTCGTCCAACTCATAATCCGTAATTTCAATGTTTTGTATTCTATCAATACGATACATTGATACTCGTTCTTGCTTTGCCATTACACATATCAAATAGTAATGTTCATTGTCGTAAATCATACCATAAGGGTTTACGGTATATTTCTTTTCTCTGCGCTTGTGCAACTTCTTATCAATGCCATAGTCAAAATAATCAAATTTTACCTTAACTCGCTTATCGATAGCTTCATCGAGCATTTCGATGTTGTAGAAGACCTGCTTGTTAATCGTCTTTTGATTCGCACGGATGACGGTCAGATTTTTGATGTTACGTCTGTCGTGTACACTTACTAATGAATGAATTTTCTTAAGAAGTTGTGCAGTCTGCCGCTCGGAAATAAACGGAAACGCACAAACAGCATCTGAAAGCAGATGCGCTTCTGATACCTCCAAGTGTCGATCACGAATATAATACCCTTTCCCGTTTTCTTTGTAAAAAGAAATATCATACCCCAACTCTACAAGAGTTTCAAGGGCTGAGTAGATCGTTCGACGGTCCGGCTTTAAGCCATATAGCTGCTCAATTTTGGATATGATTTCACTCATTGAGAGTATGTGGTTTTCATCAGAATATTCATTTAACACTTCAAGCAAACAAATGGCAATCGCCTTTTCTGTCAGCATGGTTGTTCCCTCCCCTCTATTTGATTTCATTATAGCGAGTCAGCGGTACAATTGTTTGCACACCCAAGAATAAACATCCACCCGCCCAGCGGGTGGTTTTTCACATGCGGGCATAGCCCTCTGTTCTTCGCTATGCGTGAACGCATCTATACGAACTGCCAACTGCGTGGAGATTGTTACCTGCCGCCCGTGAACGGGCCTGCGTCGCTAATCGTTAGCTGTTCGCCTAACATATCTTCTTTTAGTTGGTTGGCGATATACTCCGCAATTCGGCTCTCATTTTTCCTACCGTATCCACGTAGTATCCCTTACACCAAAACTCTCGATTCCTGTACTTATATTTCAATTCGCCGAATTGCTCATAAAGCATCGTGCTGCTCTTGCCTTTCAGATACCCCATGAAACTTGACACCGCGATTTTCGGAGGTATTTCTACCAACATATGTATATGATCCGGACATACCTCCGCCTCGAGTATTCTTACCCCCTTCCATTCACATAATTGCTTTAATATCTTTCCTATTGCCTCTCTTTTCTCATAGTAAAAAATTTTTCTTCGATATTTCGGTGCAAATACTATATGATACTTGCAATTCCACTTCGTATGTGATAAACTATTTATGTCATTTATGCTCATCTTAAATGACCTCCTTTGCTGTTTCTATTTGTGCAGTTGGCAGCCGCACTTCTATTATACAGCAAAGGAGTTTTTATGCCATTATCAACTATCTAATTCTTACCGAACCACGCGTCTAACGCGTGGTTTTACTATACAAAAAAGTGCGTCCCGTGAGGAACGCACTGAAAAAGTGCATTCCCTCATTGTTGTCACACAAGCTCACTTATCCGTAGATATGAGCAAAGAGAGAAAACACCTTTTACCAAGGTAGTCTTCCCTACGGACAAAATAATATGAACTTGTGTGACAAGCACATTATAACACAAAAATTGACAAACTTCAAGAGGGTGAGAATAATTATCTATTTTTCGTCATTTTGCTACTCCGCGCATCTTCAATTGTATATCATAACCTTGAAACAATCGCCTTCGGCGAATTTTAAGGAGGAAACAAAATGAAAGACGAAACCCAAATGGGCGTATGCGACTCTTGCGGTTGTAGCGTACCAACAGGCAAATTGACAGAGTTTGATGGGGAAAGAATGTGCGCGGATTGTCTTCAAGCACGGACAGTTCTTTGCCTCGACTGCGGGGCACGGATCTACCGAAGCGAGAACTCCGGCACATCGGAACACCCTCTCTGTCAGGACTGTCACGACGATCATTATACCTACTGCGAACGTTGCGGCAGGATGATCCACAACGATGCAGCACACTACATCGACGACGGCGACTATCCCTATTGCCGCTCTTGTTATGAGATCGAATGCGACCGCAGCATTCACGAGTACAACTACAAACCCGACCCCATTTTCTATGGTGAAGGAAACCGTTTCTTCGGTGTGGAACTGGAGATCGATGAGGGCGGCGAGGATGACTCGGCGGCGAACAATATTCTGCACGCAGGAAACCGCTCGGGCGAGCATATCTACTGCAAGCACGACGGCTCGCTGCACGAGGGATTTGAGATCGTCAGCCATCCCATGACCTTGGGGTACCACATGGAGAGCATGCCGTGGAAGGATATTACCGACAAGGCGCGCAGGTTGGGGTATACGTCACATCAGGCCGAGACTTGTGGGTTACATATCCATGTCAACCGCTCAAGCTTTGGCACAGATACAGAGGCGCAGGACGAGGCGATCGGGCGTATCCTGTATTTTGTAGAACGCAACTGGAACGAACTGCTCATCTTCTCCCGCAGAACGCAGGAGCAGCTCAACAGCTGGGCACGGCACTACGGCTACAAGGATCAACCCAAGGAACTGTTGGAACACGCCAAGAACGGTTATGCGGGGCGGTACACCTGCGTCAATCTCACAAACTATGCCACCATAGGATTTCGCATCTTCAGAGGAACATTGAAGCTCAATACGATACTTGCCACCTTACAGCTGGTTAATCACATCTGCGAGGTGGCTGTTTCTTTGTCCGACGAGGAAGTCCGTCAGCTCTCCTGGAGCCGTTTCGTGGGGCGGATCACCGAACCGGAGCTGATTCAGTATCTCAAAGAACGTCGCATTTACGTCAACGAAAACATTGAAACGGAGGAGGAAATCTGATGTGCTGTCTGTTTGGAATTCTGGATTACGGAAACAACATGAGCGCCCGACAAAGAACCAAGATCTTGTCAATCCTCGCCTCGTCCTGCGAGGTCAGAGGCACCGACGCGACGGGCATCGCCTACAACACAGGTTCGCATCTCACCATCTACAAGCGGCCCAAAGCCGCCCACAAGATGAGCTTCCGTCTGCCAGCGGATGCCAATGTCATCATGGGTCACACACGAATGACAACGCAGGGCGACGAGAAGTGCAACTACAACAACCATCCTTTTACGGCAAAGTAAGTGGCTCCTCCTTTGCCCTTGCGCACAACGGGGTTCTGATGAACGACGGTGAACTACAACAGAAATACCGTCTGCCCAAGACCAACATTCAAACCGATTCCTACGTGGCGGTTCAGCTATTGGAGAGGCAGACGGATTTGTCATTTGAGAGTATGGCAAAGATGGCAGAGGACTTGGAGGGCTCGTTTACGCTGTCGCTGCTTGACAACGGAAACAACGTGTATTTCATCAAGGGCAACAATCCCCTCTGTATCTACCATTGGCGGGATCGGGGGCTGTATCTCTACGCATCTACCGAGGATATCTTAAAGGCGGCGCTGGCTCGGATGCCCTTTGATTTCGGTATCCCGGAGCACGTGGAGATCAACGAGGGGGACATGATGAGGATCGCGAGCAATGGTGAAGTTGAAACGGCGCAGTTCTCGCTCAAGAATCTGTACTCCTACGGGGGCTACGGTTATCCGTACAGCCATTACCTTGACGATTGGTATACACAACCCATCCGCACCGAAAGCTCGTACAAGGACATTCTCAAGTCCATGGCGCAGACCTTTGGCTACAGCCCCGAGGATGTGGACATGCTGCTCGCAGAGGGCTTTACCTTGCAGGACATTGAGGATTTTCTGTATGAGGGCGTGTACTGTTAGGGTACACCCTATTGGGAGAGTCGGAGAGTATGCCAATAGAGTCGGTTTCGGCATTTTGGAATATGCCATTTGTCAAACCGACCCTATTGAGAATGACAAGGAAAGGAGGATTCATTTATGGTAATTGGGTACATCAGAATATCAACCACCGATCAGAACACCGCTCGCCAGGAGGAGCTGATGAAGAAGCTCGGCGTGGAACAGATTTTCATTGATCGGATGAGTGGCAAAAATACCGACCGTCCCGAGTTGAAGCGCATGATGAGCTTTGTCCGCGAGGGGGATACGGTAATTGTAGAATCCATCAGCCGATTCGCAAGAAATACAAAGGATCTACTTATGCTTGTGGAACAGCTCTCGTCCAAAGGCGTTGAATTCATTTCCGAAAAAGAAGCCTTGGACACGGCCACGCCTACGGGCAAATTTATGCTCACCATCTTCGGTGCCGTTGCCGAGCTTGAGCGTGAGTACACCCTGCAACGTCAAAAAGAAGGGATTGCTATCGCAAAGAAAAAAGGAATTTATAAAGGCAGAAAGCCCATTGAGCGCGATCATTTCGCATCGGTCTATGCTCTTTGGAAGCAAGGAAGAATCACGGCCGTGGAGGCCATGAAGCGCCTGGACTTGAAGCCCAGTACATTTTACAGAAAGGTGAAACATTATGAGAGTTTTGGTTGTTGAACCATTAAAGGAGCCGTATGAGACCCACATTGACGGCAAACTGAAAACCCTGCAAGGATTCGTGGGTGGTCTGATCGAGGCCATATATCCGTTTGATGACGAGCACGTTGCCCTCATTTGCAACGAGGAAGGCAAGCTGCTCGGTCTTCCGCTCAACCGTGCCCTGCGCGATGGGAACGGAAATATCTATGATATCGTCAGCGGCACGTTTCTGCTTTGCGCCGCACCGCCTGACAGCGAAAATTTTGAAAGTCTGTCAAGCGAGCAGATACAGAAATACATGGAACAATTTAAGCACGTTGAAATCTACATGCGGAGGTGAAATTATGATCTGGAGATTTATCGGTTTTGTGGCATCGTTATTACACAAATAAATAATATATTTATTTTGTCGAACCGCATTCTTCAATAATTTTTCAAAAACGAAGGTGCTTTTACCAGTTCCGGTTTGAGCTGAAATAAAATACGCGCATCCAGGTCGCCAGGTCAAATAATCTGTAATAATATCCGATATATATTTTTTCATACGACTCCTTAAAAAACTTTATTTCTGTATTCTCTAATATTATTATATACAAAAAAGTAAGCGATGTCAAGTAAAAAAATACTCCCGTTAAAACTTTATAATAATCGTTCTTCGATTATTTAGAGTTACCTGATTGTATATTATTCCTTTAATAATTACAATTCGGAAAGGAGTTTTATCATGTCCAAAACAAGAGCCCACAGAGAAGGCAACATCAGACAAAGAGCAGACGGTCGATGGGAGGTTCGTATAACGCTCGGCATCGACTTTGCAACCGGCGAACCAAAGCGCATATCACGGTATGCCACTACACAAGCCGAAGCAGTCAAGCTATTACATCAGCTCTCATTTATGAGAGACACCGCGCCAAACCGCTTTACGGCCATTACGCTTGGCGAATGGCTGGATATGTGTTTGGATGTCTACATGAAGCACACACTGAAGCAATCCACTTACAATAGCTACGAAAGCTATATTCGAGTACACCTGAAACCCGCACTGGGGGATCTTGTGCTGCAGGATATCACCCCGCGTCTACTGCAGCAGTTTTACAATTACAAGGCCGAAACAGAGGGGCTTGCACCTAAGACATTGGTGAACATCAACCTATTTCTGCACAAGGCCCTATCCTTTGCTGTTTCCGAAGGTCATTTGCAAAGCAATCCTGCCGAGGCCATCAATCTGACACGTGGACACAAACCGCAAATCGAAATACTGACAAGAGACGAGCAAGCACTGCTGATTCGGGCGAGCTACCGGCACCGATACGGCGTTTTTGTTCGTCTCACGTTGTTTACAGGCTTACGTCTTGGCGAACTGTTAGGACTGCGCTGGGAGGATATAGACTTTCAACTGGGGCTATTGCACGTGCGTCGGACTCTGAACCGTCTCAATAAGAAAGAGCGTCCCACGGCGCACGGTGAAGCCACGACGGAGATCGTCATTCAGACACCCAAATCCGAAAATTCGATTCGGAGCATTCCCCTTCTACCGTCTGTGGCCCAGGATCTTCTTTCGTGGAAGTCCATTCAAGCCAATGACCGTATTTCCGCAGGCGATCAATACTGCGACAGCGGAATGCTTGTAACCAATCCATACGGTGGGTATATTGAGCCGAGAACCTTCAAGGATTACTACAATCAGATATTGGAAATGGGCGGCCTGCGTCACTTTACATTTCACGCCCTGCGGCATACGTTTGCATCCCGAGCGATGGAGCAAGGGATGGATCCAAAGACCCTCTCGGTCATATTGGGACATTATTCGGTATCGTTTACGCTTGACACCTATGCGCACGTTCTGATGGATCACAAGAAGGAAGGCATGGCGCTGATGGCAGATCTTTACACCATGTCCCCGATTGCCACGCAAGCGAACTCCTATCCGCTCATCATCACCACACAGGCGGACGGAACGCTGTCTTTCGCAGCACCCGACTTCCCTGCCGTTTCGTTTACTGGAACGGATCTCCAAGGCGGTATACAGTACATAAAGGAGCGGATTGAGGAAGAATTGCTCACAGCGGTCATGCCTCCCGCGGCAACCCCGATGGCGCAAGTTCCAATGAACGCGAATCAGATGCTCATGCAGATATGCGTATGAAAATGGGCCGGTACACTCGATGTGTACCGGCCAAATTTTATTGTAATTCTTCTTTATTTGCCATTGATTTCTCTGTTTTTTCAACACATTTTACAATGTCGTCTTTGGAACGATAGTCTGCTGGAAATTGACTGTTTATATCCAAATATGGAACTCCGTTAAATTGCAACTCGCATTCAGTATCATAATCAAACGTAGCAAACATATCTACATTTATTCCAAACGGCGTATAATTTTTAGGTTTGTCCAAATACAGTGCAAAGCCTATTGGATATGATGCTATCTCTGAAACCAATACAAAACTATTTATATCAGAAATATTCCCTATTCCCGATAAACTACTAATTCGCGGCATTTGTGTAGAAACAAAATACATATACAGCGAATATTTAGATGTGTCAATCGTCTTGCTTTCTTTTTTCATAAGGAATTGGCGAAGGTTCTCGTCCCCAAAGCAATTATTATTTATATCACATATTAAAGTCATCATTGCTTTGTATATGCGTAAAGGATATACCTTCCTTATTGTAAACGAATAAGAATTTCCAACGGATAGTCCTTCCTGTTGAATCATCACACTTGCTGTTTTTGCCAAATCCGTATACGCCCTCATATACCAAGATCCAGTATTGTTATTGCATTCGCGGCAAAGGCAATATTGCTTGTGTCCACCCTGCTGAATTTTGCCTTTTAGTCCTTTTGTATCCCATGGCATTCGCCCTTCAGCGCCTGCCATAGTTTTCATAACCTCATCGAATGGCAAAACCATAACATTAGTGGAGTTAAAGGCATTCTTAGGAGGAATGTGTTCTGCAGTTAGTTCTTTTGTTTGTCCGCAAACTTTACATTGTCCCGGATGCTTTAATGCCCTCATAAATCAATCTCCATTTTGCACTAACTTTATATAATTATCATAATCAAGATATCTTTGATATTTTCCTACACAAGAAAGTAACTCCGTGATTCTTTCTTTTGCACAGGTTGGATTTTTCTTAATCTCAATATATAGACACAAAAGTTGCGTTGTGGTAATTAGAGCATGTCCTCTTGCTTCGCAATATTTCAGCATTTGATTTGGAAACACATCCTCCACTCGTTCTGCTAAAGGAGTATCACAATATCCATTAACAATGAGAAGTGGCTTTGGAGAGCGTTCTTTCTCTTCAATAAACTGTGTAACCCATTTTTCAAGTTGTGTGGCATGCTTTTCACCTGCACTTTTTGAAACACCTTTGATCTCTGCAACAATATCAGTACCATGGTAGGACGCGATAATGTCACTTCTGCCGGCTTCCGTTTCTGATAACGTAAATCCTATTTCTCGTAAGGTCTCTTGTACAACCTCTTCCAACAGTGTACCATTTGCAGTTATCAAAATTTTCTTTTGCCGAATTTTCTTCAGAATTTCTTTATGCTTCTTTATCTTTGTCTCGATACCACGAAGCTTCTGTAAATCTTGTGCCAGCTTAATTTCTTCATCTTCCTCTTCGAGAATTTTAACACCATCCGACCAAAGCGGGAACGTGTATACACCTGTGGTTGAATTCAAAGCATTGTTTAATTCAAATAAAGCGTCTAAATATTTTTTAGCGTATTTCTTCCATTCTTTTTGAGTTTCAAAATGCCCCTCATCATAAGGATACGGCAATATTATAATTTTACCTTTTTCGTGTTCAAAAACGGCGGAAATAGATTTTTCGCTATTGGGTATCGTCAACAATGACGCTTTTTTAGGAACTTCAAAGTATGCTTCATAGTATAGCATCTCTCTTATTGCTTGAAAGAAAGTAGAATATGGTGGTTGACAGGTTATGTTGAATTTCTCTCCGCTCACCATAGTAAGTTTTAAATCTATGGGCAAGAAAGAAAACATATCAAACTCAGTTACAGGATAAACTCCACGAAGTTTTTTTCTTCCTTCCCCCAACGCCTTGTTATTATTATAAATAAAACAGTTTTCGTTGGTTCCCATCAGAACAAATATATTTTTACCTTGTTTGAGCAATTCAATGAGCTGTCCTTTGATTAGTGAATATTCCTCCACAATTAAGCATGAGTCGTCTTCCGAAATCATTCTTTTTCCTTCAAAAGTTTGAAAAGGGTCCTCCTCGTAATATTGCCCCAAATAACTTGTATCGATTAAAACCGCATCATAATCCATAAATGATGCTGTAGAACGAAATTCTTCATGTGTGAAGCCTTTATAATTTATTGATTCAAAGATAGTATTTATCCCAAGAATATTCCTTGTGTCAAAACTCATTATTACTCCCCCCTCAAATGCTTCTTTCAAAATACTCTGTTCTATGACATTTATTATAGCATAATTTTCCCTCTATTTCAATACCTTCTGTCGGAATACGTTATATCCTCGTCATTCAAAAAGGTTCTTCCCTGTGCTTGCTATATTTTTTGGGGTCAAATTGGGGTCAAATCCAAGCGCAAAAAAGGAGCCGTCCTCCACTACGGCTCCACTTTGCATGAAAAAACACCTGAAATCGGTGATTTCAGGTGTCATTTTGGTTGCGGGGGAGGGACTTGAACCTCTCGACCTCCGGGTTATGAGCCCGACGAGCTACCATCTGCTCTACCCCGCGATATATAAAACTGGTGTGGTGCCGGTGACCGGTCTCGAACCGGTACGATACTCTCGTATCACGGGATTTTAAGTCCCGGGCGTCTGCCAATTCCGCCACACCGGCAGAACCGTCGCCCATCGCACTTATCTCTGACGACTTTTACATTATATCACACGGTCTTTCGTTTGTCAATAGGATTTTCAAAAAAAGAAAAATATTTATTTTTTATTTTTCGACACCGGTTAACCTCCTTTCGACTATTGACAAAAGTCGGAGGACTGTGTATAATAGTGAATATAGCAAGCTATAAGGAGAATGTACGTATATGAAACGATTGATCATAGCCCTGCTTACCGTTGGATTGTGTGCGGCTTCGCTGACCGCGTGTGACGAATTGGATCTTGGCGGTCTTGCCGGCGGCACAGACACAGACGCAAGCACCGTGACCGAAGCCACCGAGGATACGTCGGAGGAAAATGACGATTCTGCCACCGAGGATACGTCAGGAGAGACCGACGATTCCGCCACCGAGGATACGTCGGGTGGAAATGACAATTCCGCCTCCGAGGATACGTCGGGTGGAAATGACAATTCCGCCTCCGGTAGCACAACCACCGAGGGAAACACGAATCAAGAGCCAGAGGATGACCGTCTCCCCGCCATTGACAACGTGGGAACAGAGCATCTGACGGGTGATCCCATCACCGAACGCGAATGGGAAAAGATCGTCATGGCGAAGTACGACAACTATTCCTACAAGTGGACGGTCACGCAAGGCGGCGTGACCCGCGTTTCCTACGGATGTGTGGACGGCCGTCGCTGGATCGAGCGCGTATTCGAGGGTGACGTGGAAATTGAACGCCGAGGCGAATTCTCGGTGGGCGATTCCCTGCTCTACCACTCCTACGACTTTACCGACAACATGTGGGTACAGGAGAACGTCGGCCGCACCTTCAATCATCCCTTGAACGGTGTGCCCTTCGCCTTTTCTGATTTCACATTTGACGAGGCAACGGGCACGTACACCTACCGCGTCCCCACAGATAAAACCTACACCGACGAGCAGATTGCCGCGGGTGCGGGCACCGTTGCACTGCGCTTTATCGACGGTGAGTGCGTCTACCTTGCCACAGTAGACACCGATGAGGCGGGCAACCTCAACCGTATGTCCTTTGAATTCTGGTCGTATGGAACAACTCAGGTGCTCACCCCCGAGACCATCAACCCCGATGCCGTATTGCCCCCCGAAAATAACGGAGATTCCTTTGACGGCACGGTGGATACCGCGCCCACCATGCCCGACCACAACGAGAACGCCAAGCCTGACCACCCCGACCAAAACGGTGACGCGGGCAAGCTTCCGCCCGATCATAGCGCTGACTCCGGTGTTCACACCGAAAGCTCCCCCGTGCCTCCTGAGGATATGCCGATGGAGGACGCAAAGGTTGAGAGTGCACCCGAAGCGGTGCTGCCCCCTCCCCCCCCTGATGACGAGGCCGTCAGCAACAAGCCCCACGAGCCCAATGAACCGTCCGCTGACGAGGACGAGTGGCTGGATCTCAACGGCAACGGAATCCCCGATGCCAAGGAATAACCCTTGGTAAGGGCGCACATGCCTCAAGCGGCGGTGCGCCCGCGGGCGTTCAAAGAACGCCCCTACGGTATATTTGAGAATGATACAAAGCCATGCGGCACACATTACAGATGTGTGCCGCATGGCTTTTGGTGTTATTTCACGCGCACACGAAACCGCTTTTGGCAACGGGGGCATCTTGCGGTGTGCTTCCCTTTCGTGCGCGGCAGGCGAATGGTGG
>JAEIGA010005502.1_pt1 | contig 19346 bp, 20 predicted proteins | sample 9270691 | NCBI WGS metagenome assembly JAEIGA01 (sample SAMN17057246, study PRJNA624740) | gut metagenome | biome: biome; isolation source: fecal sample | host: Bos grunniens | place: China: Xizang | collected 2019 | reverse complement strand
TACTCATGTCCATCAACGGTGCGCTCTTCGCCGCAAACGTTACAGTCGGTATCACACAGGTTATCATACTCGTGTGCACCGGTTGCAGCAATTGCTTCTGTGTAGGAGTGTCCACAAGCGGAGCAGGTATAGGTCATCAGACCAGCTTCACCGCAGGTGGCGGATTTCGTCTCAACACCAACATACTGGTGGTCTGCTACTTCACGCTTCTGTGCACAAACGTTACATTCTGCGTCACATGCGTTATCGTAGGTATGTTTGCCAGTGGGCTCGCCGAACTCATAGTTCTTTTCTTCGCCACACTGAGAACACTTGGTCCAGCGGTAACCAGCCTCACCACAGGTGGGAGCCAGCTCCTTCACAGTTTCGAAGGTGTGCTGACACTTTTCGTACTTGCCGCACAGTAGGCACTTGCCCTGATAGTAAGCATGCTCATCAGACAGGGGCAGCTCAACCTCAGACAAGACTTCGTCACAAACCTTACAACGAGTCTTTTCGTAACCATGCTTTACGCAGGAAGAGTCAAAACGGTCGATGTAAGTTTCACCGTGTTCACCGGTGGGTTCGCCGACTTCGTAGTTCTTTTCAGCACCACAGATGGAGCATTCAGTCCATACATAGCCAGCTTCCTTGCAGGTGGGCTTCAATTCCTTGACCACGACATAATCGTGCTCGCAGAATTCCTTGGCGCCACACAGCAGACACACATTGTTGTGATATACGTGCTCCTCGGACAGAGGCAGAGTTTCCTCGGCGAGCAGCTCGTCACATTCCTTACACAGGGTCTTCTTGTAGCCCTGCTTCACGCAGGTGGACTCGTAAATGCTTACGTATGTTTCCTTATGTTTCTCAACTTCGCGAGTTTCTCCGCAGATGCCGCAATCGCTGTCGCATGCATTTGCATAATCATGCTCGCAGTGGATGGTCAGTGTAGCCTTGGCTGTTGCCAGCTTGTGCTCAGCATCCTTAAAACCGATGACTGTGAACTGATACACACCGATTTCGCTGGGGAAAGGAGCATTCATGGAGACAGACTTGACGTTGTACTGCTTCTTCATTTGCTCGATAGCCTGCTTTACCGTGCTTTCCAGCTCGTTGTAATAGGAGGTCAGCTTTTCGGGAACTTCGGGCATATTGGCGGGCTTCATGCTTTCCAGCTGAGTCAGCAACTCCTTGACGGTAGCGCCGGCAGCCAGAGTGCCAGTATGCAGGATGTTGGGGATAACAACATTCATGTTGCCGTTTTCGTCAACGATGACGAAGATTCTGTTCATGCCGGTTTTATCGTGAATCAGCACCTTGTGCTCATTGCCGTCGTACTGGACCTTATTATCTTCGGCATAGAATTCGGGGTTGATGGGTTCAATCACCAGTGCACCAACAGCTGCACCAACGTTCATTTCGTCAGTGCCAACAAACATAGCGATGACGGTGTAAGCGCCAGGTCTGGTGGGTGCAACATTGCTATTGTAAACTTCACCGTTTGCCTGGAGACCCAGGTACAGGTAATACATGGTACCGGCAGTCTCAACTTCACCAGTGGTGCGGTCGAGGGCAACGGCGTTCATGGTAGCATCGTCGCCGTAAGCGAAGACGCGGTCGTTATTGACCTTGCCATTCTGGTCGACAAACTGAACCTTTACGATGTCAGCTGCAACCAGGAATGCACGAGTAATGGGTTCTGCGTAATACATAGTGTTGCCGGCATCCAGAATGAATGCAACCTGTGCATAAGCACCGATATCCAACTCATTCTTATCCTGAGTCAGGACCATTTCGCCAGCCTTGTTCACGCCGAAGAACACACTGTATACGTGAGCGTTGGCGTCATCAATGTTACCCTCAGCAACGGAAGTTACGGAAGCACCCATATCATAGCCATTACGCAGGGCTTCCAGAGTGATAATGCCGTTTTCTTCTTCGACATTCCAGCCCAGCTCAGCGCGATAGCCATCGGGAGTGATGACAGCATAGCCGCCATTCACTGCAGTGGTATAGTTGGAGTCAGCAACAATACCTGCAACCAGGTAAGCGCCGGCGTCCTTCAAAACGATATCCTTATCGATAGTGACCTGCAGGTAAACATCGCCTACGCCTTCCAGCTCGCTCATCTGATTCAGAACGTTAATCAGCATGTTCAGAGTGTTTGCGTTGATGTTGATTTCGTAACCTGCGTCTTCAACCATCTCGACGTAAGGCAGAGCCTCTTCTAATGCAGCCTTCAATTCGGCTACAGTCATGGTGCCGCTCAGCTTATCGTTGACAGCGTCCATAACCTTTTCGGCCAGTGCGCGTACGGTTGCGTCTTCAATGGTATTCAGGTCGATGATGGCAGGCATATTCACCATAATGACGGTACCTGCATCGGCGGAAAGATTTGCGCCGGTGTTCATACCCATAACAATCTCAAAGCGATTGCCATTGGAGTTAAACATGTCAGAAACGTTGACATCAGTGCCGTACTTGCCGGTGTAAGATTCGACTTCAATCTTACCGGCAGCCTTCTTGATAGTTACCTCTACCTCAGCAACGGAGGGAGCATAATCGTTGTTGCCGGCAAACACAACAGTAGCCTTGCGGGTACCTGCGTTCAGGCTGTCCATGGTGATGGAAACATCAGTAACCTTATCGGTCACAACAGCCTTATCGGCGTAAACGCCCTTAAAGACCAGAGCCAGAATCTCTTCGGCAGTGGCGCCATAAGTAACTTCAACACCAGTGTTCAGTTCAACCTTGGTGGTTGTGCGCAGGTCAATCATAGCAACGGTAGTTTCGGCGGAGACTGCACAGTACTTGTCATCGCCTGCAAAAGAAACGCGCACGCGCTCAGTGCTTTGTGCACCAAACTCATGAGGAGCGGATTCAGTGGGGATGTAAGATGCCAGGCTGCCCAGGCCATACTGGCTCAGGAACTTAGACAGGGAAACTTCGGTGCCGGGCTCAACCCACCACTCGTAAGTCTTGTTCATCAGTTCGATGGAATATGCCAGGTATTCAACCTTCACGTCGGCTGCACTCAGCTCGGGATAGGAATCCTTAGCAGAGTACACAGCATTGAAGATAGCTGCGGAGCTCAAATCACCAAAGGCATTCATTTCGGCAGCGTTCAGAGTCATTCTGACCAGAGTGGTCTTAACATCTACCAGGTACTTTTCGGTGGTAGTATCAGGCTTAAACTTAACAGTAGCAACACCGTCATCAAAATTCAGGGCCATGGACTCACCATTAACCAGAATCTTGGATACGGCGTAACCTTCCTTAGGCATGACCTTGATGACTACTTCTTCGCCAATATTGTACACACCGGAACCATTCCATGTGTATGCAGCATTGGGGGCCTTAACGGTAACAACAGTCTCAACCAGCTTCCAGGAAGCGTGCAGCTCCACAGCGCCGGTGACAGCAGCGTCAAAGTCGTACAGTGTATCGCCGTTCATCCAGGGAGACAGCTGATACTGCTTGCGAGTGGGCTGATATTCTGCAACCTTCTCGCCGTCGACGACATATTCAGTCTTCTGCAGCTCTCCATCAATGAAGAACTTCACTTCGAAAACATCATGGTTGACATAAGTAGCAGTGTAAGTAACATCGCCGGTAACCTTATCAACAGCAGGGGTCCAGCCGGCAAAGGTGTACACAACAGTGTTATCACCCTTCTTGCTGGGAGTCTCGCCGTCGTAAGTAGGCATTTTGCCGTACTCGACATCCTTGTCGGTTTCCAGAACCTTTCCATCCTCATCTACCCAAGTAACAGTATACTTATTGGTAGTGTTGGTGAAAACTGCGGTGTACACAACATCCTGGGTTACCTTTTCAGCAATAGGCTCATCCCAGCCGGCAAAGGTATAGGTGTACTGTGCATCAGCTGCCTTGGAAGGGTCTTTCACAGTAGGAGTGGGCATGTTCACCAGAACGGCCTCTTCGTACACAACTTCGCCCTCTACGACGTACTTAACGACATAGTACTGGTCGACGTCGTCAGCAACACCATTCTTGTTCAGGTCTGCCTTCAGGGTCCAAGTGTACTGGAAGCATCCGTCCACATGCTCATGCTCTTCCAGAATACAAATCTTCTTGTAGCATTCGCCAGTGAAATCAGTACACTCATGCTGACACAGGTCAGGGGTTGCAGAAGCGCTGGTTGTGTAACAGAACTTCAGTTTTGCAAATGAGGCCAAAGCTTTAATCAGAGCGAGACCGGTTTTACCGCCTACATCTGCATCATACTTCGCCTTTACAACGGGGTATGCGGGATGGTCCTCTTTCCATGTGACGTTTCTGCCGCTAATTGTGACGACATCAGTCAGGGTCACAGAACCAGTGTGCTGCGTTTCATCAGTATGCTCACACAGGGCGTACTCAGTCGCGGAACTGTAGCAAGATGCCAAGTGTCCGTCCTTGTGGTCACATGTTTGATAATAGCAACTCTCCTTGTGGGTGTGAACAATCTTGCTACACTCAACCTTGCCGGTCAGCACCCATACGCCTCCCTCGACTGGTGCAGGGGGAGTTTCCGTATTGGTGACAACCTGGTCGCCGTGGTTATGACCCACAGCAAAGACGTTGGTGGGAACCATCGCCAGAACCATACACAAAGTCAGAAGCAAAGCAAGACTACGCTTCAGTTTGTTCAATGTGTTGTCCTCCTTCGAGACTTGATTTTTGTAGATTTGATGTATTATATATTACAGCACCTGATTTGTCAAGCACCATAATGTACAAAAAAAATGGACTTAATGTCGACGCAAAATAAATGACCAACAAGCCTTAGAGGGGGAAATTAACCTAAGGGCTGCTGGTCTAATTAACAAAGTGCAATCTTTCTTTGAAACTATCCAGTGTGTGAATAGAATGGTTGGCTAAACAAGGCACCATCTCGGATGTTTAGTGGTACAATTCCGACAAACCATTCAAGGTAATCAACCTTAATTTTCCGGTAGAGGAGCTGTCGCTCCACGGTTGCTGTGGGTGCCTTTAATGCCACCTCTATTATGACATTTTTTTATTTAAATTGTGCACAATTAAACGGCTTTAGAATGCCCAAAAGTGAGTGATTTTCAACGAGTTTTGTGGTATCTGGCAAATATTTAATAATCTTCCACTAAATGCACAAAATTTTACAAAACGAAAGTGTCAATTTCGGTGAAAATTTGTCACATAAAATATATAGCGTTGTGCACAAAAGAGTACACAACGCTATTTTTACAGTGTATGGTCCTTGAGGAGCTGCTCTGTCGTGATAAGCAGGTAGCGATTCGGGGTTTCTGAATCATTCCAGGTGACATCCACCCAGTAGTAGCTTCCATCTGAGAAGTATACTTTATTCCACGCGTGATTCATTGTGCTGGAAGAGTAGTAATGGCATTCAATACCTGCGGTTAAGCATAACACCTGAAATGCAACTGCGTAGTTGTGACACACACCATTGTCGCCAAACATAGAATGATATGTACTACCATCTCTCTTGGAAGAATCATACTGATAGTATTTTTGCTCGCAGATATAATTGTTGATTTTGACAATCGCTTCACGCTGCGATGTGTTTGATGTAATGCCCAGCTGGTTGATTATACGCTTTGCCTCAGAGTAGACTGCGTCCTGCTGTGTATACACACTTTCATCCCTGCCCCACATGAGAAACATGTCTGGTTTATCATCATAACGATAGAACGTATAATAGAACGGCTCGGCAATATATCGATAGGTGTTCGTAAACCACGAGTAGAAATTCTCGTCTTCCGGCATTTCTACACAATAAGACTGGTCCCTTGTATCCACAATGCGGTCTTCTAAACATTTGAACGCCTTCGTCATGAAATCAACATAGTCAGCGTGTTTTAAGGGCTTCCAAATTAAGCTTGCTCCGCATTTATCTGTATCCATGGCACCTTTTTTCAATGGTAGCTCTTCTTTGTATGTTTTGCCGCATCCGCTGCAGGTATATTGTTTGTATCCATTCTTGGTTGTGGTAGACTCGACTGTTTCGGTAAGCTTGTACTGATGCTCAGTCATTGCGATAGTTTCGGTGTAGGAATGATTACACCGTGTGCAGGTATACTCGAGCATACCGTATGTATCGCATGTTGGCTCTACGCGCTTGGAGGTGTAGCTGTGTCCTACCTTAGGTATACTTTCGCTGTATTGATATCCGCAGCTGCAAGTGTATACGGTTTGACCGTTCTTTTCGCATGTGGGATTCGTTGTTTGAGAAGTATACTTATGCTCATGCGGAGGCTCTGTTGGTGTTGTTGGCGGCTCTGTCGCAGGCGGTTCTGTTTGATTCGTTGCAGGCGGTTTCGTTTCTTCTTTTTCAGGCTCCGTTGGAACAGTCACCGGTGATGATGTCTCCGGCACGCCTGTTTCCGAAGGCATTGTCTCTGGCTCTTTATCTTCGTTACGCTCTGATGTTGATGGAGTAGTTGGTTGTTGTTCAGTTGGGTCCAGAACAAGTGGAGGCAAGTCATCACTTGGTGCATATACCGTTGATGAGCATGCTACTATACCGCAGCAACATAGCGTGACTGCTAAAACTAAAACAATAATTCTTTTCATTTGCACCTCACAGATTTTTTATTGACTTGTGTACGGTTCGACCGCTCCATAAGTCTTGTGTCAGGAAAAATCTATTTGGGGTGGAGGCGTCATTCCAACACACGTCAATGTAATACCAATTTTCTCCAAGCTTCACGCGATTCCACGCGTGACATGCCCATTCGCATGGTCCTGATTGATGTCCAGCACATCCTGTTACGTATTGAGCATCAATCCCTATATATTTGCATATAGCCATAAACACCTTTGCGTAACCGGCACATTGCGCCTTACCAGATTCAATACAGGTGATTGGCTCGTAATATCCGAGTTCATACACAAAGTTCTTGCGCATCCACTCGTTAATTTGCTTTACTGCTTCCAGTTGAGACATACCATCACGCAGCGCTATCTCTTGAACCGTAGTATAACATAACTCATGCAGTCTAACCGTGTCTGATGGAACAATGTTAATCCTGGTTAAACCTGCACCTTCCGGGAAAGCACCTGTAGAAAAACTTCTTTTCACCACATAGCAGGCGCCTTGTAAAACCTTATCTTCAAAAGTGTTTTGAAAGTCAGTCCATTGAGCATATTCTTCTTCATATGATTCTGCTGAAAAGAACAGTCCGAGTTCCTCGCTGGAATTCATGAGGAGAGCCTCGTACAATTTAACAGCGTTTTCATAATACTGACCAAAATCCGATTCTTGCGGTGCAACCATATATGTTGTGATATCGCATGGTGTTTTAATCAATATATTGTGGTCACCGTTAATTTTACGTGTTTCTGTATTGCGAACTTCATGTATAGAGCATCTCTGACATGTGCGTTGTTGTTTTCCTGGCTTCCAGAAATCAGGTTTCACAGTAATTACCCACTCGCTATATTGATGACCAAGAGCTTCTGTATAGTTATCGGTATATTGGTCACCACAATTGCAGGTATATACAGTAAAACCGCCGGCTGTACATGTTGCGACTTTGATATCGCTTATGTATGAATGTACGTGCGGCGGCTCTGTCTCCACTGGTGTGGTTTCTGGAGATGTTATATTTTCAGTTGGTGTTTCCTGTGGCTTTGACGTAGCGTCTGATGTGGATACTGTTTCTTCCGGAATATCGCCTTGATTTGTTGTTTCTTGTGTAATTGCAGGAGGGTTTGTGGGTGGTTCAATAACGGTTTCGATATCTTCTGCACCGGTGAAGATTACAATTGTGCAGCAAAATGTGATTAACCATTTCCAAAAACTCACAGCTTTACCTCCTGTAATTGTTCTTGAATCATGTTGACTGCTTGTTCTGCTAACTCTTTCGTTAATCCTTCATCGAATTCAGTTAGCACGAGGTGTTCTTGGATTTCATATTTGCCGAAATCTCTGAAAAAGTTGTCATCTAAGACGACCCAGGCTTCCGCGGGATTTTTTGCCAGCCAATCGGCGATACCGGCGCCTCTACAGTAACCGTCATCTTCGGTTTTTGCGATAGCTTCGAGCCCCTCTTCTTGCAGGGCTCTGTCCAGGTAATCCGCCCATTCATCATTCAGATTTTTATTCACCGGTTCCCAGCCGTACTTCCATGTCGTGGTTAGTACGATTTGGGCGTTTGTCATGTCGACGATATATTTTAGGTTTTGTACAAACCTTGGTTCAATACCTAAGAACCCCATACAGCGTTCCTTGGTAGAATCACAGTTTAAGACGCCATCGACGTCTAAAAAGATTGTTACCATATTATTTTCCTTTCCGGCAGAGCTTCTGCCAATTGATGAGACCGTATATTGCGAATGTAACGTCAACTAATACGGTAAATGCCAGTATCCAGTTTCCACTGAGACACCAGATAATCAACAACGCAGCGTCTCCGAGTAAATCAATGGTGTACGTTTCGCAGTAACGCAGCAGAAAAAGAATCTCTGCAAGAATTACCGCGGTAAGCACTACTGCGTTTAAAATTGGGTACACACTATTTATACATAGTAATATTACGCACACGCACGCGAGGACCACCAGTCCGCCGATTATAATCGCCAACCATTGTGCGCGATTCATCTTCCGCGTACGTACCTTTCTACTTTTTAGGCTGCGGCGCCAAGTAAACAATGCCACCATACTCCCTGAGGAGGATAATAACATTGCCACCAAATCGCCGTATAGGTTATCCTGCCAGGCAATTAGCGCAGAGCCTAATGCATAAATAATGAATACTATATTTGACCAGTACCATCCTTCTGCACTTGTTATTGCTGCGATGGTACCCAGAATTCCGATGATAGTTATCGCCGGATTTGCCTCGGTTAGGAGACTAAGTACACTCTGTGTGAATAATAATGCAATCCAGAGTGTATATTTTGTATATTTTACTCTCATAATACGGACTCGGGTCCCTCTTCCCTGTCCAACTACTCCTTTGCGGGGTTACCGCGGAGAATCATGCAGTTCATAATTCTCAATATCTCTTTCAAGTTTTTCGAGCTGCTCAGCTCTATCTTGTAGATTATATAATCTACGACCAATATCGTTCACCAGCTGCATCAGCGACTGCTGGTCATAGAGCGGTCGATACGTTTCTCGTGCACGACGCATTAAATCCACGGGCTTGACATCCGCCTTGAGAGTCCACTGTAAATGGTCTAAGGCTACCAGTTCTTCAATTTCGGTTTTACCTGTAAGCTTTTGGGTGTATTCATCAAGAACATTAGGTGTTACGTCCATTGAGAAACCATGGTCGAATAAGGGAGCAAGTCTTTTTATTTGCATTGTATTTGGGTCAATAATAACGCCAATATTGCCGAAGTGGCGGTCGCGATTTTTGACTAAGTAGTCAAACCCTCTCATCAGGTCAACTTCTTTTCCGAAACCATTCGTGTATAACCAATCCAGTGCGGTCTGGTAATTGCCGCCGAGGCTGATGCGGATTTGTTCCAGTGTTACAAATTCTTCATTATCGCCGTGTATAAAACTTGGGCACACAGAATAATCCTGATTGGTTTCATTATCATGATAAATTGCATACGGTACAACGTCCATATCGAATAAGCTTGCAACCTGTGCCGCAAACGCTTCGTTGTAAACCTCTTTATGGTCCGGAGGTGTACCAGCTTTTAGAAGATAGAATTCACCGTTTTGTCCCTGAAACCAACGCTTTGGCAATACACCGTTGGTCGTTAATTCTGGAATATTCCAGTTTTCAATTGTGACAGTGTCATCGCCGTTCAGGGTTACTTTACCAGCTGTTTCATCAAAGCCGTTATCAAAGAAGTTAACGTCTTTCCAGTTGACTTGGTCTTTAATTGGCTTGAACCAGTAGCAATCTGTTAAAGAGCACATATAGCTCTTAGTCGGCATTTCTGTAACGGAGGATACGCCGGCCTTTTGCATCAAGAGTTTATAGTTCGGTTGTGCCTTCGGGATACAGCGGTCTCGGAACCATTTATCCAAGCGCTTATCCTGTAATGGCGCCGGCACTCCTCTGACACCCCATGGCATATGTTCTTTATTGATAACACGAATAATATGTAAATAGCCTGCAGTCATTTCGATTTCAGCAACGTGAATATCTTTATGCATCAAATATACATTCACTGATTTTTCTCCTTTCTCAGGTGATTACAATTCGAATACCTGCAATATTTTTGAGTGCAGCATGCTCATTTTTTGGTAAGTCATTCTCATCGATTGTCTTTTGCCAGTACATATTTCGACCAGACACTTTTAACTCGTATCCAAGCGCTTGCATTGCTGCATTGTATGTAGTGGGTACATTATAGAGGCAAACGGTTTTTCGTAAACGCGACACCACTTGTGCACTATGTATTACCTTTATGTTTTCGGGACTTAGTCCCAGACCATGCAGATATTCCTGCTCTTCGTTCAGTAAACTTGTAATACTTTCAGTAAACCATGCTGCATCAACTGAATTCCAGCTATATCCACGTGATTTGAGAATCTCGCCTATATTGCCTGCATTATATACAAATATTTGCACAACATCTTGTTTGTACTGCACCGGGTTAGGTATATACGAGTCTAACATCTTACGCTTGATAATAATCTCATTGAGCACCTGTGACGTTGAGCCGGAGCGCATAACTTCTTCTTTTGACAGCAATCCCATATCAAATGCCGCGAATAATAAGTCTAAGTGTACCTGATAGAATTTTGAATTATGTCCTTGTGCACGAAATAATGCATAAGCAATGTGATGACTAACTTCGTGGATAGTGGTGAGTAGAATAGCTCTGTATGTTGCTCTTTGTAATCTCAGAATGCGGATTTTACTGCTTCCATCGGACATGTGTTGGCAATCACCATTTATTGTGCTACTTTCTTGGTCTATGCACAACAAAGTAAAGTTCTTGCACTGTTTTCTCTGTCTCTCAGTTCTTTTCATATATGCGACATCAATGATATCATCCATTTGTTGCTTTAAGCGCATTGCTAATTCTGTATGTTCCATAAAACCTCCTAAAGGCTATTCTTTCTCTGTTGTAAGAATGACATTCGGTTGCTACACTGGTTGCCGATAAGGCAATAAAATAACTCCCCGCCGGATATCGGTGGGGAGTTATATGGTTGCTTACATCAGTATGCCAATATTTTTACACTATAATTAAGATATTATGCTTCCTGATAAATTTCAAGATACTTAGCCGGCACCTCTTTGATTTGCCATACACCGTTCAGCGAGCGATAGAGCTGATAGCCATCCGCCGCCAGCTGACGCGAGTTGATGCGTAACACAATCGGCGTGCCATGTCGGGAGCCCACATTCACTGCGGTTGCATAATCCTGGGACAGGTGAACCCACTGGCGTGTCATTGGGCGGAGTCCCTCTCTCATGATTGTATCTAAAAATCTGGTTGCGGTACCATGGAATAGATATTCGGGTGGTTCGGGTTGCTCCATCTCCACCTGCACGCCAGGAATGGAATGTCCTTGGCAAGCCCTGATGCGCTGCTTATGCTCATCATACATATATCTGCCCTTCTCATCATTCGCAACAATTTCATCGAGTTGTGCACGAGAAATGTTTAGCGCCTGAGTGATGGCGGATACCTTTGCCCACCCTCCATCCAGGCTAATGTATAACGGGTCTTGACTGTGACGCAATAAAAAAGCGAGCTTACGACTTACGTTCATACAATTTGACCTCCTCGCTGCGGCAGCTCCATAGAGTTTGGATGTTGTTGCCAGCTGTATTTTGTGCACAAGAACGGCTTTAAGCCTCGCACACATACAACGCATTGCTCGGGCGTAATTTTCGAAAGCTCAATCTTCACAAGACTTTCGTTGCTGACGCCAGGCTTCTCTACGCTTCGCAGGCAACGTGTCATATAATCGGTTTCATTGCAACCAATTCCTGGTGCATATAATAGAACGTCGCAGTTGCCGATGATGCATTCCCACTCGTCTGGATATGTATATTTCAGTTCGCTGAGCATTCTTGTATGTACAGCAAAATTGATATTGTATTTTGACGATGTCGCTAAGCGCCTTGCTAAATCATAATGCCACTGGTCTGCGAAAAACAGCCAATTCTCATCTAATCGATATGTCTTCGAATTTTCGGCGGCGCTATACAGGGCGTCTAAGAGTTGTGTATAAAATAACGAGATGATTTCTTTGTGCCAAGCTGGATTGCTGTAATTGATGTAAATAACATGCTTGCCGGATGTGAGCTGCGTCATGTCGAATGCCTCGCCATTGGTGTTCATCATCTCAACGTAGCTTAATGCGGTGTATACATCGAGTGCCGATTCCAGAAGCATCACGCCAGGCACGTGACGCAATACATCGAGACACTGCTGAACCATGTAACTTCGCGACGTTGCTCGCATAACTCCGCCGTCCCACGGTTTGCGCTTATCGATTTTAGAGTCTGGCATCAAGGATTTCAGTGTTTCAATCGTCTGTTGTTCCTCAGGTAGGCACTTTACGTAATGCAGCATAGCACGCAGCAACGTCTCTGATGTCTTATACTTGAACGGGTCCGCGGCTTTGTGTCTGTATAACATAGCGCTGATGGTATTTTCAATAGATTCTGTATATGAATTTCCATACAGCTGCATACATGTGATTGGATTATAATGCATTCCTTCCGCGGGATTGCTGATATTTAAGACGTGTACCTGATAACCGTTATCTCTCAGGTACTGATGTGTATCATTGTATACTTCACCATTAAAATCAGGAATGACGTAATTACTGTTTGCCTGCAGAATATTGACGTACAGCCACTGGCAAGCCTCACGACCGCTGGTTAATAAGAATGTGTGTCCATTACGGCGTGTTTTCTTTCTGTCCAGGCTGACCGTAATGTCTTGTGTGTAAATTCGATTCTTATGCATAACGGGGTCTGAATATGCCTGCTTAAACTTTTTGAATTCTGTATTCCAGAATGAAGGCTTCTTCCACATCATTATCTATTCTCCTTCTATATTCTTTTCAAATGATGACATTGTGTATATTTTATATACACGCGCGCCTGAAGTGAAAAAGCCCCTCCGAAGAGGGGCTGGGATTAAAGAGTTTCGAATTGAATTTGAGTGTCACGCTGGAACAGTTCCGTGTTAATCCTTTGAGAGGTGAATATATCGCGCAACGAATAGTAGAAAGTTGTGTCATCTACAAACTCATCCTCTGCTGCGTTATACTGCACAATTTGCAACTCAAAACGATTGTTTGGATATCCATCATCACAAATATGGTTACCCAGGTGCATTTGTGCGGGTATGATGATTCCTTCATCTCTGTTACGAGCGAACAGTTTTCTTACACCTTCATCTTTTTTACTTAGAGAGGTTGCGGTAGCCATATCTACTAAGTTGCGATATCGGTGACCATCGCAATGCACCAATAGGATTAGATAATCATCCTGCTTCATATTGGTCAGCATATTCATATAGATATCCGCGCTTTTACACGTCTCTTGCTCAATGAAATCAGCGAGCTGCTGCATTTTGCTGTTGATGAGTTTGACGCCTTGTGTAAGATTGCAGAAGGAAACAAGCACACTTGTTCCGTATTGACACGGGGTGAGCGTTGTGAATTCTACCTCATCCCCCACTTGGATATATTGCTCCATCGCGTTCGTGACCTCATCCTTACGTAGGTAAAAATAACCTCTGGATGTTGCCATGCTGTAGCACTCATAATCGTCATGATATGCGGGTCCATTTTTGGGTTGTCGAATTTTTCGTGTAAACTTTTCGGGCGGATTGAACATATCACCAGCTTTTTCTAACTGTGCTTCTGCGAATGTCGTGTCACAAAATTTGATAACTTTAATTTCCATATTCTTTCCTTTCTTTGGAAACGCCCCGGAGTGTTGTCCCCGGGGCTTGAATTATTACAGGATATCTTGAATTTTGATGTTGTGCTGGTCAATGAAGCAGTGCTCACAGTATGGAGCATCTCCAACCATCAGTCTGACGGAGTCTTCATCGGTTTCAATCAGGCAGCCGCAGGGCTGCTTGCAGCGTCCCAGAAAACTGTAATACAGTCTGTAATTTGGGTCGCCGGTTTCGATAAATGCGCCTTTGTGCACAACATGCTCTGCACCGGCATAGCTTCTGGCTCCCGGGATGGGAATTCTATGCTTCTTGCAGAGAAATTCTACGTAATTCATTAAATCGAAGGATGTGACCCAGTGAGAGGTCGGATGGCGGAAGACATTGATGTCGACCAGCTCAAATTCCTTGGATTTGTTTTTGCGCATCACCATAAATACCAGGTTGCCGGTACGCAGAATGATATGCAGTTTCTTGTTGAACTGTTCCTGAAATCTCAGGTAGGCTTCTTGCTCGGTCATGTCGACGCTCCTTTCATCAGCGTGGTATACTTCACATTGGTTGCACTGGCTGGGGATGTCTTACAAACAAAGCGAATCAGTCGGTCTTTCACGGTGTGATTCCCCTTCTTATCCACTTCGTTTACGCGGACCACATCAATCGAGATGTCAGTACGGTCCTTGACTACTTCCATAAAGTACTTACTGACGTCATCCTTCTCAAAGGTGTAAGAGATGCCGCCAACTTTACAGTGTACGCCTGCCAGGCATGGTCGGATTTGTGTAACGCGTCCAACGGCGTGCCTATGATAGGTAAACACCGGAGGTGCCATCGTTAACCACAAAGGGATGTTTGTGTAGAAATCTTTGTGTTCCATATTTATTCCTTTCCGGCTTACTTGGACATGTAATACCACTTAGAGTTCTTACGCACGGGCTGGAACCCTATGTCAAGCAGTATCTGAGTCACTCTTTTCTTATCTGATGTGCAGAACTGCGTGCAGTCGCTCCACCAAAATTTCACGACCGAGGCAATGCAGCTCGCCGGTTTTCATGCTCACTGCATTGGGATACAGCTGACCAGGCTCTTTTTCAATATCCTCAAAACAAACCATATAGACGTCTTCATCGTCGGGTTTGCGGAACACTTCGCCGGGATTCAACTCATGCAGTTTGCATAAAGGACTTTGATGGTCCACTAATACTTTCATAGAATGTCACTCCTTTTTAGTAAATGTAGCCCCTCCGAAGAGGGGCTTTTGTATTAGTCGTCGTATTCACCGTCGCCGGCATCTTCATCAATGCACCACTCAGGCACACCATCAATCCAACAGCCGCAGCATTCAGCACCGAACTTCATACCCTCAGGATTAAACTCAATGTTGTCCATCATGTATGTCTTGATGTCATCGACATCTACGCCGTGCTTCCATGCAACGCTCTGCAGGAATTCATCGATTTGGAAGTTATCGGGACCATCCAGTTTACCGGAGATTTCGAAGACCTCGCAATAGTGCTTGCCGTTGATTTCTACGACATCCCACCATTCATACACACGCGTGCGGATAGTGGGTTGCCAGGAGCTTCCATCCTCAGTGTAGAAGTCGTCATGTAGCATAAACTGATTGGCGCCGTACTTGTTGGCGAGTGCCTGCCATTCATAGGGACGCAGGTCATGAGCCAGAAGGCGCAGCATGCGATTGGGAGTCAACAGGTACCGCTCACTACCGTTGATAAACACAACAGCACCAAGCTCACCGGTAACATCGTCGCAGAGAGCCTCATTGGCTTCAAAATGCAGCGAGTCATTTGCCACAGCAACTGCAACGCAATTGGGGCACAGACATTTTTCTTCCGCCGCATCAATCAGATGCGTCAGAATGCTTTCATTGCTGTATCCACAGCTGGTACATCTTTTTAACATATTTGGGTCCTTTCCCTGGATTATTCCAGATTGTAAATCATTGTATGTGCACTTCCACTGGGGAAGGAATAATTATTACGCTCTAAGAGCGCAATCAGGCGCTCGTTGTATCCTATATTAACACCTCAGGTCCAAGGCTGCTTTGCTTCTTCCGGGTCGTAGTACAGAGTGTGTGCACCATCCTTGACGGGAGTGTATCCGGTCTTGGTGTACAGCTCCTTAATCCACTGGTCAACTTCGTAGATGACTTTGCCATTTTCGAGGACCTTAGGAGGATACAGCACAACAACCGGCTCACGGTCGTGGGTAATGCGGGCGAGCATCAGTTGCATATTGGACAACATCCAGGTTCCGATACCCTTCTGACGATACTCGGGAACTACGAACAGCTCAACTACCTGATACAGGTCATTGTGGTCCAGTCCACCGCGGCAGTAAATGGTACGGAAATTCCCAAGTCCCATTTCATCAGCGATGATGGACATCTCGGTGTTGGTGTTGTGCATCAGGTCTGCCATGTTGTAGAAGGTACCATACAGCTCAGAGGCGTTGACGCGCTGGTTCGAGGGGATACGCATCACAGTCGCACTGGCGAGGTACTTATCATCTTCATCATAGAGCTTGATGCGGATTTGGTCGATAAAGGGATTTTCCAGCTGGTTGAAGCGAGTCAGATGCTGCGTCTCCACAATGATGTGACAATCAATGGGATTGAAAGTTGTTTTGCTTGTAAACATATCGTTATTTCCTTTCTTCTGCAAGTTCTTGTTGAGTGAGGTGGCGGAAGTTATCTACGCCGGGAACCAATGCAAGGGTTCTACCGTTATCCCACTTCATGTGGAGCTGACCAGCGTCATCGATGTAGTCGATGGTGCCACGAGTACCATCCGGTACAGGCAGCGGGTCATCCATGTGAATCAGGAGAACTCGGTCGCCAGGAAAGTAAGTGTGAGGATTGTTATCTTGCATAATCATGCTCCTTTTGTTTTGATTTCCAAATTTGATATTCTTTGGGCATACATACGGCACATGGACGATAACCAGCCGCGATGGCAGTGGCTTCATCCTTGAAGAATACTCTGTGTTGTGCATAATAACCCTTTTTCAGCCATCTCAGTGCAGACGGACAGTCGAGTCGACCGTAAATCTTTTGCTTTCGATGACCACCTAAGGTTCCTTTCTGCTGCGACAGATATTCTATGCCATGCTCATCTAAAAGTTTGTACATGGTTATCTCCTTTTGAAAGAACCCCGGAGTGTTATCCCCGGGGTTTTATTTATTCAGCGCCTATACTCAGCAAGAGTAGTAGGTTTGTGCACAAGCATGCACCTTCTTATAGCCGTTCTTCACGAAGAAATGTACAGCCTTTGCGTCGTCTTCGACCTTTTTGCCCATCGGAACGACAGCAATCACGGGATTGCCATCATTGGTGATGCGCTTTAAGACCTGAGGCAACTGATTCAGAATGCATGAACCGATACCTTCATTGCGGCGTTTCTTCGGGACCTCGATAGATTTAATGACGTACATGTCGTTATCCTGTAAACCCTTGATATAGGGCTCGGACATAACAGGGTCACCCAGGTCCATCTCAATCGCGATTATATCAGCCTGGCAGTCACGTTCGCCGGCCATGATATTAGCCATGCCGTAACCTTCTGCAACACGCTGCTTATTGATGCTGCGCATATCGGAAGGTACGCGGAGAATCTCGACGGTACCTACGATGGAGTGACTCTTCTGAGGAATAACCTCAACCACAGTTAACTTGATGTCATCCGCGGTGCTTGCGTTGTCAACGCACACCTGCATACCGGAGACTTCATAACTGATATACAAAGTGCTCTTATCCATTACATCAACCCCCTATGCCAAAGTCTCATGATGCCCAGGTACAAATCATTGATATCCTGAGTCAGGTCGGCGTATCTGTTGGGACCGCCGGTGTAGTCCTTCTCATTCTTTGCAGTACGAATCAGGATTCGCTGTTTCCAGTCGCCGTAACGGTAGTCCTGGAAAGAGTAGAAGGCACACTTGCCATCACTGGGGTCAACGATAAAACCGGATGCGCTGCACCAAGCACCCTTGGTGGGGATAATGGTGCACTCAGGAAACATATCTTTCAGCATCGCCTTAATCACGCGGTTGAATTCCGCGCTTCTGGGCTTGTCGGGGATTTCATGGTCGTAATCCTTGCGAAGAATTTCTTCGACCTTCTGAACGTATTGAATTGTTTTCATCAGGAACTTCCTTTCTTTTTAAGCTTGCCCCTCCGGAGAGGGGCTTATTTATTATCTGATGTTAGTAGAAGCACTCATCGTCTTCATAATATTCATCAGGGTAAATGGTTGGGGCGCCAAAAACAGCAATCAGCTTCTTGTGCTTTTTGTTATACACAACACCAAAGCTTTCGCTCAGGATGATACCGGACATATGCGGGACATTACGCTTCCACTCTTTCAGCCATTTGTAGGGATGCTTCCCATAGTAGGCGAATTCCTGGCAGCCATACTGGAACAACAAAGACACAAATGCAGTCGGTCTTGTAACCTTATGCACAAGCTTTCCGTTTTCATCCCAATTGATAGATTCGTGTGTGCCACAAGCAGCACATTCCATTTCCTTGGAACCAGTCGCCATATGCTCGGTTACAAGCATGTCGCCGCGGCAGTAGGGGCACCGCTTCGTATCAGAGAAGTAAGACATTATTCCACCTCCTCGCTGACCAGGACGTAGCAGCCATCGGGCAAATCCGCAGTGATTGCGGTAATCTGCACAGGGCACTGACCATTGTCGTAGTGGTGGTAAATTTCCATCATCTTCTCGAAAGAGCAGTCGGTGATATACTGCTTTATGTCGGGACCATATTCGTCTTCAACTTCGCCGAGACCTTTTGCCAGCACCTCATCCAGAGGTACGTAGAAGAAGGTATACTCAACAAAGCGGCAGTCGGTTGCGGTACCGTCATCGGCGCAATAGCCGTATCCGAAAATGTGAGCGACGCGTTTGCTGTTTTCGTCAGTTTCGATTGCGAATACCGTGTCATCGAAGGTAATGTTATCTTTAGGATTGGTATTCATGTTATCCTCCTATATATTGAGATGTAACTGCCGTGAATTCACCTTGCAGTTATCGTATGCCTGCCAGCTCAGCTTGTCACAACCCTGATTCGGGTCAGTGTAGCTTCTGGCTTCGCAGGCTTCGTAAGTTGTAATGCAGGATGCAGACACAAGCTTCAAAGGATATGCCAGCTCATCTACTTCATCGTCGTAGGTTCCAATCAGGATACCAATTCGGCGGTTTCGAAGAGTATTGGCGTCAGCCTCTTTCATGCCTGTGAACTCGCCTTCGTACCGGAGCATGTCTCCGATAGTCTTGTCAGTGTCGCGGGGCTTGATACCCATCAGAGATGCTCGGGATATGATATCCTCAGTCAGAGGCATCTCGTGATTCCAAAATGCAAGCAGCTCAAACATGTCGTACTCAGCGGCATTCATTCCGTTATGGAGTTTGCCATGACCTTCGTAATTGCTCTTGATGTGCCCGCCACCGTAGGCGGCGGGTATCAAGAACTTAAACGGGGCTTCGTACATAATATTGG
>JAEIGA010005501.1_pt1 | contig 19347 bp, 16 predicted proteins | sample 9270691 | NCBI WGS metagenome assembly JAEIGA01 (sample SAMN17057246, study PRJNA624740) | gut metagenome | biome: biome; isolation source: fecal sample | host: Bos grunniens | place: China: Xizang | collected 2019 | reverse complement strand
TCTCGAGACCGCTCACTTCGATGGTGAACTCTCAGTGGATCTCTCTGCATATAAGTTTATCCCTGAGTCAGAAAGTGCGAAGCGTGATCTCTATAATTTCTCAGGTTCGTTCAATAAAGAATATCTGACAGGACTTGCTGAACAGTTACAGTACACCTTCTATCTCACAGACTACTATTACGATGGAATGGTAATTGAGGTAGAAATGAAGGGCTTGAAATTTAATGAGGGTAAGTTGCCTGCAGATTGGGATAACTGGAGAGATCTTGGAAATGGCATCTATGCTGTTGAGTACAAGCCATCAGGCTTCTTGAATGCAATAACAATCAATCTTGTCCCTACAATCCAGGACGCTAGCGAAGATTGCATCATTACAGTCCAGGCTCCGGGATACAATAAAGAAACGGATAAGATTAGTGCAAGAATCCCAATTCCTGCTGGCAAACTGGAGATGACACTCCCATCATCCGGAGGTATGGGAGGTTGGAATAGTCCAACATTTGCACAAGGAGGTACTATTACAATGTATACATCTAGTGGAACTCAGATTGCCTCATATACTTACGAAACGTCAAATAACAATAGGACAGCAACTAATGATGACATTATTGAGCTAATAGGCGTAACAGGTACAACTTCGGTATATGTAACCTATAGTGTCAATAATTTTTGGGGAGGATCAACCACATACAGATCAACAACCTTCACTATTGATGATGCTAGAGATCAAAATGGAGTAACATTAGAGCTGAATCAAAGTTAAGACCCTCAAATCATTAACGTATAAGATGAAACAGGTTCGAAGAGTAATCTTCGGACCTGTTTTTATTTTATTCAATCTCATAGTACCGAGAATAAGTTAAACTAAAGTAAGCATCCGACAAAGTACATATTGACCAATTAGCCGCCATTACTGAGGTAGTACCCGGTAGTGGCGGTAGTAGTTGGTAGTAACTGGTTATTACCTGCTATTAGCGGGTAGTACCTGCCAGTTGCAAGGTAGTAGCCATTACCCAACACTGAGAAAGAAAAAAGGCAGCCACAAATGATATGGCTGCCAATATACTTACCCCAAAGATACGTACGGGAATCACCTCAAGGGTCAAGGCATCGCTAGCGGGGATTTTGCATGTCCGAAAGCCTATCCTGCGTACGTTTTAATTCCTCAATCGCAAAAGTAGGTGTTTTTAATAAAACTGCAATACCATACTTACATAAATTTGCGACGTGATTCGCATCCTTCTTACACCCTCACGTCCATGAAAAGGGTGGGTTTTGTGGACGACACTGGGTTTGGACCCCCTCCCGTCCACGAAAAGGGCGGTTTTTGTGGATGACACTGTGTTTAGAACCCCTACTGTCCATGAAAAGGGTGGGTTTTATGGACGACACTGCGTGCGGAACCACTCCCGTCCATGAAAAGGGTGGGTTTTGTGGACGACACTGTGTTTTGAACCCCTACTGTCCATGAAAAGGGTGGTTTTTATGGACGACACTGCGTGCGGAACCATAAGAGGTTTTATTAATACAGACCAGTATAACAAAGATTGTCCTGCTTAAAGGTGACGCTAATCATACCTTTAAGCAGGACAATCTGAAGCAATTACTTTATCTGTTCTGGTTTATTTTCTTACAATACAGAACCCGCTGATGATATATTTTCTCGTAGGTTCAATGTCTTCATCTATTTCTGTGGTGATCTTTAGATTTACTATTGCATTTGCTTGAAGGGCAATAGCTTGCTTAACGGCTGCACGCAAGAGTTCGTCTGAAGTTACTACCTCTTCCCAAACACCATTATTAGATATACATTTGGAAGCCTTCGACTTAGGAGAATCTCTATCAACCAAGGCTGGAGTCACTTCTATTCTTATCTCTCCAATGGGATCAAAATCCTTGGTGTATGGATCAGGACTAAGGTAGAAACCTTCGGAAATATAAGGTCTGTAGTCTATTATAGTTGTTTTAACAACACGTCTGGTCGGTTTATAACTTGGAAAAGGTATAGGAGAGATATTCATATAAAATACTATTTTGAGATTAGGATTTAAGATTATTTTTTATGATTAAGACATTTGACGAGTCCAATAACTCAAGCACTATAGAAGAGGGACTCTTTGACAAACTGAAAGCAAGAAAACAAATTATAGAAGTTCAGGGTATAGTTATAGATTTATATATGTATATGAATAAGTCATCGGGCAATCCAGCCGTGTCATGAGGTACTTGTGGAATGTCTGGCAATACTTCTTCGGCAGGTACTGAAATTTTCCTTCGTTGGATACAAATTGAATCAGGCAGGGACCATAAATCTTTTTGCCGAGCAGTTTTGATGCGGCCTTGTTTTCTGTCATATCAGACGGCTGCTTTGCAATGTATGCCTTGAAGGCTCCATAGCTTGTATATCCCATATCCTCGGTGACGGCCTGCAGAACAGGGAGGTTTTTATACTCAAGCAAGATGCTTTTCTTACATTTGAGCAAATCTCTGGCTATCACTTCCTCAGAGCGATATGTCCGGCCTGGGCGGAGATATGCGCAGCATTTTCCCATGAAATATGCATCATTGCCCGAAGGCTCTATCACAAAGAAGCATTGGGCTTCTTCGTCATCGGTTGCAGTCACCACTTCTGGTGAGTCGGGAACAGGAAGTTCAAATTGTAGAATGAGATTCGTGAGTAAAAAGCGCTCCTGATCTGACATTGATCCATCAGCCATGATAAGATTGAACAGCCTGTTTGAAACCTCCTGCTGTGTCGGCTGGTCAAGTTCATGTATAATACTCAGTGCCTCTTCCAGTTCCATCTTATCTGCAGAACAGAGCAATTCCTTCATCTTGTCATGATCCAGCTTGAACTCTTGGAGAAAACGGATAAGGTTTTCGCTTTCTCTATTATCTAACTGTCCTAATTGGGCAGCGGTAAACAAAAGTTTGATGATGGCCTCAAGCTGCTTCAATGATACTTTCATATGTTCAAGATATTAGTCAGGTATAACTTAGATTCGAGGTTTATAGATCCATTAACTCCCTAATTGTCAATTCTATATCATGTGTAGGAATACTGCCGCCGTTGTGCTCAGCCTGCTGTCGATGGTGCTCCATTGACCTTAGCAATGACTCCAAGCGTTCTTCGGCGCGTCTTAGCTTGTCTTGGGCATGGTTTAAGGCCAATTGATCCTTAGCTGTTTCTTTTTCTGCCACGGCTTCAGCATAGGTGTTGAGCCACGACTTTGCACTTGCTGCGTATCCATCAAAGAACTTTCTATGTCTGCGGACTTCTGCTTCATTCACATAAGAAGATTCGCCGCCGACGTCAGAATTATTGCTCCTGCTGTATGTAATACCTGCTGATTGGTCCTCACTATAGTGGTCTATGATTGCTGAAATGGAATATGAAAGATTCTCAATCTCACTGGCGATCGCTTCATATTGCCTTTTCTTGACTTCTTTCAGAGCCAGATTCCTGCCTTCCTTGGCGGCAGGTTCGCCGTTTCTTACTGCAGCCTCATACCACTTCAGTGACTCATCCCAATCAATCATGATTGTAGTGCCATATCCTGTGGCATACATTTCTCCCAAGGTCATCTGTGACACAGGGTAACCCATGCTGGCAGCCTGACCGATCAGATCTGCCGCCTTATTCATATCGGCCCACTGTCCGACTTTACCATATGTTCTGCGCATTAGATAGTATCCATGCTGGTGAATGGCAGGAGCGTAGCCTGCATCAGAAGCTGGCAGGATTGTTTGGATAGCCGTAGGGATACCCTCGTATACCAGGTGAAGATCGGCAAGATATTCATATGCAGGTATGAAGCCCATATCGCATGCACTTTCGAAATATGGGATCGCATCTTTTGGCTTTGAGTCTATCATATACAATTTATATCCTGTCAGAAACGTCTCCCACGCTTCATCGGTGACGGTGTTGTGTTCCTTGCCGTTGAGATAGTACTCTATCGCATAGATGATCGGCCACCTCTGCTGATTGTGTACTGATTGTTCAAAATAGTCAAGAGCCAGCAGATAGTTGCTGCTTCCGATACAGAGACCATGCAGATACACTTCACCCAATCCGTAGGCACCTCTTACATTGTCGTACTCATACGACTTGATGAAGTGTTCCAAGGCCCTCTCTTCGTCACGCTCACATCCTCGTCCGAGATAGTAGCTCCATGCAAGTCTGGAATGAGTCAGGGTACCGAAGAAATGATCGGTCGGTTTCAGCGATGCCTCGGCCTTTAGCAACCAGATGAAATTCTCATCCCACTGCTTCAGATTCTCAGTCATTTCTGCCATGAACCAATTTGCCGCTGCCATTTCCTCCGGGACCTTAGCCATTACCGTTGCGTAGCGGGCTTTGGTCTCCTCCAAAGCGTACGTGTAGTTGTGTTTCAATTGATGTTGAGCCACAACTTTGCTGAAAGCTGTCCTCAGTTTTCTTGTAGGTGCTTTGAGTTTTGGAATTTCCGATTGCGCCTGAAGCTGAGCAGGCATCATTGCGATTGCCAATATGGCGACGAAGCATAATCTCAATAGTTGTCTAGGTGTCTTCATATGGTCTTTCCGGTTTATGTTGTGATCTAAAATTTGAATGCTGTTTGTTTAAGTATTATACTTTCATATGTCTTGGGATTTTAGTCAAACATGAATGATATGTTCTCGAAGTCGCCATTGATATACAAAGATACGGATTTTCGAGGAATATCAACTTGTCATTATTTGTTATTGCTTATCAATGTTTATTGCCCTGAAAATCAGCAATTTGCCATCCACTCCCGTCCACAAAAAGGGTGGTTTTTGTGGATGACACTGGGTTCGGAACCCCTACTGTCCATGAAAAGGGCGGTTTTTGTGGACGACACTGTGTTTGGAACCCATCCCGTCCACGAAAAGGGCGGTTTTTGTGGATGACACTGTGTTTGTGAACCCCTACTGTCCATGAAAAGGGTGGGTTTTGTGGACGACACTGGGTTCGGACCCCCTCCCATCCATGAAAAGGGTAGGTTTTATGGATGACACTGTGTTTGGAACCCCTCCCGTCCATGAAAAGGGTGGGTTTTATGGACGGTGTACTTCGGAGCTATAGGTTGTCCGTAAAAAGCCTGTGATCAATTATTGTCGAAATCATAACCGACTAAATGTTCAGAATATCGGCTCCAATTAGATGCTGACTTATATAGCTCAAGCGATTCGATCGGTACATAAATCTTGGTGTCATTGTCACTGTAGAACATTGACGCATTGCACGCAGGTGGGATTGTCGCTTTGCAATAAATTGTCTTCAGCCTCCAACATGACCGAAAGGCTTCATCTTCAATTAGTGTTATGTTTTTAGGAATTATGATATTGGTAAGTAAACCACATTCGAAGAATGTTCTATGACGAATCGTCGTTAATGTATCAGGAATATTTATACTAGTAAGTTTCAGACAACTTTTAAATGCTCGTGGTCCAATCACTCTAACACTATTGGGAATGTGCACGGACTTTAAATTTGCGCACCAGATGAAGGCCGCTTCTCCAATTTCAACTACACTATCCGGTATAATCATTGAACGAAGTCCGTAACATGTCTGAAATGCACTTCCGCCAATTATAGTCACACTATTAGGAATAACAACATCAGTTAACTTCTTACACCACCCAAAAGCGTATTTCCCAATCAATGTGACACTATTGGGAATATTAATGTTAATTAAGTTTCCGCATACGCTGAATGCGGAATCACCAATAGATTTGACTGTGTTTGATATATCGATATGTGTCAGGGTATTACATTGACTAAAAGAAAAATTACCAATTGATGTTATCGTGTTAGGTATAAAACATTCTCTATCACCACACCCTACCGCGAATGCAATGACATTATCATCTTTGATAAGATATTTTCTATCTTCTGATGCGTATTTTCCTCTGAATTCGGATAGTTTTATGCATCCATAGAAAGGGTTGCAACCAATTGAGGTAACATTGTCTGGAATGGTTATAGCAGTGATGTTTTTGCATCCACAAAAGGCGAAATCTTGAATTTCTGATACACCTTTGCCCATAGTTACAGATGAAAGCCCACTGCATTCCTCAAATGCTCGTTCCTCAATAACTTCTATAGTATTTGGTAGAATTATGCTATTCAAGTTATAACAGCAACTGAATGCATATTTATCAATTTTAGTCAAATTGTATTCAAACGTCATTACCCAACATTCCCTTTCCGGATCATAGACGTTGGATAGAATCTTGGATTTGAAGGAATCAAGTCGACACGGGACGGTAGGTTCTTCGGTGCTACCATTAGTATACCAAATTTCATTAGATTTAGGAGTACATTTAGTCATATCGCCTTTCTACTTTGCAACCAATCTAATTGACTGATCTGTTATCTCTATAATTTTACGTATTCGATATCTTAAGCCTAACCCGCTAATTATTCTTTCATATACTTTATCTAGAAACTAATATGATGGTTTTCTGGAGGACAGATCAATTGATTCGTAATACTGCTCTAAGGTCTGTCTGGTGCTGTTCGATTATGAAAGGCTGAAGCCATGAGACGATACCTTTGAAATACTCATACTGCCTGATTACCTTCTGGCGCACCTTTACGTCTGCGCATTTCCACATACGTACTGACATGCTGTCCTCTAGATAATGATTCAACCACGGAATCCTTACACCCGTGAAGATGCCGTCGTTTACCAATTTGACTGGAGTGTGAAAACTCCTGTCATACCTTGTTCCATGTACTTTGTTTTGGGCTGCCATTACATAAATATGCATGTTGGCATTCTGCAAGGTGCCCTCTCCATATACAAGGCGCGCAGAGTCAAGCAGGAATGATGAAATCGATGCGAGCCTTTCAAAGTCCCCCTTGCCATATGCTGTCTTTGCATCTATCTCAAGCAGCTTGTATGTCAATATGCTTCCGAGGCCTTTAGTGCAAATGTACGGAGTCAGCTTCTTTAATGACTGGTTTGCGCGTTCTGCGGCTCCTGACGTCAAGTTGTCTGAAATGACCGCGTCGGCATAGTATAGATATGCTTCTACATACATATCGTAATAATGCTGGAAGCCATCAGGGATTGATGAAAGATATTTTTCAAAATCATGCACACAGTCAACCACTGACTTCATATCATCGATGAGATATACCGCCTTACATTTAAGCAGGAACGCCTTGGAAAGTATGTCAGAAGGCAAATCCGAAGGCTTTCGGAACAGTTTAGCCAATCCTTTCGGAAGCGAATACTCTTCCAATGCAGCCTGAGCCTTGGACACTAAACCAAGGTCCAGACGATATTGCGCCTGGTAAAGACCTGTCATACGAGGAGTATGCTCGTTGGATATAGACAATATGTTTCCATAGCACCAATCAATATCCTCTCCACTATAGCATGCCGATGCTGTATCAGCAAGGCGCTGATAGTAGCGTATCCTTTCCTCCCACGAATACGCATCAAGCCTTTTCCCGTACACTGCCTCCGGCTGTGTGTACATATATCTCGGCCTGTTCATGCCAATGATCTTGCTCCACAGTTTATGCAAGTCGCCTTGAGAAATCGAAAAGACATATTCCGGACTGAGAGCCGCAGAATGGATGAGTGAGATTGCATTCTCTCTGATGTCTGCATCCATTGGGTAACGGAAAAGTTGGAAACACAGATCTGCCAGGATTCGTGAAGTACGCTGAACGTCAGCTTTCTGAATGAAATATGACACCAGTTCCGCTACCGTCTCCTGACGGTAGGTTCCCGTTCCGATCAGAGTCGTCTCATACCTCCAGCCCTGATATGGGAAGGTCAGTCGCATGTTTCCTCCCGTGCAGAGGCGCATCAACGAGGAACCGAAGATCGACCATTCTGTCTGTGATATGCCACCCGCCTCCATGATTTCCTTTTCGGATATGCCTGTTTCCATTATGGATATGATCGTGGCTGCCTTGAGGAATTTCTCTCCCAGTCCTATATTCTTGAAATCCGACTGTGCAGAACAGATGGAGGCGCTGAACAGTTGGTCCATATACTTTCCATCAGAGACAATCATGTCTATCTTCCTTCCGATCTGTTCGAAGGATCCGAAATTGACAAGGTCATCCAGCATGACCTTCAGCATCACTGCGTTGGATGCTGAAGGGCTGGAGGCGATCTTTTGGATCTGATCCTCATTCAGACTTTTGCCATAGAACCTCAGATAATTGCGTACGAAAGCGCAGATCTGATCGGAGGACATGCCGGACATCTGAAGAGAATTTATCCGTCGCGCGTATGATATGTTGACTACTATTGGAGAGTTGTGCGCTGCTCCTACAAGATACTGGACCGATGAAGGAAGAGTTTCCGTCCACTGCAGAAGCTCGACCGCTTCATCATTGGTGAGCATATCTGCATAGTTCAGAGCAAGAAGTCCCCACTTGTCCTTATCGAATGGCTTATGCGCCATGACGAACTTTTTCAACTCCTTGATAGGGTGTTCTCCGGCGGCTATATGTCTGAAGTCAAAGTATAGTATCTGGCTTGAGCTGAACTTCTGTCTGAATTTCTGCACTGCATAGGCAAGGATTTCGTTATATCCGCCGCCATGCTTTCCATATAGAATGAGCCATCTCTCCCTCATATGCAGCCACGACTCAATCGTCTCCATTTGTCTGGCATAGTCGCAGAATGTACGGCTGTCCTTGTCGAGGTAGTAATTGTGTTTACCGATGAGAGAGTCGATATCGTCATTCGCAGCAGGGTAATTCCTGTCGATCATTGCTTTCAGTTCGGATGTCAGTTCTGCTGCGAACTCCTGGATGGAGGAATATGTATAGCATGGGTACTTTGTCTGAGAACGTACCTTTTGCTTTAATTTTGCCAACTTGCATTGCGCTTCGGAGTCAGTTTTCTCCTTAAAGTTTTCAGGCACCTGAATCGATTCGTCGCGCATGAAGAAACAGGCACTCGCATTGTCGTCGCCGCGTAGGGCGCCATACATGAACTCCATTTCTGTTATGCTTGCACGCTCGCGGACTGCAAGTTCAAGCCATTTGCGCTCCGCAGAAAGGCTTGGTTCCAACTTGTCAAGTTCAGCCTGCGTAGGTACCCATCCATACCTACTTCCGAGAATTCCCACGAAAAACGGACGTGATTTCCTTATCTCGTCAAGGCAAGCGGAAAGGACAAGGCCGTTTCGGCTGTCATCTTCAGATATTCCCCACCTTAAATCAATCGGAACAAACTCCAGGTATCTCTTTTTGCAATATTCCGAGATTTCAGGAAAAACATACTTATTGAGGTAGTCCCTCTCTTCATTCATATCCATGAATGTGGAAGACAGGAACAGGCGGACTTGTCTGAAGTTAGCTGACATATGTGTTCTATTAGGATTTAAGATTGTCCTGCTTAAAGGTGACGATGAACATACCTTTAAGCAGGACAACCTGTATTCTGAAGCTTACAAGCTTCCGGATCTTTAGTTTGCGCGGACCTGCTGGGTTGGAGCTGCCTTCGGCGCTGCCTCATTGCCGGCAAGCTTGTCGAACTCTGCCTCAGTGATGGTCTTGCAGTTTCCGTTGAATGTTGCTCCAAGCTCTACTGAAAGACGACGGATGTGGAGGTTGCCTGAAACCACGCAACCATCCTTGAGAGACAAGGTATCCTTGACAAAAAGATTGCCCTCAACCTTACCCCAAAGGTCAACATTCTCGCATACGATGTCGCCCTTGATGGTAGCGGACTCGCCTACTACAACGCGGCCCTTTGACTGTACGCGGCCTTCGAATGAGCCGTCGATGCGGATGTCTGTAGGAGAGAGGATCTCACCCTTGATGACTGTTCCTGCTGAAATACGGCTGATTGAATTGACATTAACTGTCGGTTCTGTCTTTGCCATGGTGATATGGTTTTATTAAATTAGTTGATCTGTTTATTTGAAAGATTGCCGCTATGCCTGTGGCTTGCCGTGGCAGTTCTTGAACTTCTTGCCTGAGCCGCATGGACATGGATCATTTCGGCCCACCTGCTTATCCACATGTACAGGCATCTTGCTCTTAGGCTCGCCACCGTTTGTCACGAGATCCGTCCTGCTCGTGTTCATCTGGCTCATGTCAGGCTTGCGAGGCTGCGCGGGAGCCTGAGCCGGAGCACCTTCCCTAAGCGGAATGTGAGCCCTGAGAAGGAATGCAAGCACATCCTTGTTCATTTCCTCGAGCATCTGGCTGAAGAGGTTGAAGCTCTCGAACTTGTAGATGAGGAGCGGGTCCTTCTGCTCATAAGTAGCATTCTGAACTGACTGCTTGAGGTCGTCCATGTCTCTGAGGTGCTCCTTCCAGCACTCGTCGATTCTGTAGAGAACGATGCTCTTGCTGATTGCGCGTACAAGCTCACGTCCCTCTGACTCAATGGCCTTTCTGATGTTGAGAAGCACCGGATATACCTTGCGTCCGTCTGAGACAGGGATGCGGACAACCGCATCCTCCGGCATAGCGGCATTGTGCTCGACGATATCCTTGAGGATCGGAAGTGTTCTCTGGTTGATTGTCTCCATACGGCGACGGTGAGTCACTACCATGTTATCGTAAAGCTTGGCTGCAAGCTCAGCCGGCTTGCCATGCGCATATGTCTCTTCGTCGAATCCAGGCTCTACGGAAAGGGCCGAGATCACATACTCGCAGAAATCCTCATATGGCATGCCCTCTGACTTCTCGACGATGATCTGAGCGATATCCTGCATCATGTTCATCACATCGATCTCCACTCTCTCACCTGAAAGGGCATTGCGTCTCTTTGTATATACTACCTCACGCTGTGAGTTCATCACGTCGTCGTACTCGAGGAGTCTCTTACGGATACCGAAGTTGTTCTCCTCTACCTTCTTCTGCGCTCTCTCCACGGCGTTGTTGAGCATCGGTGCCTCGAGAACATCGTTCTCCTCCATACCCATCTTGTCGACTACGGAAGCGATCTTCTCGCCACCGAACAGACGCATGAGCTTATCCTCGAGAGAGATGAAGAAGATTGACGAACCTGGGTCTCCCTGACGTCCCGAACGACCTCTGAGCTGACGGTCAACTCGACGGCTGTCATGACGCTCCGTACCGATGATTGCGAGACCGCCTGCGGCCTTCACTTCATCCGGAAGCTTGATATCGGTACCACGACCTGCCATGTTGGTTGCGATGGTCACTGTAGATGCCTCACCGGCATGCTTCACGACCTCTGCCTCACGGGCATGCTGCTTCGCATTGAGGACCTGATGCTCGATGCCGCGAAGGCGGAGCATACGGCTGAGGAGCTCTGAAGTCTCCACGTCTGTAGTACCCACGAGGACCGGTCTGCCGGCCTTTGTAAGTTCTACGACTTTGGCGATGACCGCCTCATACTTAGCCTTCTTGGTTCTGTAGATAAGGTCATTCTGGTCGATACGTGCGATCGGTCTGTTTGTCGGGATCACAACAACATCGAGCTTATAGATTGACCAGAACTCGCCTGCCTCAGTCTCCGCTGTACCGGTCATACCGGAAAGCTTGTGATACATACGGAAGTAGTTCTGGAGTGTGATGGTTGCGAATGTCTGTGTTGCAGCCTCTACCTTCACGTTCTCCTTTGCCTCGACAGCCTGGTGGAGTCCGTCGCTCCAACGGCGTCCCTCCATGATACGACCAGTCTGCTCGTCCACGATCTTGATCTTTCCGTCAGCGATGATGTAGTCGATCTCGCGGTCAAACATTGTGTATGCCTTGAGGAGCTGGGTCACAGTGTGTACGCGCTCTGACTTGAGTGCGAAGTCTGCATGGATCTCATCCTTCTTGACCTGCTTCTCCTCAGCTGAGAGAGAATCGTCCTTCTGAACCTCTGCAACGGCTGCTCCAACATCCGGAAGGACGAAGAAGTTAGGATCCTCGAGGTTGCCTGTGATAAGGTCACGGCCCTTGTCTGTCATGTCCACAGAGTGCTGCTTCTCGTTGATCACGAAGTAGAGCTCGTCTGTGATGAATGGCATCTCACGCTCGTTGTCCTGGATGTAATAGTTCTCCACCTTCTGGAGAAGCTGCTTCATGCCTGGCTCACTGAGGAACTTGATGAGCGGCTTGTACTTAGGATATCCCTTGTATGCTCTGAAAAGAAGGATACCGCCTTCCTTTTCATCACCGGCTGCAATCTGTTTCTTAGCCTCCGCCAAGAGATTGGTAACCAGGGTCTTCTGCGCATTATAGAGACGCTCTACGAGCGGCTTGAACTCAACGAACTGCTGATCCTCTCCTCTTGGAACAGGTCCGGAGATGATGAGCGGAGTACGTGCGTCATCGATGAGAACCGAGTCGACCTCATCGACGATTGCGAAGTGGTGCTTGCGCTGAACGAGGTCGTCCATAGACACCGCCATATTGTCGCGGAGGTAGTCGAAGCCGAACTCGTTGTTTGTACCGAATGTGATGTTGCATGCATATGCCTTGCGACGTGCAGGGCTGTTAGGCTGATGCTTGTCGATGCAGTCTACAGAAAGTCCGTGGAACATGTAAAGAGGTCCCATCCACTCGGAGTCACGCTTCGAGAGGTAGTCGTTGACTGTGACTACGTGGACACCCTTGCCTGCGAGGGCATTGAGGAACACCGGCAGAGTAGCCACGAGAGTCTTACCCTCTCCGGTAGCCATCTCGGCGATCTTACCCTGATGGAGAACGATACCGCCGATGAGCTGCACATCATAGTGTACCATGTCCCATGTGATCTCGTTTCCACCGGCCATCCAGTGGTTCTGCCATACGGCATAGTCTCCCTCGATGCTGACGAACTCCTTAGTTGTGCTGAGGTCGCGGTCGAACTGAGTCGCCTTCACTCTGATCACATCATTCTCCTTGAAACGGCGTGCTGTCGACTTCATGATAGCGAATGCCTCTGGAAGGATCTCATTGAGCACCTTCTCGATGGTCTCGTCTACATTCTTGGCAAGCTTGTCTGACTCTGTAGCAAGTTTCTCCTTTCTTTCAAGCGGAATATCTGTCTCGATCTCGAGCTTGATCTCGGCGATGCGCTTCTCATCAGCTGCGATGGCTGCCTGAATCTTCGCCTTGAGCTCGTCACACTTTGCTCTGAGCTGATCATTATCGAGTTTGTCAATAGTCTCATATGCTGCGAGGACCTTGTCAAGCATCGGTCTGATCTGCTTGAGGTCTCGCTCGGCCTTGGTGCCGAAAAGCTTTTTGAACAGGTCTGTGAATCCCATATTTAGTTATTTTTATATTCAGGTTTGAAAACAATCTCACAAAAATAGTGAAAATATAGAAAACTGCCAAAATGTCGCCCGTTAAGACGACATTTTGGCAGTTTTAACTGATTATCTTGATCTTAGAAGCGGATTCCTGCGCTCAGGGTAAACTGTCCTCGATGCATGCTGTAGATGTCAGCATTGTCCTTGCGATATCTGTTGGTCAGACCGTAATCGTATCCGATGCGTACCTCAAGAAGATGGAAAAAGTGTGCACCTACGGATGCTCCGAGCATAACGTCACCTCTTCCGATGCGTCCCTTAGGGTACATGCCGCTCTGATTCATCCAGCTTTCAAGATATGCAGACTCTCCGGCGGTCTTCACCTTGGCATTGTAGAGATTATACTCGACAGAAGTCGTAGAATTCTCAGAGAGTCTGGCTCTGTATACATACTTGGATGAGAGACCCATCAGAAGTGTCGGACCAGCATCAAATGTAAGACCCACATTATCAAGAAGATGGATATCATATTTCAGTCGGAGCGGAATTGCGAGATGATGCTCTTCCCTGTCTCCCACCAGCCTAAGAGCCAGATCGGTACCCGGCATCTTTATAGTCTCGTTCCTCGAATCATCCTGATAGATGTAATTCAAGCCTGTCTGAAAATAAAGCGCATGGCGAAGAAGGGTGAAGTCCTTTGTGATACCTGCAGTGAATCCATGAAGAAGAGCGGTCGATGTAGGCTCATCTGTAGCCAGGTCAACTGTCCTGTAGTTAGAATTCACATAACCGAAAGTAAGGCCGATTCCATTGAAGAACTCGCCCGAATGGTCAGCATGAGGACGCGATGGGCGCATATCATGATGCTGAGCGCCAGCTTCAAAGGACGCCATAACCAATATGGCCGCCAGAATAGTCATCAATTTAATTTTCATAGTATTGTCTTTATCTGTTCTTATACATTTTATCATAATATTCCGCATATTCGCCACCGGTCACCCTATCCATCCATTCCTGATTTTCAAGGTACCACCTTATGGTCTTTTCTATACCCTCCTCAAACTGAAGCGAAGGCTCCCATCCGAGTTCCCTGTGCAGTTTGCCGGAATCGATGGCATACCTGAGATCATGTCCGGCGCGGTCTTTCACATAGGTGATCAGCCCCAGGCTATGTCCGGGAGGATTGCCCAGCAGGCGGTCAGCCGTCTCGACCATGACCTTGATCAGGTCTATGTTCCTCCATTCGTTGAATCCACCGATGTTATATGTCTCACCATCGCGTCCTTCATGGAATATAAGGTCGATTGCGCGGGCATGGTCCTCTACATATAGCCAATCCCTGACATTCTCTCCCCTGCCATATACAGGAAGGGGCTTGCCCTGACGTATGTTGTTGATGAACAACGGGATAAGCTTCTCCGGGAACTGATATGGACCATAGTTGTTCGAGCAGTTGGAAATGACCGCAGGAAGGCCGTATGTGTCATGGAAAGCGCGCACGAAATGGTCTGAAGACGCCTTTGACGCACTATATGGGCTATGCGGATCATAGCGGGTTTCCTCTGTGAAGAAGGTGTTGTCCATACCCAAGGCGCCGTAGACTTCGTCGGTGCTTACATGATAGAACCTGCGGTTGCAGATTGCCACGGCTCCTTCGGAGCCTCGCAATGACGTATCGGACACTTCGGAGGCTCGGGATGACGTATCGGACACTTCTGAGACCGGCGATGACGTGCGGGCCCAGTATGTGCGTGCGACATGCAGCAGAGTCAGCGTACCCATTACATTTGTCCTGGCGAACACGAAAGGATCTTCGATGGATCTGTCCACATGGCTCTCCGCCGCAAGGTGGATGACACCGTCAATACCGTATCTTTCGAAAATCTCCGAAACAGCCTTGTGATCGCATATGTCACCCTTCACAAAGACATAGTTAGGACAACCCTCCACATCTTTCAGATTCTCAAGGTTGCCGGCATATGTCAGAGCATCGAGGTTGACTATCCTATACTCCGGATACTTGCGCACCAGGAGCCTCACCAGATGGCTTCCTATGAAACCGGCTCCTCCTGTGACAAGAATATTTCTCTTATATCCTACCATTATATATATAATAAGGTATTATCATTTATTCATATGGTAATACTCCTGCACCGCAAGGATCAGCGACTCCTTCCAATGCGGTATCTCTATGTCGAAAGTTTCCTTCACCTTCGATTTGTCCATCACAGAGTAATGAGGCCTTGCCGCCGGTGACGGGAAGTCCTTTGTCAGGCACGGCTCTACTCTGCAGGTATGTCCAAGCTGCATGCATATCTCGTGGGCGAAGTCATACCACGAGCACACTCCCTCGTTCGAATAGTGATACACTCCTGTCCTGTCAAGCTTGCCATCTTCGATCAGCCCGCATATGAAATAGGCCAGATCATATGCATATGTCGGTGTGCCTATCTGATCCATGACGACCTTTACGGAAGGTCTTTCCGCGGTCAGATTCACCATGGTCAGGAAAAAGTTACGTCCCCAGTTGCTATACAGCCACGAGGTCCTGAATATCATATGCCTGCATCCGGAGCTTATCACAGCCTCCTCTCCTGCCAGCTTGCTCTTTCCATATACATTGCATGGAGACGCCGGGGCATCTTCCGCATACGGCGTGTTGGAATCACCACCGAACACATAATCCGTAGATATATGGATCAGGAGCGCATCTGCCTTGAGAGCCGCCTTTGCCAGATTGGCCGGCGCCAAGGCATTGACCTTGAACGCTGCTTCAGAATCCGACTCCGCACGGTTCACATCGGTAAAAGCCGCACAGTTAATGATGACATCAATGTCCGATGCAACCGCATCCATGACGCTTTCATCGTCAGTGATGTCAAGTGGGTAAATCCAGTCTTCCTTTTCGGAAGTCTGTACATCTGTAAATATGTATTCATGTCTGGAATCAGCCGCATGACGCCTTATCTCGCGTCCCAACTGACCTGACGATCCTGTTACCAATACCTTCATTTCCTTTCAAGATATTCTTTAAATGTATGATTTCGACTGTCCTTATCGGACACAATGACTTCCGATTCCGGAATTTTCCAATCTATGCCAAGGTCCGGGTCGTTCCACAGCAGGGCCGCCTCGGACTGGGGTGCATAATATTCATCGCACTTATACTGAAACACCGCCTTCTCCGACAAGACGCTGAATCCATGGGCAAAACCCTTTGGAATGAACATCTGGAGATGGTTTTCCCCGGAGAGTTCTATCGAGAAATGGTGTCCGAAAGTTGGGGATCCTTCACGAAGGTCCACCGCCACATCAAGCACACGGCCGCTGACCACGCGCACAAGCTTCGCCTGTGCATGGGCACCGGTCTGCAGATGCAGTCCACGTACCGTTCCATATGCGGAATGGCTCTCATTATCCTGGACAAAATCCACTTGAAGGCCCGTCAGTTCCTCGAACTTCCTGACCGAGAATGATTCGAAGAAGCATCCTCGGTTGTCACGGAACACATCGGGCTCAATGACAAGCAGCCCTGGTATATTTGTTTCAATAAGTTTCATCATTGAGATCTATTTTTGTCCTGCCAGGCGGAGAAGGTACTGTCCATACGGATTCTTCGCCATAGGCTGTGCTATCTCCATGAGTCTCTCCGCAGTGATCCATCCCTTCTCGAAAGCTATTCCTTCAAGACATGCTATCTTGAGGCCCTGCCTCTTTTCTATCACCTCTATGAATGTAGACGCTTCCGAAAGGGAATCATGGGTACCTGTGTCAAGCCATGCGAATCCTCTTCCTAATGTCTCGACCTTGAGGCTCGCGGACTCAAGGAACGCCTGATTGACGGATGTTATCTCCAGTTCTCCTCGCGCGGACGGCTTGATGGACTTGGCTATCTCCACCACCCTGTTCGGATAGAAATACAGTCCGGTCACCGCATAGTTCGACTTAGGTTCAGCCGGTTTCTCCTCTATGCTTATGCAGTTGCCATCCGCATCGAACTCCGCCACGCCATAGCGCTGGGGATCACTTACCCAATATCCGAATACGGTCGCCATGCCATGATCCTTCACGTTTCTTACGGCATTCTGCAGCATGGACTCGAATCCGCTTCCATGGAATATGTTGTCTCCGAGGACCATGCAGACATCATCATCGCCGATGAATTCCTCACCTATGATGAACGCCTGTGCCAGGCCATCCGGCGACGGCTGCTCCGCATAAGTGAAGTTCACCCCATAGTCTGAACCGTCACCCAGAAGACGACGGAATGAAGGCAGGTCCGCTGGTGTCGATATGATCAGTATGTCCCTGATTCCCGCCTGCATGAGGACGGATATCGGGTAATAGACCATCGGCTTGTCAAATATCGGGAGGAGCTGCTTGCTGACTCCCTTGGTGATCGGATACAGACGCGTTCCGCTTCCACCAGCCAATACGATTCCTTTCATGTAAATATCATTATATGAAGCCGGGCTTCATGTTTCTACATCAATGACTCCTCCGGGACATATCCGGGATCAGGCGGCAGCTGGATGCCTTTCTGCACTGCACCGGCACCTGCCTCCACTGCCAGACGGTCACACCTTTCATTTTCAGGGTGACCGGCATGGCCCTTTATCCAATGGAATGCCACCCTATGCTTCTTGTATAAGGCAAGGAACCTGATCCATAGGTCAGGATTCTTGACCTTGGCGAATCCTCTCCTGACCCATCCCTCAAGCCATCCTCTGTTGATAGCATTGACGACATAAGACGAGTCGCTGTACACATGGACCTCCGCATTGTCCCACTTGATGGCCTCCAGGCCCTTTATGACCGCGAGAAGCTCCATGCGGTTGTTTGTCGTCAGGCTGAAGCCTTCCGACATCTCTTTCTCATATCCTCCGCATCTGAGCACCACCCCATAGCCGCCTGGACCGGGGTTACCGCTTGATGCTCCGTCGGTAAACAGAAAGATAGGCGGTTTCTGCTGTTGAGTGTTCTCTGCCATATTATTCGATGATCCTTCCACCCCTCGGCTTGATCTCTGTGTCCGGAGCCTTGATGGTCATGCGTCCCTCGATGAGGTCGTCATAGTCCTCACGCTTGTTGTAGATGTCGATTGCCGCATAGATAGCCGCCTTCATTGAACGAGGGTCAGCCATGTCGCGGCCAGCCATCTCATATGCTGTACCATGATCCGGCGATGTCCTTACGATCGGAAGACCGGCGGTGTAGTTTACGCCGTCCTCGAACGCAAGCGCCTTGAATGGAGTGAGGCCCTGGTCGTGATACATAGCCAGGACAGCGTCGAACTTGGCATAGTTGCCCAAGCCGAAGAATCCGTCAGCCGAGTATGGACCATATGCGAGGATATCCTCTGCGGCCGCGGCCTTGATCGCTGGGAGAATTACCTCCTGCTCCTCTGTTCCAAGGAGTCCGCCGTCGCCGCAGTGTGGGTTCAGGCCGAGAACCGCGATCTTTGGAGAATCGACGCCGAAGTCTCTCTGAAGTGACGCCTTCATGAGACGGAGTTTTCTGATAATCTTTTCTGTGGTAAGCTGTACAGGGACCTCTTTAAGAGGAATGTGGCCAGTGACTACACCTACCTTAAGGCGGTCGCAGACCATGATCATCGCCACCTCGTCAACGCCGAACTCCTTCTCCAGGTACTCTGTATGACCGGTGTAGCCGAAGCCTTCACCTACCATGGCCCTCTTGTTGATCGGAGCTGTCACGAGGACGTCGATATGTCCCTCCTTGATGTCAGCCACCGCTCTCTCCAAAGCCGTCATCGCAGCCTTTGCCGACTCCGGTGTCGACTGTCCAGGCTCCACGAAAACATTTTCAGGAAGACAGTTTACGATGTTCACGCGCTTCTGGTGGACATCCTTTGCCGAGTTGATCACATTGGTGTTGATCTGCTCGATGTCATGGATCTGCTTCTTGTAGAAGCCGAATATCTTTGATGAACCGTAGATCACAGGAGTACATAGGTCAAGCATCCTTTCGTCTGCAAGTGCCTTAATGATAACCTCATAACTGATACCGTTGCCATCACCCTGAGTGATTCCTACAACCAATTTCCTTCCCATAGTTGATATGATTATTAATATTTATTTACAGTTACTCATAATATAACCTACAAATATACAAAACTCTTTTGAAATGAGCACCCCC
>JAEIGA010005500.1_pt1 | contig 19347 bp, 29 predicted proteins | sample 9270691 | NCBI WGS metagenome assembly JAEIGA01 (sample SAMN17057246, study PRJNA624740) | gut metagenome | biome: biome; isolation source: fecal sample | host: Bos grunniens | place: China: Xizang | collected 2019 | reverse complement strand
GTGCTCATTCACGGATTTTCGTTAACAAGTTCCCCATTAACGCTTTTTCGTAATTGTCTAACAATTACCGATTTTGTAGTGCCAACTGTAGCCAATTAAAGCGAAAGTTCTACTTGACGTATACAGATGCTAATGGTATACTGTATACAGAGTTAAGGATAACACTTCACTTAACCACAGGTGTTCTACCTGTTCCGTTCTAGGATAGCAATTATATACGGTAACTATTAACGGTGTTTCACGTGAAACATGGTTTATTAAAGGAAGGTAAAAATATGAAGAAAATTATTGAAATCAATGGCGTAAATTTTGAGTATTCAGGAACAACAAAGCGAAAAGTTGTAAAACAGCGCTCATTATATGATGTTTATGCATCACCAAGCGAAATAAAAAGACAAATATGGTATGAATGGATAAAATTTTTTGATGAATTAAAATGCTGGGAGTATGGCGTATCATCATACAATTGTAATTTCTTTACAATTGAAGCAATTGTATATGATGTAGATGGAAAAAACTATATTTTAAACATTACAAGGTGTCATAATAGATGCTATGAAATGATTGATTGAATATCTTAACATGGTGCATCTGTCATAAGGTGCATCACATAAGATAGTCAATAGTGGCTATTGGTTTATAGTAAAGGAGAAAATAAAAATGGCAAACATGACAGTAGAAGCAAAGAAATCAGCAATCGAAGCAAAAAAGGCAAATCTTGAAAAAGAAATGATGACAGTAGAAATTTACGAAAAAATTCGTGAAAGTATCTGCTATGACATGAAATGGGATTGCATGAAAATTCATGAGAAGGACGAAGAACATGACGAAACATGGTTTACAGCACCCGAAGAGGATGACTATAGAAGACTTAAGTATGATGTTTATGAAGAAATTCTCACCAAAATGGATGAAATGTTCTTAGGAAAATAATTAAATATCTTAACATGGTGCATCTGTCAGCAGGTGCATCAGATAAGATACTTAATAACCAAGCAATGTAAAGGAGATTATATCATGAACAAAGAAAACTATGAAAAACTTAAACAGGTAGCAATTGAAACTAGAAAAGCATTATTACCTATGGATTGCACAGGTGTAAAATGTTATGATTGTCCGTTATGTATCAATGACAACTGTATAATAATTGAAATGGGTCATAGAATATCTGAACTAACAAGGAGAGAAAACAATGATTAAAAGATACTACAATTGTATACGTAAAACAGGTGACAAAATCACCTGTCACGTATGGCATGCAACAGAAATGACAATACACAAACAGGTTAGACCCTGTTATGATTTCATCATACCACTTGAGCGTAAACCAAGAAACACACCAATCAAGGAAGGATAAGCAAAATGGCTACAACATACATCTGTCACAATAGGCAGACACAAACAGAACTTTGTGACTATCTCACATCACAGAAAATTCCATATATCAAGGTATCAACCTGTTTAAATGGCGAACCTGTTTATGCAGTAAAAATACAATCACCAACAGAAAAGGAGATTAAAATATCATTATGATTAAACGCGAGTTTATTTCTAGTAACTTTGATGAAGTCATCAAGTGCTTTGATAAGCACCGAAGAAACAACGCCGACATATCGTCACACATGGAAAAGGATGGTACTTGGGTATACCACATTGAATGGTACGAACATACCAATGAAGCATATCACCACATGGAAATTCTTAACCAACTTGAAAAGACAGCAACTAAAAAATCCATCTCTGACGCGCTTAACTATGCACAATCATGCATCAAAACACTAATAGATATGGGGGCAATAGAATAATGACAGATTTTGAAATGACAGCATTATACGAAGCATCACAGTGTGAAACACTCACACCATATGAACAGCTTGCAATCAAACAGGCTATGAATGAATTAAATGTTTCACGTGAAACAATCTTTGTTGTAATATCCATTGATGCATCAGAAACTTGTACATGTTTTTTCTGTCACAATGACAACTATATAACCACCAACAAAAGACAGGCACTTATCAAAGCTGTTTACTTAACAGACATACATGATGAAGTCATCATATGTCCACTTGACTATTGGAAAAGAATAATCCTATCAGATGACCCAACATTTATCAAAGTCAAGAACCTAGAAAAGCAGGGTATAGTACTCTACAATAATATGAACAAAATGTAAACATTTTATAAAATTTACTCTAAACATATTGCATTTACACTCTACAATGTTATACTTATTATATCAGCTATGTCTGATGCCAACCACGACAGGGAGTAATCCCCCTACATTTTTACTCCCTGTCAACTCCCAAAGGTTCATGTAAAGGAGATTATCACATGCTACAAAACATGTTGGAACAGGTCTTATCAGAAGGAACATTCATCCGTAAATTCTATGTTGATTGGGACAGCGACCATGGTGAACTTGTACACGTTTATCAGATGACAACCGAAGTTGATGCACATATAGCTTACAAACAATCTGACAGGACAATATCCTACATACTATTCACTAATCACAAATCATAATGTTTCACGTGAAACATATTGATAGAAACCATTAACAATGCCACAAAAGAAAAGGAGAACAAAACAATGGCAAGAAATTATGTAACAAGAACTATCACAGGAACAAAGGTAACAGCAAAGGTGGTTGACCTCACAAACGACACAATTGGAACGCGTGAGATTACACTCGCAAAGAAGTTTGATGCAGAGGACACCGACAAAATTAAGAAGGCTGTACGCAAGGCACTTGCAGATGACACCACAGTAGAAGTAGTAGCTATTGTCAACGCTGTCGAGGTTAATAAACTTTATGGTGTCAAGACAGATGTCTTCATGGCAAATGCAATTGAACTTGACATGGAAACACGCAAGCCACTTGCCACAACAGATAAGGTAGCAGAGGTAGAGGAGTAATCCTCTCCCTGCACCACAGGTAACTAATTACTAACACCCATAAAACACAAAGGAGAAAAGAAACATGGCAACAAAAGCAACAGAGAGTAACTACAAAGCAACCATCAGAGAAGCATCATTTGAAATGACAGCAAAGGAGAGAGTTATGTACAAAGATACACAAAATGCTGTATCTCTGAACGACCTTGCTACCAATGCACAGAAGAATGGTGAAAAGGCTGTCATTGATAACATCAAAGGTTATGTTATCCTTGACATCCACAATGATAAGTCAGAAGATGTTGACTACATGAACTTTGTTCTTGTGGACAATGCCGGACAGAAGTACGTGACAGGTTCACAGGCTTTTGTAAATGCATTCCTTGACATCTATGAAGAGATGAAGAACGAAACAGAACCTTGGGGCATTGAGATTAATATGCTCCCTTCCAAGAATTACAAAGGCAAGTTTGTTCTGACCTGTTCACTTATTTAATTCCTTTACTACCAACCGATAACCGACAATGTTGACATTGACCCACCACTTGAAACATAAACAGGTGGTGGGTATTTTATCACTTAAAGGAGAACAATCATGACGTATACTCAAGGTGTAATAGTAATAATATTATTAGTTTTAATATTCATAACAAATTGATGTTTCACGTGAAACATAAAAAGGAGAAACAAATGTTAATAGTAAACTTATACGCAATGACCGATTCACAAGTAGTAGGAGTTGTAATGTCAAAAGGAGAAGGAGAAAATTGTTTGTATGAAATGTCTGAAATGCTTTATCAGATAATGACAAATGATAAACTGAGAGAGATATTCAACGCTTCACTAGAATTAGTGCAAGCACGTATCACATATGAAAACAAATAAGGAGCAATAAATGAATAATTACAAGCCATTATACGTAGACACAGATAGTGCAACAAAAGATGAATACACAAAGAAAATACTTAATTCAAAATATGGTACAATGAACAACACAATTTACAAAAAGTATATTACAGTTTCAGCAGGTAAAGCACCAATGGTTATATTCACAGATAAAATAGTCAGTATTGCCAAACAGGGTGAAAAAGCTGTTATAACATGTGTAGATGACATAGTATATTATACTGACAATCCGTACATTGATGTTATGAAAAGACTATTAAGATAATGTTTCACGTGAAACATATAAGGGGGTAAACATGGCAAAGCGTAGTAAACAATCATATCTTAAACAGCAATACAATCTATATCGTGACGCACTAGCATACTTTGGAAAAGAAACCAAGCAATTAAAACGTATCACAAAAGCATCCATAGCAAAACTTAAAAGAGAAGCACAGGCAGAAGCAAAGAAATATACAAAGTTAACAGGTGAACGCATAACACCAACAAAAGCCAAAAACTTATTACGTTCAGAACCCACACAAAGTTATCGTTCCGACAATCGTGATGCAGACTATAGAACAGAAACAGAAACTCAAGATAAAGATGATTACTATGACCCTTACGAAGATTTCTTTGACAGACTCTATGAAGACCTAAGACAGATGCAGTTCAAAGATTCACATCCTACAACTAGACAGCACAAAACAGGAACAATGACATATGACGAAAAGTTTCAAACCTATGTACTTCCAACCATTGAGAATTTGATTGCTGACATAGAATGGAAAAAACAAAAAGCAGGTAGCTATGACCTAGCTGACATGCTCACAGCTAATCTATTTTATCAGAACATTCAGAAGTCAAAAGAATATTACCTTGACAAAGCAGATATATTCATAGACAACGAACTGATACCTGTCATAGAAGCATCATATGAACTCGCAATGGAAAACATATGAAAATATTTGTAGCAGATTTAGAAACCACTGTATATGAAGGACAGGAATACACTGAAGCATGGGCAAGTGCATTAGCAGACATGGAAGATGAAACCGACAAAGTATATATCTTTCATTCTCTCAAAGAAACACTTGAATATCTCACTCTATTGCAGGATGATATAGTTCTCTATTATCACAACCTTAAATTTGATGGTAACTTTTGGTTATACTTCCTGCTACATGATATGAAATTTAAACAGGGTGTGGAATACATATCTGAAACAGATGTTACATTCAAGAAACCCAAGGATTTAAAAGCAAATGAACTTATCTATATGATTTCTGATATGGGTCAATGGTACACAATAACATTCAAGTATCATGGACACCTTATAACCCTCAGAGATAGTTTAAAACTCTTACCATTCTCAGTTAAAAAAATTGGCAAAGATTTTAAAACAAAACATCAGAAACTTGAAATGGAATATACAGGTTATAGATTTGCAGGATGTGAAATTACAGATGAAGAAAAAGAATATATCAGAAATGACGTTCTTGTAATGAAAGAAGCATTGACAATAATGTTCAATGAAGGACATACAAAACTCACTATAGGTAGCTGTTGTTTGCAGGAATATAAGAAAATACTTGGTAAATTTGATTGGCAGACATTGTTTCCACGTGTTGATAATATCTATCTCGACCCTAAAGAATATGGTGTTGACAATGCTGATGCCTACATTCGTAAATCATATCATGGTGGTTGGTGTTATCTTGTAGATGGTGCAGAGAACATAATATATCACAACGGAACTACAGCAGATGTTAACAGTTTATATCCATCTATGATGTCATCACAAAGCGGAAACATATACCCATATGGTAAACCCTGTTTTTGGAAAGGTGACATACCACCACAGGCACTTATGCCAAACAGATATTACTTCATACGTTTCAAATGCAGATTCTATCTTAAGCCAAACAAATTGCCATTTGTACAAATCAAAGGTAGTCCATGTTATAAAGGTACAGAAATGCTTAAAACATCTGATGTACGTAACAAGAAAACAGGTGAATATATGTCACAATGGACAGACAGGGATGGTAACTTACATGATACCATAGTTGAACTTACAATGACATGTGTAGATTTTGAGTTATTCAAAGAACATTATGACCTTTATGATTTTGAAATACTTGACGGATGTTGGTTCTTTGCATTGGCAGGTATGTTTGATGAATACATAGAAAAATATAAACAAACAAAGATGAACTCAAAAGGTGCACAAAGATACATAGCAAAACTATTCCTAAATAACTTATATGGCAAGTTAGCAACATCACCAATTTCATCATTCAAGATAGCATATGAAAAAGAAGATGAAAGTATAGGTTTTAATATCCAACTAGAAGCAGACAAAGATGTTGTATACATACCATGTGGTTCAGCTATAACTTCATACAGTAGAAGATTTACAATAACGTCAGCACAAGCAAATTACCATGGTGCTAACAAAAGAGGTTTCAAATATGCAGATACAGATAGTATTCACTGTGACTTAGAACCTAATGAAATAGTTGGTATCAGAGTAGATGACAATGATTTCTGTGCATGGAAACTTGAAAGTCAATGGGATGAAGCTATATTTGTAAGACAGAAAACATACATAGAACACATAACACATGAAGACAGAATACCAATAGAAAAACCATACTATAACATCAAGTCAGCAGGTATGCCTGACACATGTAAGAAGCAAATGAATATATCACTTGAAGGTGCTACAGATGCAGACTTAGAAGAATACAAAGATGACAAAACAAAATTACATTTCATAAAGCAGAAACGAACACTAAAAGATTTCAAAACAGGATTAACTATAAGCGGAAAACTTACACCAAAGAATATAAAGGGTGGTGTAATATTGCAGGAAACAGACTTCACACTCAGAGGTGACACTTTCATATAGGAGAGCATTCATGATAACAAACATATTACTATTCTCAATACTTATCTTTAATATAATAACATCAATAGAAACATTCATAATAAGAGATAAAGTAGAATTATTTGAACAGAAACTAAAAGAACTATACAGAGAAGAAATTTAACAAAGTGAAACCCCTGTGCTACCACAATTAAGAGTAACATAGGGGTTTCTATTATTCTTACCATAACCCACCACAAAGCCCTTAGCAAGAGGGAAACCACAGCAGGCAGTATCTTGCAACTGTGCTACCCTGCATGTGTCAATGAATTGAAGCTATGGGAATAACCTATTTAAGCATATCATATCTCATAATATCGAAGAACAATGACTTACATTCTTGGTTTTTAAATCTGAACATTCCTAATTCAAAAGCTGTTCTAAACACTGTAAGCCATATTGAACCTCTTGCAACCATTCTATATTCACCATTTTGGTCATTAGGTGTTGCAACTATTTTATCGGGGTATGTTTCATCAGCTACATTATCAACATAGTAAATACCATCCATAAATTTCTTGACAGCATAGTTCTTACCATCTTTTCTGATTGTAACAAGATATTGATTAGCACCATTCATCTTTTCAATCAATGATTCATTATCATTAAGGTACACATTCTGACTAGCATAATTGACATACTGTTCATTCTTAAATGCTCTGTTAAAAGCAGAAGCAACCTGCAATTCAGCAACATTTTCATAATAACCCTGTTCAAGAACAAACCCATCACCCTTAAGATAATTTGTGTCCTTCTGTAATCTATCAGCTATACCCATAGACATATAATATGGATTGATTATAGATACAGCATTACTAATCATATAAGTAGGAAGGTATCTCACCTGCTGACCGCCACCACGTGCAAGTGATGTGTGGATAGAAATAAACTTAGCTACTTCTCTATCACAATAATGATTGGTTTCACTTTGAAATTCATCAAAGATTAAGCAGTCAACATCTGTCAGCAAATGAGAAAATTTTTTCAACTGGTCGGCATAATTAAGTGCCACACAATAACCACAGCTTTTCTCATTAAGAAACAACTCAACAAAGATACCATTTGCCCTACGCTTCTCCGTCATTGTATCTTTAGGAAAGAACAAAGTGTGAATATCTTTGAAGAACTTATCAGCACATTCTACAAGTTCATAATTAAACCTGTACACAAGACCAAACTTGCGACCTGTTTTCTTGAACCTGTTTATAACCATCTTATTAAAATAGGTGGTCTTACCTGCCGACCTATTGGTAGTAGTCATAAATATCTCAGGCTTTTTACCATTTATGTCCATCATTGATAGGAGTTTTGTTCCATCATAGTACTGTGACATACTGATTTCCTTCCTAAAGGTATAATTCTTATTCTAGTATATCACACTCACTTGCAAATTTCAATAATATGTGATACTATAATACTAGGTTATCGGATTGTTTCACGTGAAACATTGAGGTATGAAAAATGAAAAGGATAATGAAAAAAGATACAAGTAAAATCATCTTAATCATGTTAAGTATGTACATAGCATTTCTTACTCCCTTTGTTTTAGTGATAGCATTGTTTGGTTACTATGAACCATTTGTCAGACTCATTGAAGGAACATTTGCATTAACATCCATTGCAGTTGGTTTCTATTATTGGAAAGCAAAAGCAGAGAACATGCATAAGTTCAAACAAGATGATAGGATTGAAATGAATGAAGACAAGTAAGAATGGAATAAACTTAATCAAAAAATATGAAGGTTGCGAGTTAACAGCTTACAAGGCATTATCTACAGAGGTGTTCTATACAATTGGCTATGGTCATTATGGCGCTGATGTTAAACGTGGAATGACAATTACACAACAGCAGGCGGAAGAATATCTCAAACGTGATTTAAAGAAATTTGAAAACGTTGTAGATAGTTGTTACTTACCCTTAAACCAAAATCAATTCGATGCATTGGTATCATTTGCTTACAACTGTGGTGGGGCAAATTTGAAACAGCTTGTTAAGAATAGAACATTGTCACAAATTGCAGATGCTATGCTTTTATATCATAAAGCAAATGGTAAAACTCATGCAGGTTTAATGAAACGAAGAGAAGAAGAACGAAAGCTATTTCTGTTGGGCTATAAATCCTCCTCTGTTTCAAATGACCTCACTACAGTTGCACAAGAAGTAATTGCAGGAAAATGGGGTAATGGTGCTTCACGAAAAGATAAACTTACAGAAGCAGGTTACAACTATAAAGAAGTACAAAGAATTGTAAATCAGATACTCAAAGGTAAATGATATGGCATGGCATTATTTATGGACTAATCAAGATGAAATGCCTTGGGCAGATAAATATGATAATGCTAGTGAAATATGGAATTTACTGACAAACAATTATGGTTGGACAGATGAAGCAACATCAGCTGTTATCAGTAATTTTCAACATGAAGGACTATTGAATCCTGCTCAGTGGCAAATAGGAAGCACTATTGGTGATTGGGACAATGACGAAGTAGGTCTTGGACTTGGACAATGGACACCTGCAAATAAGTTAGGAACATATTGCGGTGGTAATACACAACAGGCAATCAGTGATGGCGCTAAACAAATACAATTCACAGTAGAAACTCCTGGACAATGGGTGCAACGTGTTAATTCAAATGGTTATTCATCTTATTATCGTGAAGGTGGAGTTCCATATATTACATCAATAACACAATTCGGACAATCATCTTTAGAACCGGAAGACCTTGCTATTTGTTGGTGTATGTGTTGGGAAGGTTGTTCACGTAATGCATATAATCTAAGTAAAGAAGCAAGAAGAACAGATGCACGTTATTGGTATAATGAATTTAGCGGTACACCACATGCAGGTCATAGAATAAGATTACATGCACAGGGTAACTGCGACCCATATGCTACACTTCACCTTGAAGATACACAACGTATTTACTATGCAGAAGAAGGTACAGATGTATTTATACATGCTAACGTTGGAGCAGGTGATTATTTTGAAATATGGACAGTTGACAGTGGTGGAGTTACAATAGATTTTGATACTCAGCCTAACACATTTTTTACAATGCATGATAGTGATGTTGATATTACAGCACATGCAACAGGCACGCCACCTACACCGCCAACACCAACAACTCGCACAGTTCAAACAGGTAACATGCCAATATGGATGTACCCTATATTTAGATGAAAGGAAAACAATATGGCAAAACTATCACAAAAAGAATTTATGGAAAAAGTAAAAACAGTACTCGGCGACAGGGATGATGATGAAGCGTTGTCATTCTTGGAAGATTGTAAAGACACCATTTCATCAGAAGATGATTCATGGAAGGAAAAGTACGACACTGTTGTTAAGGAAAAAGAAGAACTTGATAAGCAGTGGAGAACTAAGTACAAAGAACGTTTCTATTCTTCTGACGACTCCCATACAGACAAAGACGACACCATTGACACAAAGAAAAAACCATCACAGACATCAACAACAGAAACCGAAGATGATGACAAATTAGAACAAGCTGAAAAAGTTCGGTTTGATGACCTATTTACGAAAGGAGAATAATATGCCTACAAGACCTACGCATGTTACATTGGACACAGATGTTATGAACATTCTGAATGCAATTCGTAACAATGCATCAAATAATTATCGTGACTATGTTCCGCCTATTACTGATGTTTCAGAACTGAAAAGTATTGGTACAATAATAATGGATATGCCTGCACTACAGAATGAGTTCCTTAGTGCTCTCATTAACCGTATTGGACGTGTCCTTATTGCATCAAGACTTTATGAGAACCCTTGGGCAAGATTTAAGCAGGGTATGATGGAGTATGGTGAAACTGTTGAAGAGATTTTTGCAGATATTGCAAAGCCTTATGAATTTGATGGTTCTCATACAACACCCACTACACAGTTTGCAAAGCATAAGCCTGACGTACGTGCAGCATTTCATGTGATGAACTATCAGAAGTATTACCCTGTTACCATTGAACAGCAGAGATTAAGACAGGCATTTCTGTCAGCTGATGGTGTAACACAGCTTATCTCTTATATCGTAGAAACACTTTACACAGGTGCAAACTATGATGAATTCCTTACTATGAAGTATCTTCTTGGAAGGTCAATCCTCAATGGTAGAATGTACCCTATCAGCGTTTCTGACCCTACTGATGCTGACAATGCAAAAGCTATTGTTACAGAGGTTAAGGCAAATGCGAACCTTCTTGAGTTTCCTTCTCGCCTTTACAACCCTGCTCATGTATTTCAGCACACACCTAAAGAAGAACAGATTATCATTATTAACGCAAAGTTTGATGCAATGATGGATGTAAATGTTCTTGCATCAGCGTTCAATATGGATAAGGCACAGTTCATGGGTCAGAGAGTTCTCATTGATAGCTTTGGTGCTCTTGACAGAGATAGACTTGCACTTCTGTTTGCTGATGACCCTAATTATGTTCCATTCACAGATGCAGAAATCGCCGCTCTTGATACAGTTCCTATGGCTGTTGTTGGTCAGAAGTATTGGATGGTATTTGATAACCTTAATGAGTTCACAGAAACCTATAATGCTGAACTTCTGTACTGGAACTATTTCTATCATCAGTGGAAGACATTTTCAAGTTCACCTTTTGAGAATGCACTTGTTTATGTTCCTTCAACACCTACTGTTTCAAGTGTGGAAGTTACACCTGCTACAGCTAACGTTAATGCAGGCTCTAGCTTACAGCTTACAACAGTTGTTACAACTACAGGTTTCGCACCTAAGGAAGTTACATATGAGTCTGATACAGATGGCGTAACTATTACCGAAGGTGGTGTAGTTCAGATTGACGAAGGTGTAAGCGGAACAGTTACTATTACTGTAACATCTGTATTTGATGATACAAAGAGTGATACAGTAACACTTACTGTTTCCTAATTGTTTCACGTGAAACATTATAGGGGTGGTCTTAATTGACTGCCCCTTATTTGTAAGAAAAGGAAAAAGATTATGGCATATATTGAACCTAATAGTGATGTGTATTTGATTAAAGATATTCGCATTACTCCGAATTATAGTGATACTATATATTTTGTAGATACTGATGCACAGGAAAGATATTTCTTTAATCTCAATAAGAGAGTTGCTACTTTATCAAAACAGAGTTACGCAAGACATACAAGGGGTAGTATAAAAGTTAAATTACCTATGTCAACTTGTATGCAGTCAAATTATGTTATATTCAAAAATACAAGTTTTGAGGACAAGTATTTCTATGCTTTCATTACTGACATTGAATATATTAACAATAATACAACGTTAATTATGTTCAGTATTGATGTTATTCAGACATGGTTTCTTGATTGTCAGCTTGGTAGTTGTTTTGTTGACAGAGAACATTCTCTTACAGATGTAATTGGTGCAAACAGACTACCCGAACCTATTGGCAGTAATAGGGTTATGTATAATCAACGTTGGGTATGTCCAGAGATGACAGAGTATAGCGTTATACTGACAGCATCTTATAATGGCAGTCCTTACGATGAAGGTACTAACTTCTTTTCACAGGGTATGTTCTGTGGTTTGGAAGAGCATGACTATTCTATTACTAGCGAAGATGATGCACAGATAATCATGGCAAAGTTAGATGAAATGATTGGTGATGGTACATATGATGAAGCTACACTTGAAAGTTCACAGCATAGGGTAGTATCACTTATCATGTTTCCTAGCGCTTTTTGTGCAAGTGGCGGTGCTGATTATAGTGTACCAAGAAGTGTTAATGAAGGTTTCCAAGCAAATAGAACAAATGTCAATGGATATGTTCCAAGAAATAAAAAACTGCTGACAGCACCTTTCAAACAGCTGTTGCTTACAAATGGTGTAGGACAGGTGGCTCATCTTGATTATGATGATTTTAAAAATTCACAGGGTCAGACAATATCACCTGCTTTTAAAGTGTGGGGTGTTAAGCATGGTGCAGGTCAGATGGTTTGTGTTCCACAGTGGTACAAAGGTGTAGAAAACAACTATGACTTTAAAATAACTATTGATAATTTTCCGCAATGTGGTTTCACCATTGACAGTTATCGTGCTTGGCTTGCTAGTGGTGGAGATATTAAACAGCAGGTAGGTGTAGTACGTGGTATTGGTAGTGCTGTCTTTGGTGCTCTTGGTGCAACGAATACAGGTGCGCAGAATTATGAGAGTTCATTTAATTCAGATTATGACAAGTATTATAATCATGCAACAGCAGGTAAGAAACTCAATCAAGGTGCACTTAATGCTGTTGATGTTGGTGCTACAAACTTTGCCAATAGTAATAATAGCTTAGGTGGTTCAATATTGGGGTCACTTGCTAGTGCAGGTGCTAATCTTGGTAACGGATTATTGAACACTTATATTGACTATAAATCAGAAGGTGAGTTTTCAAAGATACAGCCGGATATTCCTGTTGGTGTAACAGCAGGTAATGCATTAGTAGCTATGAAAGAACTCAACTTTAGATGTTATGATGTTGATATAAATGCCACTGATGCTCAGATTATTGATGAATACTTTGACAGGTTTGGTTATGCAACTAAGCGTGTAAAAGTTCCAAACATTAGTTCAAGACCACATTGGAACTACACAAAGACGCAGAGTTGTGAAATAATCGGTAATATTCCTGCCAATATCAAGTCACAGATAATTTCAATCTTTGATAGTGGAATTACATTTTGGAAAAATGGTGACGAAATTGGAAACTATTCATTGAACAATTCACCTACATAAGGAGATAATCATGGGAAAGAATAAATTCAATATGCGTAATCCTTTTAATAAACATATAGCAGGTAAAACTTCTAAGGATTATATGTTTTGGGATAGCGAACAGTTAAATGAAATATCAATAGAATATTACTTGTCAAGACTTTCAGAACTTGCAATGTCAATGTTTGAATGGAAAAACCTTCCTAAAAGCATAGATGAACGTTTCTTGGAATACACCCTTTTCTATGAAGGTGATGCTGTATTTTTTAAAGATACAGACCTCACAGATGAACAGAACTTAGATGGTACATATCTTGCACTTCAATGCGTTCTTGGTGGAAGACTTGATGTATACAGAGTTCCGCGTGACAGGAAGGCATATGCTGTTAGCGGTTATATTAAAAAGCTGACAGAAAAAGATAGTGTAATAATATGGAATAATATGCTCCGTATCCCTGAATATGGCAGAATGTTATTCTATGCAAGAAAACTCTATGAGATTGACAGAAGTATTGACGTAAATGTTAAAAATCAGAAGTTTCCTGTTGCAATACTTTGTGATGAAAATGAAAGACTTACATTTAAGAACATTTATATGCAGTATGATGGCAATCAGCCATTCCTGTTTGGTTCAAAAGATTTAGACCTTTCACAGATACAGGTGTTGAAAACTGATGCACCATATGTATGCGATAAACTTTATCAGCTTAAAAACGAAGTGTGGAATGAAGCATTGACATGTCTTGGTATTTCAAATGTAAACGTACAAAAGAAGGAAAGATTGGTTTCTGATGAAGTTGTACGTGGTATGGGTGGAACTATTGCTAGTAGGCATAGTCGACTTGAAATGCGTAGAAGAGCATGTGAGCAGATAAATAACATGTTTGGACTTGATATTGATGTTGATTATCGTGAAGACTATCGTGAACTTGATGATGAATACATTATTAAGGGAATGACAGAGGGTGAAGGTGTTGCAGTTATGCAGAACGATATTAGAACACGCAACAGTTTGAAAGGTTAAGGTGTTGATATGGCAAAATATACGACATTAGTAAGAACAATCTGTGAAGAAAAGAGCGGTCTTAAAGAGAGCGTAGGATGTGATGACATTGAACAGGTATTAGACGCATGTTATGATAAGATATTTGATGTTGATAAAATACCTATGTTTGATGCCAACCACGCCCCTTTACTTTTTAAGAAAATTCTGCTACACTATTATATGAGGGAAATAGGCTTTGAAACTGTCGGACTTTGGAAGATGAAACTTAATTCCAAAATGAGAGAGATAATGCCCTATTACAATCAACTGTACCAAAGTGAACTATTAGAGTATAATCCTTTGCAGAATGTTGACAACACTCACACTCATGCAGGTGAATACGAAGATAATTCTAAGGTTGATAACATTGAACATGATACAAATACCAATACAAGAAACCTTAATGAAACAGAAAATATTGGTGTATCTGAAAGTGCAAAGGAAGAAACACTTCTGAAACACTCTAAAGTTACTCAACATGGACAGGATGAAACGTCAAATGATGTCACTAGCGTACAAGACCAGTGGTCAATGTTTAGTGACACTCCTCAAGGGGGTATTGATGGTGTAGTTAATGCAGGTGGTGCAGACACCGCTGGTAGTCTTTTAGCTAATAGCTATCTCACCAATGCTACACACGTTACTGACAAACCTGCTGAACAGAAGACAACCAATAAGTATGGTGATGTCACAGAAACCTATAACCCTAATAGTAATAATAAAGATACTGTTGATACTACTCATAGTAGCACACTTAACAGAACAAAAGCAAACACAGGTACAATAACAGATGTCGGTAACAAAACCAATGACAACACACGCAAAGATAACGGAACAGACAATTATACAAACAAAGAAAATGGGAAGATTGGTGTGGAAACATATCAAGAAATGGTGATGAAGTATCGTGAAACGTTTTTGAATATTGATATGCAAATTATCAATGAACTCAAAGACTTATTTATGAAAGTGTGGTGACGCATGGTTATTACAAGTTTAAATCCATTACCTATACGCTTTCATTGTTATAAGGTTTTGCCTTTGGTTTATGATGAATCTCTATCATATTATGAGCAGGTTTGTAAGATTGCAAATTCGCTTAATGATACGATAAAAGCTGTCAATGATTTAAACACAGCTGTTAGTGATTTGACAGGACTTTCAGAACGTGTTACTGAATTGCAGAATAGCGTAATAGCATTTGAAAATGATGTGAATGGTATTTTGCAAAACATGAACGCAACTCTTGCACAGTATGATGAGCGTTTTAATGAATATGATAGCAGATTTAATGACCTTGAAGCAGAACTTATAAGGGTTATCAATAACAACGTGAAAGCGTTGAAGGACTATATTGATGAAACTCTTGCAGATATTGATGAAGAAGTGAAAATCATAGTCGAAAAAGAAATTCAGATTGCCTATGATAACTTTGACAAGATGACGCAGGAAGTTCGTGTAGAGTTTGAAACGCAGATACGCAACCTTATAGCAAGCATACCGGATTTAACTACTATTGAAGTTGTTAATCCTGTCACAGGTACTCTTACAAAGGTGCAGGTTGCCTTGGACGATTTATTTATGAATACAAGGTACAATGCTCTTACTGTTGATGAATACAATCATTTACATCTTACTGTTAATGAGTGTAATACATTGCAGTACCACTCAGCTTTCAATGGATGGAGTATTATTACTTGGCTCACCGAAGCAAAGGAATTATTCGATAAGAATCTCAAACATAGGATGGCAAACCCTATCACAGGTGTTTGGGAAGATTTCAAGAAGAATATCGAACTTAATACCGACTTGCTTAGAGTGTGTGGGTGCTTAACAGTGCAGGAGTTTGGTGCGCTGAACATGACAGTTGACGAATTCAATGAAGTAGGTGCAACGTGTGAACAGCTTGCTTGGGAAAGCAACAGAATCTTTGTATGAAAGTGAGGTACAAACATGTCACATAGTAGACAGACAGACCATTATGGATTACCTCTGTATAACGGAACTGATATTATCAATCCGTTGACAGATTTTAATGACGCAAATGAAGCAATTGATACTGCGCTTTATAACGCTAATCAGAGTGCTTCAAGTGCGAATACTAAAGCTGACTCAGCTGTTGCAGTTGTTGAAGGCTATGATACACGAATAACGCAGGCAGAAACAAAAGCAGATAATGCTCTCACAAAGAATGGTGATACTGAGAAGATGATTGCTAATCAGTTTGACCCTCTTAAAGATGGCGGATATGCAATCGGTGACTCTGTAATTTACAATGATAAGCTGTATACATTTATCAATCCTCACACAGGTGCATGGGATGCAGGTGATGTTGTTAATCAGCCTATCACTGATGCTGTTAAGAGTACAATCGCAGAAGGTAAAGCTGAGATTGAACAGGAAACACAGGAAGCTTTGGATGTGATTGCTACTCAGACACAGAAGGTTACTGCTACTCAGAAGATGATTGCACAGCCTTTTGCTATAGATGTTTCTTATGGCAAGGGTGTAATTGTAACTTATGCTGATAAACTATATAAGTTTACAAGTAACCATATTGGTGCTTGGACAGGTACAGACGTTGAGGAGATTAGTGTAGCATCTGAAATTCAGAGAGTTGATGAATATTATGCTAATCATCTTCGTACAAGATTGGTTGCAACTATTAACACAGAAGCAGGCATCACATGGGAAACTCTTTGGAGAAGAATTAGAGAGAAAATGCTTGAAGTCCTTGGTGACGAAACTCATACATTTGTGGTTCTTTTATCTTTTGGTAATGAAGATGCAACAGAGTATGATGGTTTGTATAGTGCAAGTCACATGATACAGGGACAGACAGTAAGAAAAGCACAGAATAGCTTCTACGTGCAGGGTGTTTATATATCAGCAGACGGCTCTGTTATTCAGTGTGAAAGACTTACAGTGACAACCACAGGTGTAACTGCTACTGACCAAAGTGCTGATATTCAGCCTGTTAGAACAATTAACATCTATATAAGGGAGTGATAATGTATGTCAACAATCTCTAAGACAAATCATTACGATTTAACTAAATATGAGGGTGTTGACAAACCGAAGTTCTTAGGTGATATTAGTGATGACAATCAGAAGATTGATGATGCATTACATGATATTAATCAGAGGATGCAGGCTGTTGAAGAAGTTATTGATACTGTTAGTACACAAAATATTGATGATATGCTGGCTAGACTTGGTGCTATTGAAGTCAAAGTCGATGCCAACGCTAACAGTATTCGTGGATTAGCTGACAGCATAAACGGTCTGTCAACGCGAGTAACTAATAATACTAATAATATTGCTTCTCTTAGTGCTACACTTACAGATGCACAGCGTGATATTGATAATCTTAAACAGTGCTGTGATGAAGTGAGAACTGTTCTTACGCAGTATGGTGATAGAATTAGTGGTAATGAAACCGCTATTACTAACATCAATAATCAGCTTATCAGAATGAATGAGGATATTATCGGAAATGCACAGGATATTGCCACTGTTGCTACGCAGATAAATACCATTATTGTGACTAAGCAGGATAAACTTATTGCAGGTGCAGGTATTAAGATTGAAGGTAATACGATTAGTGCAGATGGTGCAGGTAATATAATTGGAACTTATGATAGTTCAACTGAAAATCTTACACTTGGATAATGAAAGGAGAATAAAATTATGCCGAACGCTTTAATTAGTCAGTTAACAGTTCCTGTTGAGGTAGGTGGTGTTATACAGGATGTAACTTATGATATAAAGGATGCATATGCAAGGCAGGCTATTGCTGACCTTGGTCATGCTCTTTATTGGATTGGTGTTACTACCACAGCTTTAACAGATGGTGATACAACTAATCCGATTATTGTTGATGGTACATATGTTACCGCTAATGTTGGTGGTGTTGCGCAGTATGATGGAACAGAGTTTGTATGGAATGGTACAGCTTGGCAGAAACTTGGTGAAGGTACTCTTGGTGCTCTTGCGTATAAGGATAATGCTACGGGTATTTATACTCCTAGTGGTACGATTAGTGTTAATCAGGGTACTGATTCAACTACAACTGTTAATAGTATTACTAATGTTGGTAGTTTGCCAAGTTTTAGTTATAATTCTAGCACAGAGTCACTGACATTTAGTGCAGGTAGCCTTCCTACAAAGGGTGCTAATACTACTGTTGTTACAGCTAGCGGTACTAGAAGTGCAACATTTGCTGGTACACAGGATAGCGTTACTGTATCTTAATTTTAATATGTGGGTAGGTATAATGCCTACCCACTATTGTGAGGTGATAAGATGGCAAATGTGAAACGTATCAATGGATACGATGTTAAAGATGAAGTTGCTAGGAATCAGGGTGTTTATTCAACATCTGCGGTTAAAATAGGAACTTATAAAGGTGCTGATTTGTTTCGTAAGGTTATACCATTTGTAGTTCCCGCAGGTAGTACTGGTTATAATGTTGGTTTAGACGCTATTCCTGGTGCAGCTATTATAAATATTAGAGGTGTTGCTTATACTGATAACAGTGGAGCTGTTGTACCAATACCATGTTCATTTCCGCAATCTAGTAGCGTATATCCACCTGCGGCTTATATAAGCATGTATGTAAGTATTGCTAATAATGATGTGCGTTTAAGGATTGGTTCTCAGTATAGTTCAAATGGTTTTTATGGTGACCTAGTAGTTGAGTACACATTATAAATCATATGCTTGCTCATCGTTGGACACTGTAAGGGTGTTAATGGTGGGCAAGTTATATTTTCATCGTTGTGCTTTTTGATGTATACAATAGTGAACATATTAAGTGGTGCAACTGATAATTCGGCGAACACAATTAGGG
>JAEIGA010005499.1_pt1 | contig 19350 bp, 38 predicted proteins | sample 9270691 | NCBI WGS metagenome assembly JAEIGA01 (sample SAMN17057246, study PRJNA624740) | gut metagenome | biome: biome; isolation source: fecal sample | host: Bos grunniens | place: China: Xizang | collected 2019 | reverse complement strand
GTGGCTTTTTCTCATAGTATGTGTCTATCAAATAGTATAGATTTTCACATTTGCTATAAATACCAAGTGATATATTGTTAGCACCTGTTCTCGGCAAGTCAAGTGAAGCCAAGCAAGTGTCCTCACGATTACCGCCTTCGCACTTTTTCAAGGGGAGTGAAGTATAGGTTTGCAGATTATCCCAATAAAACGGAGAGTTAAGCGGTGTTTCGGGTTGTTGTTGCTCCATAGCAGCGAATGTTCTCGGATCTCGATTTCGCTCAAGTCTTGCACTTTCAGTAGAGAATTTCTGCGGATAAGTGCTTTCGTCCGTTTCAAAGTCCAACTTCGGTACGCTAATGATTACGAACTTTGTCTTTTCGTTTATAATAGTGTACTTGAACTTCTTGTCGGGAACTGCATTTTCTTCTCCATAATGCTCACGATAACGGCTCAAGAAATCTTCTGTATGGTATCTTGTTCCACCTGCAATCTCAAAGTCAAGGTTATCGTCATATTTTCGCTTACTCCATTGGTCGCTATACTTTGCCCAATCCTTTTCGTGTTCAGGCACGTTCTCTTTGTCTTTTGACCTTGTAATATCGTCATAAAAGCGGAATTTGGCTCTCGCGCCATCAACTGCCGTATCTTTTGCAACTACAAGCAACGATTTCGGTCTCAAAGAGCCGTGGATAAGTAGAACTCCCTCGCTTGCCTTTCCGATATCAAACATTATTTCCTTATTGCCGTTGAATTGTGCATAATATGGGAACACTTTAGCGTAGCGTGGATTTGTCATCATACCAACAACAGCGGTTAATGTATCTACTATCAGTTTGTTGTTTCCTACTACCTTTAGGACATCGTTATTTATATCGTATCCAAAGATAAAAGAAATTGTTATTGAGTCCGAGTAAGATTTTCCGTAACCAACAGGGAATGACTTTGTAATGCGCTTTACTTTTCCGTCCAAAATCATAGAGTTGGCATAGAAAAAGAAACTCTCAAAACAATTCATAGCGTGTTTCCACACCTTTTGCGAGTCTGGTTTGTCGAACTCCATATAGAGAGCAAAGTGTTTAAGCGATCTAAATGCTGCCAACCCATAAAAATCATCAAGTAAAATCAAATACTTCTTTCGGGTTTCTTCCGCTTGGTATATTTCCCCAATCGCTAAATCTTGTTTTGCCCTCGACATTCTACGGAAACGCGATATTTTTTCACTTAATAGCCTAATTTTCGTCTCAACAACGGGTAAAATGTCACAAATTATGTCTTTGATGTGCTTTCTTACCTCTTTTTCACTCTCTATTGTTTCACGTGGAACTAAATATTCGTGAATTTGATACCTATACATCTCCGACATTGCAGTTAAGAGCTTTATGATCGCATTATCGTTGTTAATATCATAGAGAACTTCCTTACCCCCAACTTTTTCGATCTTCCCACGCTTGAATTTGTCAAGGGTAAGCGTAAATTCTCTTAAAATCTTGCCGTAATCTTCGTTAATCGACATATCACCTATATATTTTGTGGTCTTTTTGCCACATTTATTCCTTTCATAAAATCACAGCAAATTGTGCGAGATATATTGCTACACACCCATACACCGTTATAGGGATAGCCATAAGCCAAGTGGCTTTGGGGTATCGGTATAGTAAATACGCAAGCACAAGGTGGGAGATGAGCCATAGGGTAATTAGGTTAGTCATTGTTTTGTTGCGTTTTCGGTTAGCCAAATGTAAAACTCTTTGGAAACAGTTTGTTTGGTTGTACCAAAGTCAATGGTTCTCCGCTCATCGTTATACCAACTTTGAGTTTTATAATCATACCCTGTCCACCTACTATTGTTTTTAGGTATGTCAGTATAATAAGCAAGACTAACGGAACCAGTTTTCCCAGTGTATGTACCCAATGCGTTGAATGTTTCATCTACACCTTTAACTGTAAAATTGACCATCTCGCAATTAATGGTTGCTCCTGCAATATTTACAGTATACGAAAAAATTGGTCGTGTTGGTTCTCCCTCCTTAAACACCCAAGTTCCAGATACCTCATAGTTTACTATCGGTTCTTCCGTACTCAACTTTCTAAAACTTTTCCCACCGCTTGTTGCCACAATATCGGCAAGGTTTAGTTTCGTGAATATCTTTGCCATACTTATTCACTCTCCTCTACCACATACAAAGCCCCATTTTCATAGGTGTCTGTGGTTTCTCCCGTGTACTTGTAGATAGCACCAACCTCTGCGGTGGAGAGCAATGCGGTCATTTCGGCTTCGGTTGCGACTTCGATGGGAAGTGCGCTATCTTCACCGCTTTCGTACCCCTCAATAAGGCTTTTGACCGCATCCGTGAGGTTGGCATCAGTTTTGCCCGTCTTGGCGTTGGATGCAGTAATCAAACTTTGGATGTTGGCTTTTACGCTTTCTGCGGTGGGAACGGAAGGTTCTCCACCCGATACCAATGTACCATAGGTGTTGATAAAGTCGATGAAGAGGGGGTTGGAGATGTCGTCGCCGCCTGTGATGGTGAATTCGTAATAATATTCACCATCACCAGGCCAATAGGGATAATAAAAATTATTAATTGAAACTACATCATTTCCAATATTAGCAGATATAGTATCAAAATAAACAGTTACTACACTATCATAAGGCAAGGGAGAAATGTTTTCAACGCCTTGATATCCAACATAAAACAAAGAAGATTGACAATCAGCAACTGAACCATCAATAATACCAACACCATAAGCAGTAATATTAAAAACACCATATTCTGCTTGTATAGTATCTAAATTAGCACCTACCAACCGCCAAGTAGTGCCAATAAGGTTTGTAATTTTAGACATTAGATGCCACCTCCTACAAGAGTGTCAAGGTCGGTGATGTATGAGCCCAAGGATGCCTCCAATTGCTCGGTGGTCACGTATCCGCTCATATCGGGCTTCGTGTTCTCAAGCGTTGTGACCTTGCCCTCAAGCGTTGTGGTTCTCACTCCAAGCGCGGTCAAGGCGGTGTTAAGATTGTCAATCAAGCCCTTGATGACTACGCCCTGTTTTGCTGACAACGGTTTATCGGTCAATTCGCTTGTGAGGTTGTCAATAATGTCTATAGTGTTTACTTTTTCATCGTTAAGTGCATTTAATAGGCTTCCCGTTACCTTGGAATCTGCTGCCGCGCCAGAAATTGTAAGGGTTTTATCGACAGTTACGCTCGAACCACCACCTGCAGCTTCCGCTCTTTCCGCGGCTGCTTCCGCTCTTTCCGCTGCTTCATCAGCTCGTGCTGCCTTATCGTTTGCAGATGTTGCTGCACTTTCTGCTCTTTCCGCAGATTGTCTCGAAACAGATATTGCTTGACTTATTACATCTTGGTCTGTTTGTTTTTCAGGAACATAGATTTTGTCACCGCCAGTTGCTATGGAACACTCGAAATTTTGGAAAGAACTCCATTGATAGATCAAATCGCCATTATCATCGGTAAGTTTTGCGACAATCCAAAAAACTAATTGACCGCTATTGTATGTTATTTCTTTACCTATAACCCAAGAAAAAGAAAAAACATCGTCCAATTTATCTATATCTTGGGGGATATATGTTCCTTCATCTCCATTTGGCAGTATGTAATTTATATATATTGCAAAAGTGGATAAATCGTGTCCATCCCAGTATCTTACGCAATCAATAACAACTGTCTCTATATCTTTATCGCCCATTACGGCAATCGTTTTAAGATTATCGGGTACTGTTACCCTTCTATTCTCGTCAATTACTATGTGTTGTTCCTCATTGCCAGAACCACCCATCCTTGAATTTTCATAATCGTTTTCGGGCAACGAGTTAAGCAAATTTTCCGCAAGGCTCATTATATACCTCCGTGTTGTTTTATAGCTATCTTTTGTGTTGTAATAGTATATCCATCTCTCTTACCATACAACTTTATCTTAAATTCGTGAAGTTCAAGTGCTTCTTTGGGAATTTCACAAGTATTATCATTCTTCAAAACACGCGGCGGAAGCTCCTTGTCATCTTTAGAAAAAAATCCTGCAACTTTAGCGCAATTATCCCAATCAGCAGATAACAAAAACTTGGCTTCCAAATAGCCACTTGTTCCTGCGACCAGCCCACTAAAATCGCAAGACGGATCTCTCTCTATTATTTGTTTTTTTACATTGAAAACTAAAGTACGCAAGATCATTCTCCTTTGCTTTATTTCTTATGGTAGAGCATCAAGGGATTGAACCTTGAGCCTCCCGATTATAAGTCGGGTGCGCCAACCGATTGCGCCAATGCTCTATATACAAAATGCGGTCTATAAAACCCAATGGGGGAGGGAAACTCAACCGCTACTTTTTCACGTTAGTTTTTTAGTGAGGTTTTTGTGCTTGTGAAAAGCTTGGAGCAAGTAATGGGAGTCGAACCCACGCAATCTGCTTGGAAGGCAGAGGTACTACCACTATACTATACCTGCATTGTTAAACCACTTTCGTAGGTTGTCTCATCCACGACCGAGCCAAAAAGACAAAAGGAGGTGTCAAAAAACTCGGTGAACAGAAAGTTGAAAAAAGGAAAAATCACTTTCTTTTAACAAAAATCAAAACGCATAAACAAACCACAAAAACACCATAAATAAGCGAAGCAACCAATAGTGACTTATTCTTATTCTTAAAAATCACATTAACCTTATTGCCTATATATATCACAGGCGCGAAAGTCATTGCTCCAAACAAAAACCACATAAAGGACATACAGCAAAACCACACTTTAGCACATTTCAGTAGCCACTTTTCCGTCTTGCCCTCTTCCATTCCAAAGCAACTCAATGCCTTTATAGGCTCTTCCTTGTACTCAAAAGAAGCTTCTACCGCTTTCTCTTTATCTACCTCGCTCTCGTCAATATCCACGTTTTCATCAATAGGCGTGAACATATCCTCAAGGCTTCTCTTCTCCATTTCTCTTCTCCCAAACATCACTTTAGTCTCCTCTCGACTTTTATTCACTTTACATATTACCACATCTTTTCCCCTTTGTCAAGTACCTTGCAAAATTTTTTGCGAAATTAGGGGGGAGTAATTAGGGCGGTTGGGGGTTGGGCGGCATTCCCCCACGGGGTACACATTGACGGGCGGACGGCAGCACACACGCAAAAACACACAAACACGGCATATAATACGGCATTTTTGCACATTATCGCGCCCTTATTGCTTTAACGGTCGTTATTGCAACGGATAAACACACGCAAAAACACGGTCAAAAGCCTTTTTGTAGCTCCTCCCCGACTCTCTCCCACCGATCCGCCGATCCTATCCCACTATGCGCGAATTATACAAAACTTTTATTTTTTGATAATTGGGCGCAAACTACAGCTACTCTTTTACACTATACACACATATTTTTTTATTATATACGCATATTTTGCGATATATTGAAATATTACATTATATTTATATTATATATTGGTATTTATATTACAGTGATATTACGCGACTATGATATTATTGTGATATTGTGATAAAGTGATTATATAACGCGGTTTTGTTTGCTATTTTGCTATGGTAAATTTGATTTACTATGCGACACTAAAAGGTAAATACAATTTAACATAAAAAATAATTAAAAAATTTTATATAAATACTTGACAAAATAAAAATGGTGTGGTATAATGCTATTGTAATTTATTGTGTTGTTTGGCTCTTTGGCGGTTCTCCGATAAAACCGCCCGCGGTAAGTCGTGACGGCTGTTAGGTCCGCGTTAGAAAACTATGCAGGCGTAAAGCGGTACGAATGCGCGTTGACTTGTCCGCGCTTGATACGGGACGCCCACGGTCTGGCGTTGATGCGGCTATATCGCCGTTATTTTTATTTTTAGGAGGCGCAATATATGAAAATTTTAGTAAAGGGATACACAAAGGAAAATGGAAAAATAAAACCGTTCAAGGATTTTTATTTTGCAGATACGGCGGCGGAGCTTCTCGACGTGCGGAAAATTTTAGAGTTTGACGGCGTACACATAGAAAGTATCACAGACGAAAGCGAAAAAAAGCATTATTTGACAGAGGGCGAGAGCATTGCGGCAGGTTTTGGCGGCGTTGAATTGGGCGCGGTTCTTTGCAAATATACCAGCGGGCGCGGCTGTAAATCCTTGAAAGTGTCCGACCGTCTGCAAACAAGAAGCGAACGGCTCGCGGCAGAAAATAAAATTGATGTATATTTTTTGGGCGGCGAGACAACGGCGCAAATTATAACGGCGCAGGAGCTAAACAAAAACACGGCACAATATCGCTATATCTGCACAGATCACGGCGCATTATATGACGGGCGCGAGGTGTGGGCGAACATTTACGAAAACGACGACGGCGCAATATTTGCGACAATAGAATAACAAAACCAAAAATAAAAGCTTTAGGAGACTAAAAAATGAAAAAGTACAACGAACTATTGAAAGACATTCAAAAAGCAAAAAAAGCAATCACCGACACGGCAAAAACCGAAAAAGAGCTTGACCGACTGGCAGCGCGCGAAGCATACCAAAACGGAACGCCCGAAGAAATCGAAGCAGCAAAAGCAAAGTATAAAGAATCGGAAGCGCGTTATATTGAAGAATTGCAAAACAATGAAAACCAATCGTTAAAAATACAGATATTAACCGACAACGCAAAACAAGCATTTTTTGCTGAAAATATCGGCAAAATTTGCGAGATTTGGAACAAGTACGAAGGAAAGCCGCACGGAGAAAAGACCGCAGAAAAGATCCGCGCAGAGCTAAAGAGCGCGACAGGGCATTATATAAGCATACGAAACAAATGGCGAGATGCTTGCATCTATGTTTCTTTTGATTTGCACAGCGGCGCACCGTTTCGTGACGTTGAATTATTGCCGATTTGGAACGGCAGCGACCAGCCAGCCACAGACAACGACAACAAAATAATTAAGCTTTCCGCCGATAAATTCCGCGTTTATTGTTGCGGCGAATATGTCGAAAACGTGACCGCACATATAAAAGCATTGAGGAAGGCACACAAAGCCGCAAAGGAAGCGGAAAAAGCACTTGAAAACGCTGTTAACGACTATAACAAACTCACGCGCGGAAACATTCAACGCGCAAGCACGCGCGAAGGCGTGAAAAATTGGTTGATTTAAGGAGGTATAAAAAATGCGCTTTAATAGTGAAGAATTAAAAAAGGCTTACACCGTCGGAGGATTCCGCGAGCGTTACGCGATGGAGAACGGCAACAAAACAGTTATATATATCAATGGGAACAAATGCTATAAATACACTTATTCAAAATGTAAAGAATATCAGGACGCAAACGGCGCGACTTTTGACACGGTGCGCGGCTGTTGGATAAATTAACGGAGGACTTGAAAAAATGAAAAAATTTATTTCAATCTTGAAAAAATGCTTTTACTTTATAAAATCGCTTTTGGACGGGTCGGCAATGCGCGAGGCAATCGAGGCGGGCGCGGTCAGCTTTGGTGGTCAGGGTCGCGACAAATACGGCAATTGATGGGGGACATTAAACAATGAAAAAATACTTATACAAGATTACAAGCCCGCGCGGCGTTTGTGTTAGTATTGCATATTATGCCGACACGCCATCAAAAAATTATCGCGTTTATTACTGCGGATCGGATACGGGCGCGCGATATGAAAAATTAGGGAATGCCTCCCGACGTCTAAAAAGGTATGTCGACGATTGGGAAAAATATGGTGGCGTTTACGATATAAAAAAAGATTTCGCAACAGTTGAACAGATCCCGCGGCGCGGCTCTAACGCTTAAAGGGAGGCGGCGGCGTGATCATTATTATTATTATAGCGTTGTTTTTCCTCGCTGAATTATTAAAGTATAACTAAATGCAGCCGCTCACGGTCTACGGATCGCGGGCGGCTTTTCTTTATGCCTCGCGGATCGTTTTCGCGCCCTTTTGGGCGTTTTCTTTTTGTTTTGGTGTGGGATATATGCGCGCGGCGTTTTCAGTGCTTGCAGCGCGTTTTTTGTGGCTCTCCGTTGGTGTTTTCGTTTTGGCTTTGTGTTTGTGTGCTTGCCTTTTGTTTTTTGGTTGCGTAAATGGCGCAAAATTAGCGCGTTTTTAGGCGTTTTCTTGGTTTTGGGGTGTACTTTATAGGGCGGAATTTTAACGGGCTTTAAAGTGCTTTATTTTGGCTATAAACGGCATACCTATATTTTACCATTTTTTGGAATATTTTGGCATTTTTTGACATTTTCGATAAAGTCGGCAAGAAACGGTGGCGGAGTTTTTTGGGGGTTTGGCAAAAGGGGGGGTGTGTGTTGGTTTGAAACTGTTGCAGAGTTTGGGGGTGTGTGTCATATCCAATCTGTTGTAGACTTATAGGGTATGTGTCATATATAAACTGTTGCAAAGAAAAAGGACACTATATAGATAATACTACATAATGCCCTAATGTGATTTTATATTACTTCATCTCTTTCTACGCTTACTATACCTTTCCATTCTACTTGCGAAGGAATAGTCATACTCTTCAATTCTTTTTCTTCTCCTTTGTTCTCTGTCGGCATCTTTTAATTTTTGCCACGTTTTGTATTCTCCGCAAGATGAGTGGCATCCTAAAAATCTTCTTGCGCAATCTTTGCAGGGGCAAGTTTGTTTCATAAATCTTCTACCTCAAATTTTCCTGTGATAAATTCCGAATGTGGCAATTTCTCAATCCAACCGCAAAAACTTCTCCATTCAGGCAACCGATGATTCTTCCTTTGTTGGTAGATCGTTTTTAACTGCCTATAATTTGTTGTCATCCTTGCTGTTAATTCAAATCCTGTTGGGATGTTATAAAGGACTTTAAGATAATTATCTGCCGTTGGTTCATCATTATATTGTCGAGTAAGAACTAATAGGTTATCTATTGCTTCTCTTGTAACATAACCATTGCAATTATTTATAATATCCATTTTAGCAATTCTGTGCATTGTAGATTGACTTGATACAAAATCCAAAAAGTGATACCTTTGCGCTTCCACCCAACACTTAATCGATAAAGTCAAATCAAATTGAACAACGATGCCTGTTAAGAATTGATCGTGACCTGTTCCTGTTTTGCAAGATGCAAGTTTTCGCGTTTGATCGGTAATATCGCAATTTAATTTTTCTAAATCTACCGACATAGGATATTTACTCGCTTTAATACTATCTTCAAGTCCAAACACTTTCCAATTATCGACTACTTTAATTGCCATTCGGTTCTCCTCCCGTGTAAATCTTTTTTAGAATGTCAATCACCCCTTCAATCGCAATTGCCCGTGTTTCTTCTCTGTCGAAATCAAGAGCGCGTATATCAAACTCGATTGCCGCAAAAATCTCTTTGGCAGCCTCTTTCATTGTTGTAACATTTTCAGTTGGGGTATCTTAGATTGCCCTATAAATTGCATTGGCGTTTATGGAGTAGTCATTTTTGTCTATAACAACATAGGGGAATATCTTTTTTATCAGCGCATCCGCATCTATGTATCTCGGCATATTATTCTCCTTCCGTGTATTTCTTTTTGAGTTCGGCAATATCTTCTCCAAGGCTTTCTTCATAGTACCAAAGCGACTTTCCATCGCAGAGAATTTCATAATCACTATGTTCACGGAGCAATCTCTCAATCTCCTCAAAAATCTCCCTTGCACCCTCGGCTTTGGCTTCGGCAATGAGTTTGTCGTATTCGTGATTGAAATAGTACCGCTCGTAGCGTTTGGCTTCGTCTCTTACTGCTTCAATAAGTCGCAAGGTTTTCTCATCTTGTGTAAGATTTTCTTCTCCAATCCACTTGTCAACAAGTCTCTCAACCTCGCTCTTTGGTACAACATCGGCGGTTGGGGCTTGGCAAATTAAGTCAAGCAAGTCACGTTCGCATCGGTGTTCAATTCCGCTTGAAACTCTGTACCGATTTTCGACCATTTGATAAATCCAATCCGAATCAATATATCGTGGCATCGTCATCGTCCCCCCATTCTATCTCATCCTCCCCTTTCCGTGATGCTCGCAATTTTCATTGTTGCAAAACTCGCAATCATATTGAAATTGGCAACCGCAACACTCAAAAGTGCAATCTGCTTCTGCTCCGCAAACAAATAAACAACAGTATCGTTGCATCTCATTCCTTCCTTTCTCCGTAACTGCAAAAATCGTCTGCTTTTCTTGTCGGCATACACCACATTTTATCCCTACTGCAAAAGTAAGATTGGTTAATGTCGTTGCCTTCTTGTATGCACCAATGTTTGCAATCCTTGCATCTTACAACCTCAACCACATCGGCGGTGGGAACAAATGCAAGGGCATTCATAGCACCTACCACTCCGTCACGATACTCCATAAGCAATTCCATCTCTCCGTGCTTACTCATCGTTTGAGAAAGTCGATACTCTTCTAATGCCTTCATCGCATCTTCTCGTTTAATGTATTCGTCCATATCACTCACCGCCTTTCAAAAGTTCTGGGTTATCGTGGATGTTGCCGATTACTTCAATCTTATTTGCCTTTAATTCTGTGAGTTGAAGCCAATCATATTGTTTGTTTTTTGTGTAGCTTCCACTATTGATTGTCAACGCAAATTGACAAAGACTTTCATTGTAATAAACTTCAAACACATAATAGCCACCACGACCAAGTTTATATTTAGTCGTGACAACATCTCCCTCAAAAATCTTCTTGCCGTTCTTGTCGGTCAAGCCCGTGTATTGTCCTACGGTTTCGGGGATAACCACAAACATTTCGCCGTATTTTTCCGTATGATTTACTACCCACATATAATGCGTTGGTGTTTCGGTTTCGGCATCATAGCCAAACTCATAATATCCCTCCACCCAATCACCGCTAAACACATCCTTGCCTCTAAACAAAATCTCTCTCATTCCGCACCGCCTTTCTCGTTTAGGTGGGCAATATTGTATAATCCCAACATCGTTTTATTGCTTCGGCTTGCGCAAGGATTTTGGCTTGTTCATAATTCAATGCCCACACATCAATTACGCCGCCTAAAAATCTTATTGAATATTTAGTTTCTTTCATTATTCCGCACCGCCTTTCATCCTTGCGCCACAATGCGGACAATATTTCCATTCGCCCACATCGTTGTAATAACTACTGCATAACTTTTCACACCGAGGGCATTTATAAGTTGCGTTTCGGTTTATTCTGCGAGGTTTCCACAAAATCCAACGCCAAGTAAAGTCTTGATTAACTGTCATTCCGCACCACCTTTCATCTTTGCTCCGCAGTTGGGGCAGAAATCGTACAACGTCTCGTCTTCACCAAAGAAAACCTCTTTACCACAAGAAGAACACCTACAAATGCAGTATATGAAATCTTCTTCCTCTACAAACACCCACTCTCCCTCTTTCTGCTTGCGGTAGCCTGCGTTGTAAAGGTCGGTTGCATCGTCAAACTTTGAGCATTGCTTCTTAAACCCGCATTTTTCGCAATTACCTCTGTTTGCTGTTGGCTTGCATATAATTTTCGCCATTTCCTCAATCTGCTCTTTCATCGGGTAACTCCCCCCTTATGATTTCAATAATCGTGTCTGTATCGTTTTCAGCATAGAACTCCATAGGCTTGCTTGCAGCGATTGCTCTCGCCAATCGATTGTTATAGAAATACCTCAAAACCGCGCTCATTCTAACTATATAAAGCGGTGGTTTCTTTTGCTTTTTAAGTTTCATCGGTTGCCCTCCTGTTCCAAGCATCTATCATTTTTTGTATTGCTTCTTCGTATGTTGGGAAACCTGCAATGCTGACTTTTCCGTGAACATACTGTGGGATGTCAATCCTCGCACCGCAATCACAAAAAATATCGTGTCTATCAAGGTGCGCCTCACCCCCACAAAAGGGGCAGGGGAGTAATTTAGCTTCGTTCATTGGTTGTTCCTTCTTCTCTTGCACAAATTCGTATTCTTCTCTATCGGAATCAAAAATAGTTTCAACTTCAATCATTTTTAGCACCTCTCTAAACTGTCAACGAAGTCAAATGGGTATTCATCACCAAGGATAGAAAGATGCTCTTTGATAAATGCTTCTTGCTCCTCGCGTGTTTTCATTCTTCCGTTAGCACGGTAGATGCGTTTCCAAGATGCGATCCACATAAGAATATCGTCTTTGCTTGCTCCGCTTTGCTCAAGTGCAACTGCACCATACAAAATCCACGTTTTCTGCATTTCGACTTCTTCTTCATCCAACTTTTGATTGAGGATAACTGTTGTGGCTTCGTTGTAATATTGCTTTATCCGTTCTTGCGCGGACGGCTTTAACTCATCCCAATCTTTCTTTGTTTTATAATCCATAACATTCATTATGCTTTATCCCCCCATTTTCTTCTTGATCTCGTTTACATACTGCCGTGAGCAGCCATACTTTTTCGCAATAGCGGATTGTGTGAGTTCACCTACTTTCAAGTCCTCACGTATTGACTCCGAACGATTGTTATGTATAATCGCTACGTTGTGTTTTCTCAAAATCTTGTAAACATAATCCAATGTGATATCGTATTTTGCGGACAACTTTTTAACACTTAAACCGTTTTGGTAATCTTCAACAAGTGCGTTTTTTTCGCGTTTAGTTATCTTCGATGTTCCGCATTTTCTTGGGCAAGTTCCCCTAACAACCCCATAGGTCTTATTTCTGCCATAGCCATAAAGTTTTGCGACTTGCTGATACGGCATATTGCGGTTGTCTCTTATCATCTGCTCTTGAACTTCTTTTGGAATTTCAACTTTAGTTCTTCCCATTTTTTCACCTCACTTTATTATGCTGATCGTACTCGCGTTTACCCCAAACATCTCGCCAATCTGCTTGCAAGTGTGAGTTTCCTTCAGCGCGATTATTTCTGCCTTTTGTTCGTCGGTGAATTTTGACTCTCTTCCCAATTTCATACCTTGTTCTTTCTTTCTCTGCAAAGCATTAGATGTGTTGTAGCCGATCTGTCGCTTTAAGAACTCGTCTTGAATGAAAAACTGCGATACTGTCATCCAAGTGTAAGGGTTCATCTTCTCACCACCTTCAAGGGTAATACCGTTGCTCAAAAACTTAACCGTGCATTTCTTCTGTTGTGTGATTATGTCAAGCATATCAAAGCAATCAATATAATTTCTTCCAAATCTTGAAGTTTCCGTGAAACAGACTAAATCCTTTTCTCCCAAATTTTCAATCATTCGGTTAAATTCCTTTCGCTGATCGCCACGAACTCCACCGCTAACGTGTTCTTCGTAAATTTCGTCAAACTCAATTCCGCTATGCTCAAGCAAATATCTCTGTCTTTCGTAATCCTGTTTGGCGGATGCTACTGTGGTACTAACTCTAACATAGGCTACTATTTTACACATTTTATGCCTCCTAAAACATAATGATTTTTGATTGCACACTCATTATACCATAGGTTTTTTCATTTGTCAATAGTTTTATACAAACTTTTTAGAAATATTTTTAGTTTTTCTTGCTTTCTATCAAATCTTGCGCTACAATGCTGCCAAGAAGTCTGTTGTAATCTGCTTGAGACATAACATCTTTTGCTTTATCGACAATATCATCAACTGCGGTGGCAACTCTAACTCCGTGACCTGCGCTACCTCTTGCTCTCATACGAAATTCTGTTGTGCGCTCTTTAGCCATACCTTGCGATGCTGCTTCCATTTGCATATCAACAAGGAAGTTATCAACGGATAAAATAGCTTCTCTCTGCTCACTATCACCGTCTGTCATAAGATATGTGTAGGCGGTAGGACTAATGCCCGAAAATGCCGAAAAAATCTGCTTTGTTGGAATGAATGTTCCGTACTCATTTAGCCACGATACAAACTCAAGGAAGTCCGCAAAGATCTGCATAATCTGCTCTGCGGTTGCTTCGTTAGCCACGTTATTCTCAATGGTCTTAAACTGCGAAAGTGCCTTATATATTTGACATTTCATAGTATATGGAGAAATAACCTTTAGTGTTACCTTTTTAGCACCTTTTTCAATAGCACCATAGTATTCTTCAAGATACCTTTGCTTAATGTCCTCGAATATCGGCTCAAGTGTTTCCTTAACCTTGCCAAGCCTATCCTCAAGCGGAAATCCGTTCTCTGCATATATCATTGTTTCACATTCCATCATACTTACCCCCAATACATCTCAATGCGTATTCGTATGCTTCTACTTTTCCCTTATAGAAATCAACTTGTTGCCTATACTCCGTACACTTATCGTCTAAAACCATATTGTGCCTATCAAGTGCTTCTCTTTGTTTTATCAATTCGTCAATCTCCGCTTTTAACTGTTTAATTTCGCAAAGTCTATCGTCTTTTTCAATTTCCATTTTCTTCTCCTCAATTCCACAATTTCATAGACTTCATAATATCCGCATAATTCTCTCTTACTTCTTTCTGCGACATATTTCTCACTTGTTCTGCCGTAAAATACTTAAAGTCGGTTTCGGTAGGTGTGTCGGGGTTGGCAACTGTTGTGGGAGTTTTTGTCTTTTCTCCCAAGTGATGAATGATCACATTTTTGGGTGATACCTCGATTGTTTCTCCATCTGCCGTTTTAAACATTACAAAAGTTCCGTCTATACTCCCTTTCATTTCAAGAGCAACAAAACTATATGCAGGTTTTTTTGTACCGCCCATCCAAATTTCAACATACATCATACTCCCTCACATTCCTTTACATCATCGAAACTGTACTTTGCAATATAGGTCTTGCCACCACCTCTTTTTTCAACACCAATCATCTCGCTTTTGATTTTGCAGCCGTATCTGTCTTTTAGATCCTTAATCCTCGCGGATAATCTGTAACAACCCAAGTCTCTAATTGCCTCTAATTGCGTTATAGAACCATACGCTTTAAGATATTTTACTATCATTTCGCATTGTGTCATTTTCATTCGGTTTCTCCTTTCTTCGTTGCATAAGGTACAGTATAATTGGGTCGTCTGTCAAGTATGTCGTAAGGCGATGTATGTCTGCAAACTGAACAAGGCTTAATCGCCATAATAACAAATCCGTTCTTGCAATAGTTCTCGTCTTCAAGAATATAGTCCACATAGACAAGGCAACTGTTTCCTGTGTACTCCTTTTTCTCGGCATCGTACTCATTAAGTGCCAACATATCACCGACCTTAAAATCTCGGTCATTCTTTCTTACCTCAAATGATTTAGTTCCCTTTATAACTTCCACAAAGTAAATCGGTAGTGTCTTTAATTCGTGTATCATTTATCATTCTCCTTTCAGTTCCTCAACAAAAAGATATGATTGTGGGGGTTTCTTCACATAACATTCGTGGCAATCTTCACATTTTGGAATAGCAAAACCAAGATGTGAAAACTTGCAATCTTCCTCTGTTCTGTTGTAAGGCTTAAACTCTCTTAAATCCTTCGGCTGCTCATAAATAACGAGATTAGAAATATGCCAACCATACAACGTGTCTCCCCTGCCGTAGTCCATCAACTCGTCTTGTGTTAAGCAAGAATCTTCAATTTCCTTATAAGTGATCCAATATCCTTCTCCACAATCGCAAAAAGAATCATCCCCCTCATACTGCGGTGTTGGATATCCAATGTGGCAATCGTATGGGTAAACATCAATTTTGTCGCACACAAACTCACCTATGACTTTGCCGTTCAAATCGTAAATATCGTTATCGACCGTTAGATCAAGTTCAAGAGTGTTTAACTTTTGCACTTTTCCATTCACGCTCATTAGGGAACCTTTGCCATTCGTGCAGTAAATATAGCACTTAAACGGCACATAAATCTTCGGCTTGACCTTTCTCACCTCAATCTTCTTTTTGCCACTCGTTATTTCTTCTACCCATCTTGGCTTAATACTAATCAATACCGCTTTCATTTCTAATTCTCCCTTTCGTATTCAACATCTCCGCAAACCATAACTCTTAAATATGAACTCGCATAATTTTTATTGTACCCAAGCCTAATTGCCGTACTAACAGAGCAAACCTCTCTTTCCGCAATATCCGTGTGCTTTTCTTCCTTGAAATTCTTGCACAAAATCTTACCATTGTATGCACTTTCAACTTGCACTTGTTCTCCACAACTCGCCAATTTACAAAACTCTTTTACTTTCATTTCGCTTTCTCCTCCAACATTTTCACAACTTCTTCGTAATAACTGACCTCTTCACCTGCATCGCTCAACATCGTCATTCTGTCAACAACATTCGTGAACCTTTTTCTCTCAACTCGCGCCAATTTCGCTTTAGAAAGTTTTAACTGTCTCTTGAAATAATCAAGCATCCTTTCTTCGTAGGTTATCACTTTAATTTTCATTGTTTCTCCCCTTTGGCACGTTCTCTGCTTTTTCCATATATTCAAGCAAATATAGATATTCGTCTTTTTGCAACTCTACCTTTTCGGATTGAATAGACTTTGCAAACTGAAGTAAACTCAAAAGAATTTTTGTCATTTCTTCTTGTTTTATATCGACAGTTACGCCATTAGCAATTAGGTAGTCGGCAACATATTCGTCAACAGATTTTCCCGTCTCGTGATCGTACTCTTTTTCTAACCATTCTCTGCGAGATTTTTTAATAAGTTCAACCAATCTTTCACGCTGCTTTTCGGTTTGCATTAAATAAAGTCCTCCAATCCTATTTCTTCTTCGTAATCTATTGTATCAAACATTCCCCTTTGCGAAATTCTGTTATCAATTCTTTTTCTCGCATACTCGCATTGTGCTTCACTTAATTCAAAACCTATGAAGTTCATATTATGGTTTATACAACCTATTGCCGTTGTTCCTGTTCCCATAAAAGTATCAAGCACGAGCTGGCCAGACTTTCCGTATATGCTTAAAAGTTTGCTAACAAAAGAAGAGCTGAACGTAGCCTTGTTCAAATCTGTGCTTTCGTCATTGTTTGGAGCTTCTATGAAGTTAAAAATGTTTTCGTAAATGTCTTGACCGCTTGTACGAACATTGACAATGGATTTATTCGTTTCAAAAGTTGAGAACTCGTCTTTTCGGCATAAGATATATACAAACTCGCATATTCTTGTAAGTTTATTCTTGGAAACATTATTAGGAGTTGCGCTTTGCTTTTTCCAAACTATAATGTCTGCAATAGTGAAGTTGGTCTTTCTTATAATGTCTGCAATAGTGAGCGACATACACTCGGTATTTTCGCAACCATAAGACATATTCCACATTACACAACCGTCCTTCTTCAATATCCTATCGAACTCGTTAAAGATATTGCAAATCCATTCCGAATATTCCTCGTTGCTCATACCGTCTTTGTATAAGTCATAACCCCTATCTGTTGAATTTGGTCTAATAATGTTATAGGGCGGTGATGTTAGCACTTTATCTACACAGCCGCTCGGCATACCTTTCATACCTTCAACACAATCCATATTATATATTCTGTTTATCTTGTATTCCATATCTCTCCTACTTTCTCAATCTAAAGTTTTTCATTCTATCATACGCGATATTCATAGAGTAATTTTTTGACATTTGATAAATTCTACCGCCAATGGCATCATCAAGCGAAAGTATCTCATCAATGGTTTTTTCTGTGGATATAAGCGTAAGTGATTTATTAGCATATCTATAATTTAGTATTTCAAAAGCCAAGTTAATGTCACCCTCTGTCGGCTGCTTGCCACGTTGAACCTTGAGGAAATCGTCAATGTAAAGGACATCAACTGACTTTAACTCATCAATAAGTTTCCCATACTCATTACTATCCGTGATAACCGACTTTAACTTTGTAGAGTCCTCTTTCCACATCATATAGCGAACACCTTTTCCGCGCTTTAGCAATTCTCCGCAGATAGCGGTACACAAATGTGATTTCCCTGCACCGCTCATACCCCCAAAGAACAACCAATGATTTTCGCCATACTCAACAAAATTCTGCGCGATAGATAATGCGTTTTTCTGCCACGGATCGGTAGCAATGAACTTTTCAAATGTGTACTCATCAAGCAACGGCTTCAACCGACTTTGTTCCATCTGTTTAAGTGATTTTCTTGCCTTCATACAATCGCAAATTTTCCACATTACCTCACCATTTCTAACAATAGAGATATGCCCTTTGTTTTTGCACTTTCGGCAATCTATTCCCACAAGATTTCCCTCGGCTTCGTTGTCTTGTTCCGCTTTCGATCTCAACCATTCATCTTTGTCAAAGTCACCAATACTCTCCAACAAGTTCGGTTTTTTCTCCTTGATGATCTCCATTATGGCTTCCCCAAGATTTGTCATTCGATGCTCCTTTCTTGTTTAGGTAAGATTGAAATTTTGTGCCAAATAATGTTTCGGGTCTTAAATACTGCGACATTTTATCATCATCGTGCCAAGCATCATACATATTATCAATCACCTTAACAAAGTCATCATATACAAACCCCTCATTCAAACGAGCCTTTATATGCTTCTGTGTTGATTGAGTATCATATTTATATTTTGTTTTAAGTTTACTATTCAAATAATCCACTATATTTTTAATAGTATTAGTAATAGTATTAGTAATAGTACCCTGTTGGGAGGGTGTTAACAGGGGGGTAACAGGGTGTTCGGTTTCCCACATTTCATTCATCTTAAAAATTAGCATATTTCGTATTCTTTCGGAGTTAATAGAGGCAAGATTTTTTTCCACAGTTTTAAGAATATCAGTAGATTTATTCCAATTAAACTTACCCCAATTAAGTATCAAAAGCTCGTGTGTTTCGTGATCTACAAATATTGCTTTGTGAACATTCTCGAATCGATACATAAGATTTTGCACACATTCCCTACTATATCCCATATCTCTCGATATAAGGGCAGGACTTGCTTTCATTACTCCGCAAATATTGTTGTGAGGATTTGTTAACAGATAGAGCCAAAAGTATTTATCTTCTGCCGTAAAGTATTCTATAATATCCTCGTTGTTCCATAATTCAGTATCAATTAGTCTTTTTGCCATATTATCTCCTTTACTTCCTGTTGCAATTATCAACATCACACCAAGTTCTTCGCCAATCTTTAGCTGCATCGTCAAAGCATTGTAAAACCATTTCCATTGTTGTTCCACAAAAGACTTGTTCGTGTTCTCCATCTTCTATGTACTTACAAAATATTGCTTGATTAAAGTCCTTTCTTCTTCGGTCATTATGATCGCTATCAACTGTCATTCGCTTAATAAACAACTCTCTCAAATCGTTTATAACTTTTTTTCCATCTTCAATTCCTTCTCTATTGTGTTTGCAATTACAAGCCATATTATCTCCTTAATCAAAAATGCTTATTTGTACTACATCTTGGTTTATCTTCGCAATTAAATCGGGTACATACTTTTCACGAACCATCTTATCTCTGTACTCGGTGTTATACTTGGGGTTGCTCGACCATACCGAAAAAGGTCTGCCAAGTGTTTCTTC
>JAEIGA010005498.1_pt1 | contig 19352 bp, 10 predicted proteins | sample 9270691 | NCBI WGS metagenome assembly JAEIGA01 (sample SAMN17057246, study PRJNA624740) | gut metagenome | biome: biome; isolation source: fecal sample | host: Bos grunniens | place: China: Xizang | collected 2019 | reverse complement strand
ATACGAAAAGTAACTGCTCTTCCGTTGGATAAGAAGATGGAAATATTGAATGAACTTCGTCTGCATAGTCGCGCATCGGAACACCAGATATGCAACTTCCTTCATATTTCTACGAAACGGAAATAACATAAACTGTATATCACTATCATCCAGCGACTTACGCGAACTGCGTGCCGCCAAAGGGGAGCACGCAGTTCACATAAAGCACTATGAATCAAATACTTAATCAAGCGCCCGTTGGAGGGCAGATCAAAGAGTCTGGCCGTCTATGAACTCGCGGAGAATAGAAGTCGGCGGGATAGCTGCGATCTCGGAAGGAGAGAGAGCTACGATATAGTCCAGGAACTTGAGCATACGCACAGCTTCAGTATATGCCGGAGAAGACGGCGATATCCTGCGAAGCAAAGGTTCCGCATAGTATTTGAGCACCGGCAGCTCGAAGATGTGAGCGGAATTGAACACCGCATCGGCATTCTCCTGATATGGGAATATATTCTTGTTCTCTCCTCTTCTTACACTCGCCCAGCGCATGATTGTATCTTCTGGCACGACGCCTCTTGTACGGTTGTCGCGTATCATACGGCGCAGCATCCTGTTGTCCGAAGTTGAGATGTTGTTGTTCTCGTCGATGGACAACGAAGTGAGAGCAGATGCATACACACGGAACACCTTAGACGGATCGACTCCAGGAATCATGGCAGGATTCAGGGCATGAATACCTTCCATTATAAGGATATCTTTCTCATGAAGTTTCATGAAACTGCCGTTGAAGTATCGCTTGCCTTCCTTGAAGTCGAAACGCGGAATCTCCACTTCCTTGCCTTCAAGGAGTTCGTTGAGCTGCTTTCCGAGGAAGTCAAGATCCATTGCTCCAAGGGCCTCGAAATCATATTCTCCATTTTCGTCAAGCGGAGTGAACTCCCTGTCCACGAAATAGTTGTCAAGCTCGATCACCTTAGGATTCATGCCAAGGATGCGGCATTGGAGAGCCAGACGCTTCGAAGTCGATGTCTTTCCGCTGCTTGAAGGACCGGCAATAAAGACGATCTTCACGCTGCCACGCCTTGCAAAAATCTGATCTGCAATGTCTGCATACATTCTCTCATGAAGAGCCTCAGACAGATTTATCAGGTCAACGACCTTTCCGGACTTAACCCTTTTGTTCAAGGTGCCGACACCATTGATTCCCATTATTGCACACCAGTCCGAATGATTCTTGAGCGCTGTGGCAAGTTTTGACTGACGCTTCATGGGAAGTACTCTTCCCGGATCTCCGTACATCGGATACTGAAGGCAGAAGCCATCATTGAATCCCATCAGTGCAAAAGTTGTAAGACATCCGGTAGAAGGAGTCAACGGTCCATAGAAGGTATCCGCATCGTCACCAAGAAAATAAACGTTATAATTGAATCTTCCCAAGGATTCCAGAAGCTGCACCTTCTCCGGCTGATGATTTCCAGCAAGAAGTTCCACTGCTTCAGACCTCGACACCATCCGCTTTGCAAACGGAAGATCAGCCTCCACGACTTTCCTCATATCAGCCTCTATCGCCTCAATCTCTTCATCTGTTGCAAAATAGACCTTTGGACGGCCGTCTTCCATCGGAACAGTCTCGCGTATCTCGCAATACAGACCGCTCGGAAGCGAATAATCTATTGCGAGCACCTTGTCCGGAAACATAGCCCTGACAACTTTCTGAAGGACAAAACATAAAGACCTCACATACGTACGTCTTCCATCAGGATGAGAATAGTCAAGGAATCGGACGTTGTGGGGGTTGATGATCTTATAGTCCAAAGATGCCAGCTTGTTATCCACCAATGCTGCCAGTATCCTGTTTCCGTCTTCCGGACATGTGTCTGCAGCAAGTTCGTTAAGGGTCGAGCCCATCTTCACAGTGCAATACGCTTCCGTATTCTCACAATAGATTCTTACTTCTTCCATAGTATTTCTTTCAAGAATGGTCCTGTAACTGAATCCGGGTTATCCGCAAGTTCCTCCGGAGTACCTTGTGCAACTATCTGTCCGCCTCTACGTCCACCATCCGGGCCCATATCGAACAGATAGTCAACTGATTTGAGCACATCGAGATTATGCTCGATGACTACAACTGTATTTCCTTGATCGACAAGCTGCTGAAGCACTCCCATAAGCACCTTGACATCTTCAAAATGCAGTCCTGTCGTAGGCTCGTCAAGTATGTAAAGAGTATTTCCTGTTCCTTTTCTTGCGAGTTCTGCCGCAAGTTTCATTCGCTGACTTTCGCCTCCGGATAATGTGACAGCAGATTGTCCAAGCTGCACATAGCCTAATCCCACATCTACCAAGGCTTCGAGTTTGGATGCGATAGAAGGTATGTTGCTGAAAAACTCATAAGCCTCGCTTATAGGCATTTCAAGTACATCGTTTATGTTCTTTCCCTTATATCTGACAGCAAGCGTATCATTCTTGTACCTTTGTCCACGGCATTCATTGCACACGACATTGACTGCCGGAAGGAAATTCATCTCTATTACCTTTATTCCAGCTCCCTTGCATTCCTCACATCTTCCGCCGGGGACATTGAAGGAGAATCTTCCAGCCTTGAAGCCTCTCACCTTTGCATCAGGAGTGGCTTCAAATAGATTTCTTATATCATTGAACACGCCGGTAAACGTGGCCGGATTGCTTCTCGGGGTACGTCCTATCGGACTCTGGTCTATTTCTATAAGTTTGTCGATGTTCTCTATTCCGACGACTTCATCATACGGCAGAGGCTGAAGCTTCGCGTTATAGAATCTGTTCTTGAGCACCGGCATCAGGGTTTCGTTTATCAACGAAGACTTTCCGCTTCCGCTGACTCCTGCAACACCTATGAGCATTCCAAGAGGAAAATCAACGTCTATATTCTTGAGATTGTTTCCCTTAGCTCCTCTTATTCCCAAAGTAAGGCCATTACCTATACGTCTTTCAGAAGGAATCTCTATACATCTCTCTTCCCTAAGATAATCCAATGTCACGGAAGGTCCTATTATCACCCTCTCGTCTTCGTCGGATGGTGCCTGCCCTCCCAAAAGCAGCTCCAATGGTGCATTGAGACAGATCTGGCCGCCTTCAGCACCGGCTCCCGGGCCGACGTCCACAAGCCAGTCCGCAGACATCATCGTCTCGGCATCATGCTCTACGACCATCACCGAATTTCCCTCGTCACGAAGATGTTTTAAAGAGTCTATCAACTTTCTGTTATCTCGCTGATGAAGGCCGATGGAAGGCTCGTCAAGAATATAAAGGACGTTCACCAGCTTCGATCCTATCTGTGTGGCAAGCCTGATTCTCTGGCTTTCCCCTCCAGACAGAGATGCAGTGGCACGGTTCAGGGACAGATAGTCAAGTCCCACATCGAGGAGGAACTGCACCCTGTCTCTAAGCTCCTTGAGAATATCTCTTGCTATGAGTTTCTCACGATTTCCAAAGACATCATCAAGACTGTCGAACCAGACCTTGAGCTGGCTGATTTCCATAGAAGCGACCTCAGAGATGGTCTTTCCGTCAATCTTGAAATATGTGGTGTCACCATTCAGCCTTGTACCCTTACATACCGGACAGACCACCTTCTCGTTTATATCTCCTACGATGCCTGAGTACGACACCATCTCGGAAGTTCCGCCCTCGCCCACTCTGAAAAGTTCATCAGAACCGAATACGATAAGAGAGACCATCTCTTCAGGAAGGTCTTCTATAGGATCATATAACGAAAAGCTGTATTTTCTTGCTATCGAACGGATTATATCAAACTTCCTGGTTTCGCGTACCTTTCCCAAAGGTATGATTCCGCCTTCAGCGATGGACAGGGACCTGTCCGGAATGATTGAATCCATATTCACATCCACAATCATTCCCAAGCCCTTGCAATGTGGGCAATATCCCTGAGGAGAGTTGAACGAGAAAGAATGAGGAGCAGGCTCGGCAAGGGAGATACCTGTATCAGGACATACAAGATGCTTAGAATAATGGCTGACCACTCCTGTCTCCATATCCATGACGGCAAGAGAGCCTTTTCCGAAATTAAGGGCAGATGCGACAGAGTCCTTGATCCTCTTCTCGTCTTTCTGGGATGGCTTGAGACGGTCCACCACCAGTTCTATGAAATGGGCCTTGTATCTGTCAAGAGCAGTCACCTCGGCCAGTTCATACAGATCTCCGTCTATGCGCACCTGAGTGTATCCTCGTTTGCGCATCTGCTCCAGAAGTTCTTTATAATGACCCTTTCTTCCTCTGACTACAGGCGCAAGCAGATAGCATTTCCTGTCATGATAGTTCTCCATGATCAGTGAGATGATCTGTTCATCCGTATAGCGGACCATCGGCTTGCCGGTCTGAGGAGAATATGCAGTAGATGCTCTTGCGTAAAGCAGACGAAGGAAATCGTATATTTCAGTTATCGTTCCTACTGTAGAACGTGGATTGTTGCCAGTGGTCTTCTGCTCTATGGCAATTATGGGACTTAGTCCGGTGATAGACTCCACCTCAGGCTTCGCAAGTATTCCCATGAAATGCTTGGCGTATGTGGAGAGGGTATCCATATACCTTCTCTGGCCCTCAGCGTAGATGGTATCGAAAGCCAAAGACGACTTTCCGCTTCCGCTGAGTCCGGTCACGACAACAAACTGTCCGCGGGGTATCGACAGACTCACATTCTTAAGATTATGTGCCTTTGCTCCCTGTATCTCTATATATTCCTGCTTCTTTGCCATAAGTCCATCCTCAGCTTTTTGCTTTTGATGCGCAATTTACGGATTTTTTTGCAAAACCGCAGCAGGAGGATGGAATTCGTTGAAGTTATAGATGGTCGCCATAGGTCGGGTGAAAGTCTGGCGGCTGCAAACAAAACCCCGGAGCTTTTGCCCCGGGGTGAGTTATGAATATTATTCTATTAGAGGAATGACTATGGTTTAACTCCTGTTTCTACAATCTTAAATGACCACTCATTTTCCACATAAATATCTACAACACCTTTAGCTGGAATATCACCACCTGATCCACCTTTAATCCACATCCATTTCTCTGTAGGTTTTCCTTCTGCCGAATCATAACCAGACCAACCGTATGAGTTATTATAAAATTTAAAAGCTCCACTTGCTCCAAAATCAACAGCTTTCAAAACCTGATAGTTGCCCTCTTTATACATCATAGTTTCTTTGTCCCAACTACCATTTACAAATGAACCACGGATTCCCCATGTTCCCTGAGTTCTTTTCAATGTGCCAGAGATATTATAAACCTTTGAACGCTGGAGTACAAGAGGTGAGCTAGTTGTCTTAACAGCATAACCATTTATCTTGAAAGTGTAACCTTTCACAAGAGCTTGTGGAAGCACTGTAAAATAATAGGTCTTACCTGACTTCAATGAGCCGGTAACCTTAACCGAGCTACTTCCTTTACCATCCTGAATAGTGATTTCACCTAAATCACCATTCATAGGTACAACATTGAAAGTACCTGCGATATTTTCATTATTATTCGCTACAAACTCTACAGAAGAAGCATCCTCTGCTAAAGTAAACTTGATTACTACAGCAATATTCTGGAATGAAAATGACTCCTTATTTGAGCTACGAGCAACAGAGACAGCTGCTCCATCAGCAAATGTACCTTCCTTTTTTACAGCCTGAACAGCAGGAAGTACGGCACCTGAAATCAAAGGCCATCCACCTACTTCACTCAATGTTGCAGTTGAAGTATAAGGATACAAAGCATAATACTTATCTGCATCTGCCAATGCAGTTCCCTCAAAAGAGGCAAATTCTGAGGCAACGTAAGTTGCTTTGTCCTTTATAGTATACTGACGATGATTTACACCATCAAAAACACTAAGCTCATCGTTTGCAGACCATAATGACTTGGTTTCATCACCATTCAGTGATGTTTTAACACCAACGCCAGTCTCAATTGAAGCAGAAATAGTCATCAACTCTTCATTGGTAGCAATCTCAACAAGGTCCTTATTGCATGATGCAGCAACTGCTGCTGCAAACAAAATCATTGATAAAAACTTTTTCATAATTCGTTATTTTAGTTGTTACTAAATATCTCCTCCCTGCGTCCAGTCCTGGTTGCTTGAATTGAGAATTGTTCCTTCGATTTCGATTTCTACTACTGCTACAGCAGGAGATTCATAGTTAAATGTCTTGTTCATAATATAGTTATTTTGTTATTAATTTTTCAAAAAGGCGCGCAAAGTTAGTAATAATTATTGAATTACATGCCGATTTTCATTATAGATTCACAGGAGAAAAGTAACGCCTGACTATTTCTCCTGGAAGCTGATGGCGAAGCCGCCGCCCGGAGCCATAAAGACAGGAAGGACGGTGTCTGAAGTCACGGTCTGCTGAGAGATCTTGTATGCCTGAGGGTTGTTTCTGTAGTGGGCATCTTCAGCATCAGCATATACGGTAGCAACATACGTCTTGCCAGGCTCAAGGAAGTTCATTGGAACCTCAAGAGTGCGAGCATTGTCATCTGTCACACCGCCGCAGAACCACTGTCCTTTCTTCTTGCCCTGACGAGCCACAACCACATACTCACCAGGCTCTGCAAGGAGATACTTAGACTGAATCCAGTCGATATCCACATCCTTTATGAACTGGAAGGCATCCATGAACTTCTCATAGTGCTCAGGATAGTCCGCTGCCATCTGAAGAGGCGAAGACATAGTCACATAAAGACCCAGCTGATTGGCGATGGTAGCATTTACCCATGAATTATTTCTGCCACCAGTTGCTGTCGCAAGATCCTGAACAAAGATACCCGGAGTGAAGTCCATAGGACCGCCATTAAGACGGGTGAAAGGAAGGATGGTCACATGATGAGGCATGGTACCACCGAAAGCCTGGTACTCGGTACCACGCGCAGACTCGCTTCCGATGAGGTTAGGGTAAGTACGGCAGAGACCGGTAGGACGTACCATCTCATGACCGTTTATCATGATCTTGTGCTCAGCAGCCTTTTTCACAACATACATATAGTGGTTGATGAGAGACTGGCTGTAGTGATGCTCTCCGAGAGGAAGGATATCACCCACATAACCACTCTTTATAGAGTTGTAGCCATGCTTATCCATAAGGTCGAGGGCCTGGTCGAGATGACGCTCGTAGTTACGTACCGACGACGAAGTCTCATGGTGCATCATGAGTCTCACGCCCTTCTTGTGGGCATATCTGTTAAGTGCCTCAATGTCGAAGTCTGGGTATGGTGTCACAAAATCAAACACATAGTCCTTGTTGCAGTTGGCCCAGTCTTCCCAACCTTCGTTCCATCCCTCCACGAGAATCTGGTCGAAACCATGCTTTGCTGCGAAATCGATATATCGGCGTACGTTCTCATTGTTGGCAGAGTGACGGCCATTAGGGGTGGCGCTTGCATAATCGGTAACTCCGAGCTGAACTGATGCAAAGTCGTCGGTATAAGCCCATGAGCCCTTTCCTGAAATCATCTCCCACCATACACCTACATACTTCACAGGCTTGATCCAGTCGGTAGATTCAAGAGCGCATGGTTCATTAAGATTGAGAATGAGACGTGATGCAAGCTGAGCTGTAGCGCTTGGGGCAACCTGGATGGTTCTCCAAGGAGTATTGCAAGGAGTCTGCATGCGTCCCTTCCATCCCTGTGCATCAGGAGTGAGATGAGATGTGAAGGTGAGGGTCGTTGGATCAAGTTCAAGGTGCATGCATGGATAGTCGAGCAAAGCAGCCTCGTGGATGTTGATATAAAGACCACTGTCTGTGCGCATCTGGAGAGATGTCTGAACACCATTCACGGAGAATGGAGTCTGTGAGTCATTGCCACAGATAGCTGCCTGCATATTATCGGCAATTTGAGAAAGACGGCACTCTGTGAAGTTATACTCCTGAGTGTCATAGTCGCCAGGTACCCACCAAGCTGTATGGTCTCCTGCAAGAGCAAACTGAGTCATCTCTTCCTTTATGACAAAATAGCTGAGCTTCTTCTGATATGGGAACTCATAACGGAAACCCAAGCCATCATTATAGAGACGGAAGCGGACTGCCATCTTGCGATCAGTGGCTGTCTGCACAAGATTGACAAGGAGTTCATTGTAGTTGTTGCGGATTTTAGCCTCTTCACCCCATACAGGCTCCCAGGTCTCGTCGAATGAGGCAGTCTCCACACTCTCAAGAGCAAAACCGTCGTAGAATGAATTACATGGCTGACGGTCTTCCTTAGAAATGGTGCCGTCTGCATTATAAACGATCTTCTGAGCCTTGAGCACACCGCGGAACTCGAATCCGAGGTTTGAAGGCAAGATAACCTGCTGATCTCCGTAACTGAGAGTATATTGAGGTGTACCCTCAGCTGTAAGATGGAAGGTCATCTCCATATTTCCGTCAGGAGACTTGAGAGTCTGAACGTCGGTCACCTCGCCAGAGGGCTTTGTCGCACAGCCAGCGAGAAGAATGATTGCTGAAATTGCTGATAGGATTCTATTCATATTCTTTACTTTTTAAATTCAACAACAATTACTGACTGTGGAGCTGCCATGGTTGCATCGGAAACCTCGAATGGCTGACCGGTGAGAACGTCAACACCACCATTGAGACCAGCTGAAATCTCCTTATAGTATGTCCAAGGGATGTTCTTTGGCTCGTTTGAGTTGTTCACATACACAAACACCACATCGTCATCGTCATAACGGAAGTAAGCGTAGGTGTTGTCGCGTCTCATGAAATGGAGGGTCTTACCATTGTGAATCACATCCTTGGTCTTTCTCCACTGGAAAAGACGGCTTGAGAAGTCATAAAGCTCTGCAATGAGACCGTCCTCGACAGGCTTACCATCTGTATGTACCTTCGCAGCCGCACGACCTTGTGCCGTAAAGAAATTCAGTTCATCTCCAGACCATCCACCAGGGAAATCAGCACGAAGACCGCCGTGGCTCCAAGGATCATTCACATTGCATGACATGAACATAAGCTCATCACCCGCAAACACCTGAGGGATACCGCGCATGGTAGCCATAAGGGCCATCGCAATCTTGAGACGCTCTGGATTTCTTCCCACAACATCGCCGATACGTCCCACATCGTGGTTTCCTACGAAGATCATCATGTTGGAGAGGTCCTCATACACAAAGTCATGAGAGAGGATATCATAGACACGTGTCATACCCTGTCCCCAGCCAGGATTATTCTCCGGAAGTGAAGCTCGGATGGCATCGTGAAGCGGGAAGTCCATGATTGCTGGAAGATTCGAATCGAATCCATCCTTATTGCGATTGTTATCCTGCCAATATGCAAGCTGAGGGATAGACGATGTCCAGCACTCACCCACTATATTTATATTCGGATACTCTGCACGTACGGCAGCACACCAATCACTCATCGGCTCCTTCTCGTTGTATGGATATGTATCCACACGGAAACCATCAAGACCTGCATATTCGATCCACCATGCGGCCCACTGCTTGAAGTAGTTGAGAACATATCGGTTATTGAGGTTCATATCCGGCATTGACGGAACGAACCAGCCGCTTTCCTGGACATTGAGGTCCTCCTTAGAGGCATTAGGGTCCATATTGGTGGAAAAGCATATATTGGTGCCGGTATATTCAGGGAACTGATGAATCCAGTCGTTAAACGGAAGGTCGTTCATCCACCAATGCGATGTGCCGCAATGATTTGTAACAACGTCCATGATGACCTTGATGCCCTTATCATGAGCCTTTGAGACAAACTCTTTGTAGAGCTCGTTTGTTCCCATTCGAGGATCAATATGGTAGTAGTCTGTGCAGGCATAACCATGGTAAGACTCGACAGGAACATTATCCTCCAGCATTGGAGTGCTCCAGATTACTGTTGCACCGAGGTCGGCTATATAGTCAAGATGGTCAATCACACCCTGGATGTCACCACCATGACGGCCAAAATGCTCATCGCGTGCAGCAGGCTCGGAAGTCTTGTCTGTAGTGTCATTGGAAGGGTCTCCATTTGCAAAACGGTCCGGCATGATGAGATATATCATATCTGCTGTAGTGAAGCTTTTGCGCTCTGCAGAGCCTTCCTGACGAGACTCAATAGAATAAGGATACTTAAAAGTCTTCTTGCCGTTGTTGAAAACAAGGTAATATGTTCCCGGGGTGGCATCATCCGCAATAGCAACATCTACAAACAGATAGTTAGGACTGTCGGCTTTGTGGACTGCAGTCACTGACACTCCGCTGCCGCCTTCGATGGTCACATCTGATTCAGATATATTCTGTCCCTGAATAAGGAGCTGGAGAGGCATGTTCATTCCAGTCCACCATGACAGAGGCTCAACCCTGGTTACCTGTTCTGCTGAGGCATTCTTTACCTTCTTCGGATTGAATGTCTTTTCAGCTGCCATTGCCGCCATCGACACAATACATGCGAGGGCGATTGCTGTGATGGTTCTTTTCATTATTCTGCAGTTATTTCGTATGACCAAGGTGCCTTAAGTTCTGCCTTCACGGTCACCTTGTTGTCCGGAAGGGTGCGGGTGAACACGAGGACGTTGTCATCAGCTGACACCACCTCGAACTTTCCGCCCTTATCGCCTGCTGCAAGAGCAGGATTGGCATGACGGAACGCAATGAGATCCTTGTAGAAATCAAAATACTCGTTCTTCTCCCATGCAGGAACGGGATCCTTCTCAAAGAACTGGAACCTCTTGTTCCATCCCATCTCCTGACCTGTGTAGATCAGAGGCTGACCGCCAGGAAGAGTAAAGGTAAGAACAGCCATTACCTTGGCTGCATCTCCCATTCTCTCAAACTCTGTTCCGGCCCATGAATTCTCGTCATGGTTAGATGTGAACATAAGACGGAATGCATCTGCAGGCTGTCTTTCAGCATCCCTCGCAATATACTCGAGAAGTTCAGGCATATTCTTCTCTCCACGGGCAATGGCGTTCATCAAATGATGGAGCTCCCATGAATATGAAGCGTCAAAGTCGGAGAGGCTGTGAAGAAGCGGCTCCTCTCCTTCTGCAAGCATATACATTCCCGGATAGTCTGCACGAAGACCTGCTATTGTCTCCTGCCAGAACTCAAGCGGCACCTCGCATGCCATATCGCAACGGAAACCGTCGATGCCGCGCTCCATCCAGAAACGCATTGCTGCAGCCATTCCTTTCCATACCTCCTTATTCTCATAATTGAGGTTGGCTGTGTCTGACCAATCGGCAGTGAAGGTGGTATTGCCTTCAGCATCGCGTTCATACCAGTCAGAGGGCTTGCCTGACTCCCATACAGCATCAGGAGAAGTGTGATTTGCCACCCAGTCTATCACAACGCGAAGACCGAGCTTATGCGCTTCTGCAAGGAATTTATCAAAATCTTCAATGGTACCGAACTCAGGATTGATTGCGCAATAGTCCTTTACGGCATAATACGAACCAAGGGTTCCTTTGCGACCCTCGACACCGATAGGATAAATCGGCATGAGCCAAAGGATATCCACTCCAAGTTCCGCAAGGCGCGGAAGCTCGCGCTGTGCTGCAGAAAATGTTCCTTCAGGGGTATATTGACGCACATTCATCTCATATACCACTGAGTTTTCAAGAGGCTGCTGGACAGGAGTTTCCGTCACAGTACATGACAAGGCTACAAGTGCAGCGCAGATTGCAAATAATTTCTTCATATCTTGATTTGTTGATTATCGGTTTCTGCAGATCCAGAGACTCGCATCGCTCCGCAGAAGCATAGGGATATGCTCCGCTCCGCGAGCCTCTGGATCTGCCTTATCAGATTTCGGCAAGGATGGTTGCAGAAGTTGCTGATGCTGAGATCATGTTGCCGGAGTATGCACCCAGACCTTCTGCATCTGCCTGACCGTCCTTTGCAAGAATAGAGTAATTACCCTGAGGAATCTCTATCTTGACTGCCTTCCTTGATCCATTAAGAAGTACTGTGAGCGACTTTGCAGAGTCGATGCCTTCGAGACCGCTTATACGGAATGCAACAACGCATGGGTCGTCAACATCGATGAACTGAAGCTTCTCCCGCACGAGATCCGCATCTCCAAGGCAGAACCCCGGATGGGCATGTCTGATTGCTGCAAGTGCCGAGTAGTAATCGACAAGGTCCTTATACTTGGTCTTATATGTCCAGTCGATGGCATTGATGGAGTCAGGCTTGTTGTAGCTGTTCTTCACTCCATGCTTGTGACGGTAGAGTTCTTCTCCGTTGAAGATGAAAGGAATTCCCTGAGAGGTATATACGGCTGTCTGCGCAAGCTTGACCATCGCAAGACGCTGCTTCTCGGAAGCCTTTGTCGCTTCTTCAAGACGGTCGCGAAGACAATGGTCGTCATGACAGCTGACATAGCTGACGTGCTGCAGAGGATTGGAAGTCCATCGTTCTACAGTGACCTGCGGATGCTGTACACCGCCGACGATTCCGAACTCCACATTCGGCTTGTTACCTGCAACTCCATCCATAAAACCAGCATTCTCACAGCCAAGTGGACCGCGAACAGCATCACGTATATTGTCGCTGAAAGCACCTATCTTGTCAAGCATATAGGTACGGGCCTTAAGGGCAATCTGCTCTTCCGGATAAGCCGGTGAAGACGCAGCCCATCCTTCTCCGTAAAGTACAACATCTGGGTCAATCGCATGAAGACGCTCGCTTATGATGTTCATGGTCTCGATGTCATGGATAGCCATCAGATCAAAGCGGAAGCCGTCGATGTGATATTCTTTCATCCACCATTCAAGCGACTCAATCATATATTTACGGAACATAGCCTGCTCTGAGGCAGTCTCATTTCCGCATCCTGATCCGTTATAGAAGGTTCCGTCCTCCTTCATCCGGTAGAAATATCCCGGCATTGTACGCTCGAAACCTGTATTTGGAGCATGCGTGGTGTGGTTATATACAACATCAAGAATCACTCTGATACCTGCGCCGTGAAGAGCCTGCACCATCTGCTTGAATTCTCTGATACGGGTGACAGGATTATATGGATCTGTTGAGAAAGAACCTTCAACCGCATTGTAATTGAGAGGCTCATATCCCCAGTTATACTGATTATCCTCCAGACGGGTCTCATCGATGGAACCGAAGTCGGTAGAAGGAAGGAGCTGAACGTATGTGATGCCGAGTTCCTTCAGATGGTCTATACCAGTTGCAAGACCATCCGGATTCTTTGATCCTTGTTCGGTAAGAGCCAGGAACTTACCCTTGTTGGATATGCCTGAAGTCTGATGGATTGAAAAGTCTCTATGATGAAGTTCATAGACTATGATATCTGAAGGCTTGATCTCAGGGCTCTTGTCTTCTGCCCAACCCTCAGGATCAGTCTCAGCCCAATCTACCACGGCTCCTTTGGTTCCGTTCACGCCCACAGCCTTTGCAGCTATACCGGCTGTCTCCTCAAGCCATGCACCATCCCTCTTGACCTGGAAGGTGTAGAAAGAGCCTTTGATATCATCCTTTACTGTAGCCTTCCAAAGTCCTCCTTTGGAAAACTTCATATCCTTTGTAAGGAAGGCTGATTCATCAGACACCGAGCGGTAAAGTCTTAGCACTGCTGCATCGGCATCGGGTGACCAGACAGAAAACTCTGTCTGATCACCCTTGTAAACACATTCTTCAAGCGGAGCCTCTGGAATTGCAAGTGAGTCCTTCGGAGCGCATGAGTTGAAAGCGACAGCTGATAAAGTTGCCATCATAAGTAAGTTTAAGATCTTCATACCGCGTCTTATCTTGTTGACCACGAGCCTTCAGAACCTCCCCATCCTGTGATGGTGTAGTGGTTCTTGCCTGCAGGGATGGCAAGGTCGTCGGTCTTGTTCCAGTAATGAACACCCTGATCCCATCCGCTAACCATGTCAGGTCCTCTTCTGACGAAGATTACATTGGAATTTGAAGTAGGGATCGTGCATTTATAGAGTCCTGTGCTTACTGTCTCCATCTGATACCATTTACCTTCACCACCGGTAGGCCAGCTCCACACCTCAAACCATGCTCCATCCACATCCCAAGGACCGGCAGTAAGATAAATCACCTGACCATTTGTACCTGTTCCAGGATTATCGGTACCAGGATTATCGGTACCTGGATTGTCGGTACCCGGCTGATCTGGAGTTTCTGCAGGCGGGTAGCTTGTCCAGTAACCATCCTCTCCCCATGTATCTGGAGCGATAACATAACATACGTTGTCGTTTGTCGGAACCTTAAGGTCGGCTGTCTGTCCCCACTTATTGTCCCAATTATTGTCAGCTGAAGCCGGATTCATCCTCACAAAGATGATATTAGTATAGCCGTCTGGAGTGTCGCACTTGAACACGCCATTTGCAGAATCCTGAACGAGATTCACCCACACTTCTGGCTTACCATCCTCAAAGAAATATGCGGCAAAACGTGCATTTGCCTCAAGCCAGTTGGAATTAGGCTTAAGATACACTGTAGTACCATCAGCCGCACCAGGGTTATCTGTTCCTGGCTGATCTGGAGTTTCTGGCTCTTCTTCCGGAGTGAACGAAAGGCTGCCTATATCGACAAGTCCGCTACGCTCCAAAGCAACCGGATTTTTGAAATCCTTTGCCTTGAATTCATTATTGAGAGTTACGGTGAAACCGTTTGCTATTACAGCTGGAAGAGTTACGATATAGTATGTAGAACCCTTCTTGAAGTCTCCCTTGAGAGTCACACTGCTGACACCTTCCTTCACGTTGATGCGGATAGGCTCGTCGTAGGCTGCAAAAAACTGTCCTGCAAGAGCGACCTCTTCACCAGCCTGGACTGTAACAGACTTGACGCCTTCATCCTTGACTGTAAACTTTATCAACGAACCAAGATTTTTGAAATTGAGAGTGTGGTCGGTGGTATAAGCCATCGAGACAAGAGCATTCGGATCATAGCTGCCTTCAACAGCAGTCTGCTCTGCAGGAACCTCAAGTCCATAGATGGTCTTTCCAAGCATATAGAATGTTATGCTAGTGTCAGCTGGGCATACTGCAAGATAATGCTGACGTCCCTGACCCGCGAGCACACCACGAAACTCAGCAGTTGCAGACGGTGCAGTGAGGCTGTTCTTGAACAGGTTGATTTCTCCATCAAATATGAGAATGGAATCTGAAGGAGTCCACATAGGTGTAAGTCCCTCAAGAACTGTCTTTGTGGCTCCAGGGCAAGTGGCCTTGAATGTAGTGAGGCCATCGTTAATTCCGGACATATCTTCCTTTTGGCATGAGAGAAGACCAAGACAGAAGGCGGTGAGAAGAAGTATATATTTTTTCATGATCATAGTCATTAGCGGGACACTGATGAATTTACAAGAACAAGGGCTTCGCCTGAATTGAGGACATAATTACCACCCTGGACTGTCTTGCCTGAAAGGATATCTGTCCAAGTGCCGGAAGGAATGTTCAAGCTCTTGCTTGAGGCTCCATCGCCGTGGAAGTTTGCATAACCATACACCTTCTTGCTGCCATTGCTGACCTCAAATGTCTTGAGAGGCCATGAAGACATAGTGCCGGTGTAGTATGCACTTTTTCCAAAGAGTTCAGGGTTCTTGTTGCGGAGAGAGTTCATGGCACAGTAGATATCATACAAGGCCTTACGCTCAGGAATGCTGTAATAATCCCACTTAACCGGCTTTCGATCTGTCTCATACTTTCCATCCACGGTGCCGTCCTCTCCTGTCGATGAGCACCACTTGTTGTAGTTGTATCCAAGCTCACCCATCTGCCAAACCATCTTAGGGCCAGGCATTCCAAGGAAGCAGACAGCGTTGAGTGAAAGATTCTGCATGCTGTTTTTAAGATTACCCTTTATTGAAGCGTGGCCGTACTTATCCTGCTTGTAGGCCATTCTCTCCTCATCGTGGCTCTCCATGAATGTAACCCATCCACTTGCACCCCATGAGCCATCAAGCCAGGCGTGTGCTCCCCCAAGATCAACCTTACCCCAACCCATTGCTGTCTCGCAGAACTCATGATTCATCTTCTTCCAAGGGTGCATATCGTTCCTTACATACTCTGATTCCTCGCTATACTGTCCCCAATGTTCAAGGATGATATAGCTGTCAGCATCGGCTGCCTTGATTGCCTTTGCATAATCCTTGATGAGGTTTATGCGTGTCTGATCGACACCGTTCCAGCCGTTGGCGCTATCGGTGAATCCCTTTGAAAGGTCAAAGCGGAAACCATCCACATTGTACTCATTGATGAGATATACGAGGCTTCTCTTCACTACATCCTGCACGAACTTATTGCCATGGTTGATGTCATGGAACACATTAAAGTCGTGTCTTGCATCAACAAAGAAATATGGGTTGTTGGATGCAGTCTTGTTGTCTGTCGAATTCCAGTAGAGCTTTGCAAGAGGGGATGCACCTGTGCTGTGGTTATATACTACGTCAACAATAACAGCAATACCTCTCTTGTGGCATTCGTCTATGAACTGCTTGTACTGCTCGCGTGTTCCGTATGCCTTATCGAGAGCAAAATAGTGGGTTGGGTTATAACCCCAGCTCTCATTACCATCAAACTCCTGGATAGGCATAAGCTCAACAGCATTTACTCCCAAGGTCTGGAGATAGTCAAGTTTCTTCATCGCACCTGCAATGTCGTGAGTCTCGGTGAAGTCACCGAAAAGCATCTCATAGATCACCGGGCACTCTCTGTTCTTGAAAGTGAAAGGACTCCATGCAAAATTATCTCTATTGATCTTCACGCATGACACAATTCCTGAAGCGCCTTCATTGCCCGGATACACCATCTGATCCTCAGGATATATCTGGTTGTGATAATTGATCCATGGGTCTGAACTTGGATCAAGAACTTTCTCGCAGAATGCATCTGAAAGACGGATAACCTGATCAGGCTCTCCTGCCACAGTAGAACGATCACCAATATGATACTGATAGCGATACTCCTTGTCAGGATCAAGTCCTGTAACTGTAATCCACCAGCATCCGTTTGCATCATCGCGATACATCTGGCTCTTTTCATCATTTGACAATGTCCAGTTGTTGAAGTCACCCATGATGAAAGCATAATCCTTATGCTCACCCTTTGTGTCCTTGTCGTGAAGCACGAAAGTGATGGATGTACCTTCTGCATTGATTCCGTAGGTACATCCTGAAGGCATAGACATATTCTTGTACTCACCCGGCTCAAAAGGCTTGAACTTATCATCGACAACCGTGATGAAGCGGTCTTCAGGAATACCCTTGGCAGAACCGTCAACATTACGAATTACGATTCCTATCTGGGTCACAGGAGTAGAACCACTGCCGAAGTATTCTCGAATCGAAGGCTTGAGTTCAAGATGCCATGTATTAGGATCAACAGCATCTGGAGTGAACTTGCACTTTTCTATATTCTCGGTCCATTCGGCCTGGACAAATTTCCATGTACCATATTCAAGGATTCCTATGTGGGCATAAACTTCACCCTTGTATCCTCTCAGAGGAGATTCCTTTCCTGCTGTGAACGAGATTTTAACGGGACCGTCTGCATTCGGAACTTCAGGAGTAGTCCAGATGCGAGTTGCGTTACTGTTTACGATAGGATTTTCTACAAAACTTTCGTTGCCTGCCGCGCTATAGAGCTCTTCCTCAGCAACGGGAGGCGTTAGTGGCTCTTCTTCGCATGAAATCACTGCAGATGCAATAATCGACAGTGCCACCAAACTGGTTAGAACTTTACGTATCATTGTGAATTAGGTTGATTATCAGTTTTATCCTGCTAAGATATATAAAATACGCGCGTGCGCAAAAACAACCTATCCCCAACAGTCAAATTTCATGGACGAACGGCAGGATTTTAAGGACAAAAAAGGCGGACCAATAATGGCCCGCCTATAAGTAAACCGTTTAGGATTCAATTATTTGATTGAACCTGTACCAGCGTTGAAGTCGAGTGTTACTGTCTGACCAGCTGTAACAGCTACAGCAGCCTGATCGTTTCCACCCGCACGGTACTCGATCTTACCATCGAAGATGTTGAACTCCATCTGCCACCAGTCAACACCTGTCACTCCTGTAGGAGCAGCAGCATACTGACGAAGGTTATTTGCAGCTGTTGTTACAATTGTAGCCTTTCCGTCTGCAACAGTGAATGGATACTTGGCAGCATCCCAGCTTCCGAATGCGTCACCGATACCATAAACCTTAGCCTTCTCAACGATAAGAGCATTGTCAACGAAGTTAACGTAAATCATGTAAAGACCATCCTCAGCAACAACGAGGTTACCATCGTTATCATTAGTGTAACCTGTACCGTTAGTCATACCACCGAATGCCTTGCTCCAGTCGTTTGCTACATTGATAGTGCTAAGCTTAACGCCCTTGTTTGCAGTAAGCTGACGGATTGCCCAGAAATGACCAGCATGGCTGTGAACAGGAACAAATTCAACAACACCAGCAGCTCCCCATGTCCAACCACCGAATGCCTCACCTGTCATATAACAGTTTGTAGGGAGTGAGCTCTCCTTAGTAAGCTCGATGTTGTAAGAGAATGAATCAGCGATAGCACCAGCCTTAACCTTGTAAGTAAGAGTGATCTTGTAGAGACCTGCCTTCTCACCAACCTTAAGGTTGTTGTTAGCGTTGTTGTTAAGCTTACCCTCATCATCAAGACCAAGGCTCACCTCAGCCTTAACCTTACCGTCAACGTCGAGGTTAATCTTCCAACCGTGGCAAGAAGCGAACTTGAACTCACCGTTAGCAGACATATCCTGATCAACCCATGTGAAAGTGATTGAACCATCCTCTGCCTTAACAGCCTCACCCTTAGTGAAGCCCCAGCCGTTCATAGCACCACGTACACCCCAGTCAGCCTTCTGAATGATGATCTGTGCGCCATCAGGAAGGTCACCGTTTGCGTTGTTGTCGAGAACGATGTGGTAGAGACCAGTCTCCTTAACCTGCATTGCAGGAGCAGACTCACCGATGATGAGCTTACCCTGCTGAATCTTCATGTTAGGGTTGTCAGCAAAGTTCTTGCAGGTAGGGTCATTCTCATCATAACCATAGTTAACCTCTACGAGCTCTGCGCCATAGAACTTCTTTACTCCTGCTGAATTCTCGATAAGAGAGAAATCCTTGTTAGCCTCGAGCCAGATGTACTTCTCGAACATACCTGTACGAACCTTCTTCTCTACCTCGTTTGAACCGGCAGACATAGCGAAGTCAGCAGTTACCTTGTCAGTACCTGTAGCCGGACCGTAAACATAGAATCCGTCAAGAACGATGTTGTCAAGATCAAGACCGTTCTTTCCTTCTTCCTTCTCACAAGCTGAGAAGCTTGCCATCACTGCAAGAGCAGCGAATGCATAAAAGATCTTTTTCATTACTTTTTGTTATTAAATGGTTAAAAATATAGTT
>JAEIGA010005497.1_pt1 | contig 19353 bp, 25 predicted proteins | sample 9270691 | NCBI WGS metagenome assembly JAEIGA01 (sample SAMN17057246, study PRJNA624740) | gut metagenome | biome: biome; isolation source: fecal sample | host: Bos grunniens | place: China: Xizang | collected 2019 | reverse complement strand
TTGCTCGGTGTTTCGTGCAATGCATAAGACGAATTAACTGTAATACTTGCCGTTGTACCGCCCTCATACGCGGTTAGAATCGTTTGCAAATCGGCGTAGAAGTTATAATCACCGCCGTTCCAATCAAGCGGAATATGCGACAGCAGAAGTATTTGCCACGACCCTGCATCAGATTTACCCGACAGGTCTAATGCTCTCATCAGGAAATCTTTTTGCTCATAAGACAAAGCACAACCGCCACTTGCATCCAAGTAATCGCAAGTATTAAGTACAATTACACGCACTTTTTTGCTTGTGTAATCCTTGTAGCCAAATCCCCTAATTAAGGTATCAGACGCTACATCAAAATCGTTGTGAATACCTATTAAATCGTACTGTGCTTGTGTGTTATCACTCTTATCGTGATTCCCGACAAGGTTAAACGATATAAGCCTATTAAAAGAAGACTTCAACGCATTTATGGAATATTTAGCACCCAACAACGCATTATCCGTGTCAATGCCGTTCTCCCAACAGTTATCCCCAAGATTTGCGATGAAATCACAATCTGCCATACTACCAACCATTTCAAGCGCAAATGCAGAATGCTTTATGGAAGATTTGGAACTGCTCTCGTATGTAGCATCGCCATTAAAAACGTGGATATCGCTTACAGCACCAAACACTAAACAGTTTGGGTGAGCGGTCTTAAAGTCTCGTACCTTGGCTATAACTCGTCCGCATTCCGTAAAATGATAAGTGGGTATATCTGCGTAGCCATCCGCATCACTCCCCGTGCCTGCTTCTGGCAATTCATTCACGGCGTTTAAAATTTCTTCAAGTTCCGTGTTGTTGTTTTGTAAAATTTCGTTATAACTCATAGTTCATCTCCTTACCATTCCACATCTTTGCCTTTCGCGAATGACCCAGTGCTTGCACTATTCTCCAAGAATTGTCCTGTAACCTTTTCATACAAACCAACCACACCATCACTCTTTCTATAACAAGGTATATACTCTCGCACAATTTCGTGTCCGCTTGAAATTCGTGCGCTATACAGCTTATATTCACGCTTGGACGATACCGCACCCGATGAACCCGAATTGTAACCAAAGATGGAAATAGGAATGGTATGTTGTGTTAACGTTGCGCTAAGCGAAACATTGGCTTTTCGTACGCCGTCTTCGTCATAAACATTTACTAAACGACTGTTCAAAAAGTTCGTTTGTAATCGATAGATTGTATCAACCTTCAATGTGCAAGATACACTCGACCCACCGTTAAAACCATAATAAACACTACTTGTAGACATCGGATACACGCAGTAAAATCTTGTAGTGCTACTATCTTCACGTGACCCCATCGGTACACGGTCTTGCAATTTAGGGAATGAAGCAATAACTTCAACACCACAGCTATTATCAGCATAAACATCCGTTATGATATACGGGTAAGTTTCTTCTTCTGCGGATTCAATGTATTCTACGCGTTGGTATTCCTTGCTTGGGTCAGCCACACTACTTGTTGGTACATCTACAACAACCGATTCATACCCCTTCACATCGTGTGTTCCGTTCTCCGTGATGTTTTTCGCCCCACTCGGCTTAATATATCCATCGGGGATAGGCACATCTACCTGCACCGAAGCATACTCGGTAACATCGTGCGTGCCATTTGCCGTAATGCCCTTGCTACCGTTCGGTATGATGTATTCGTCAGGGATAGCACCTACACTAACCTTGAATAACCCGTCATAACCGCTGTCGGCTACAATTTCTTGCGCCGATTTTGTAGGCGTTACGGATTTCTCCTGCAAAGTGATTTCAACCGTTCCACCGCCAAGTGATTTACCTTGCAACGCCGTTTTAATTTCTTCAATCAACACATCTTGCCGTGCAAGTTTTTCGTCCAAGTTCTCAGGAGATACAATAATATCCCTATCACAATATTTCCCTGCCGTTGGCAACCGCTTAGGCACACCGCCTTCTAATTCAATGTTATGGCTCATACATCCGTCACACTCCCATCATAAATTGGCAATGCTGCAATAACATCGGCTATCAGTTGATTCTTGTCGGCTTCCGTCAGTTTGTCCTGCTTACCGCTTTTCAACAACGCGATGTTGTCAGCGTTCGTTTTGATCGCCGCGTTCAATGCTGCTACGTCATTTGGATGCGCTAAAATCCAATCCGCGATTTCTTTAAGAGTATCATAGCTTGTGCTTGCGCCTGCAACAATAGCCGCAATCTTATCCGCTACCGTCTTAACCGTTGCCGCCTTGTTTGTGTTGGCATTGTATGTACCGTCAAAAGCAATCGCATCTTGTTTGCCTGCTACGCTTGTTTTTAACGCCGCAATTTCCGTTGCATTTTGTTTACCTTTTGCGCCATCGTACGCCGTGCCTAAAGTTTCACCTACAACCAACAATGGAGGTTTCTCCGTAATCTCTGAATAGGTATAGGTAGGTTTATTCGGCTGTTTCGCCCACGAAGGCACCGTAGGATCGGTTTCTTCTACAACCCCACCGCCACCGCTGATGTCACCATTCTCAACCATTCCCGTGACTATCTCGCGTACTTCGTCAGCATTTACACCGCGTTCGCCTACAATTTCAAGCGTTTCGGTTTCTTCGTCATACCTAAAGAACACCCCAGACAGCGGTACACTATCCGCAGGCGGTGGCTGTTGCATCTCGTCACGAAGGTCTTCGATTGCGTTTACAATTTCTTCAGCCAACCGCGCTACATAACCCATTACATTCGGTGAATCCTTCAAATCACCGTCCAAGTTAGCAATCGGCGTTACAAACAATTTCTTTTGCTCCGCCGCATTACCAACGAGCCGGCTTTTTGCCCCTTGTACGGAGTTCTTTATAACGGCTTCATAGTCCGCATTTGTAATAGGTGTAATTTTAATCTTCTTACTCATTAGCCTACCCCTATATTCTTTCTTGCGATGGAATACTCAATATCCATCTCCGCCACGGCGCAATCCGTTGTGGTTTCGCTCGTAAACAGCAACTGTATATGCGCGAAATTACGGTCAAATAAACGCCGTCTATATGTGTTAATTCCTACATAACCGCCTACGTCAAAGGTGTACATCCCAAAGGATTTTGCCCCGCCTGTAAGCATAGACGTTTGCATACCGCCAAACAGGTCAAGCGGATTTCCCCAAGCAAAGTCGTTTGCACCTTCCACTTCGATATTGCTGACGGATTTCATTCTTGTCTTGTATCCAAGGTTGATTTTACCGCCGTGCTTTGCGCTTGCTACCATAGACAGCGACCACATATTCTTGAGATACATCGGTGCGCCTAAATCCATTACCGCGGATTGCCAGTACGCCGTTACGGGAACGCAAAACCAAAGGTCTAAATCCGCCGAATCCGCAATCGTTATCCCTTCGGGAATTTTAAGCGCGGTATTGTTGTCTACAAGCTCTAACTCCCACACTTGCCCCGTTTGGTCTACGGCATACGAAGATGCCTTGATAAGCGGGAGTCTATCGCTGTTAAAGGTAACCTTGCCACCTTCCACTTTTATTTCGTCTTCTCTATGTGCGGTAAGCTCGTTGTCCTTGGATGATACCAAGTATTGGTCAGCAAATCCGTCCGTAAACTCGCAAATATACCCGTCTTTATCAATGAAATGGAGCTTATCATCGTAGATGAACCATTCAAGCACGTTCAACCCCGTCAGCCTAAACCATTCGTAGTTAAAGGTGTTTTGTTGGTCACCTTGCATCGTGAATGTGTATCTCGCATCCGCCACATACACTTCGCCTTCTCCTACTGCAAGGAAGTATTTGTCCTTGTACACAATCCCCCTTGCGCTTTGCAGGTCAAATTGCGTGATTTTGGGGTTAATAGTACGGCTACGCTCTCTTGCATACCGTTCCCCCGATGCCACGTTTTCAGCCAACTGAATGCCGTAAACGCCTTCTTTACAAGTGAAGATGTTATCGCCTTCAAGGTTTGCAACAGCCTTTGCGGAAATACCCGTCCTACGAATATCCCCTGCCTTTACTGTAAACCTTGCTCTTTGGTATTCGTTCCCTTCTTCCCCAACACCTACGCTTTCGTAAAAACCACTCGTGTAGTACACCGCTACATCTTCGTGCGCCGATACATCCTTGAAAATTGCAAGCGTACCATCAGTAACCTGCATAAATCCCGAAATCTTGGATTGCGCCCCACCGCATACAATGAACTGGTCGGCAGGGAAGTATGTGGGGTTCGGTTTCAAGTTGATGTCATTCTCCGAGAAATACACGATATTCGGCGTTTCTTTCGATCCACCAAGGAAAATGCGGTCATTCGCACCACTCACCCCAAATGCCGTCATACAAGTCGAATTTATAATCTTAAGCGCGTCTTGGCTGACTACCCCATCGTATGTAGCGCCTTGCTCCCTATAAATGTTAGAGTCCGCATACTTTATCTCAATGTTTACATAGCCGTCGGAGTCTTCCATTGCGTTGCTTATCCGACTTTCAAAGGTAGTTGTATCGGGATTTAACCGCAACATACTACGCGTTTCGGTTTTAGCTGTATAGTGTGGCTCATCTTTTGCGCTTTCGTATAACACTACGCCAAGATATTCATTCTCCCAACAGTTGTTTGCCGAATTCCATACAAACGTGCCTTTGGCAACGCCATCGATGTAGGCAATCGGCGCATATTTATCACTTTCTTCTGGCGTCATGCTGTGTGTCACCCTGCCGCTCAGCAAGAAATGCAATATATACTGCGCACCGTTCGTTCCTTTACCATCTTTAAAGGGGGAAAGGTCTTTTTTTACCTTCACCACATCCCTATGCCAAAATGTAAGCATATTAACGCTTTCATTGCTTGTATATGAATAAAGAACCCCCGTGTCATAAATCGGCTCATCCTTTTCCGTATATGCACCTAACGGGATATTTATCGTGGTTATAGGCGCATATACATCCTTTGCACTCAACACACTAACGCCAAGGTCTTTGTCAAGTTTGATAATGCCGTATTCTGGCACAAACAAGTAATACTCACCGTCTACGCAAATGCTATTCGCCACAGGGTAATGCCCATCAATCGTAATCAGCGTAGTAGGGTCACCGTCAACCGCCCCTAAGATATACCGCCTAAAGATGGTTTTTGGATTGCCGTCTTTGGTCTCATCGATTTGCAGGACGAAATTCTTCCTACTGCCATCAAAGGTCATCCCTGACAAGCTGAACATCCCTTTGACATTTTCAGATGCCTTAAACAACTGCTTAAAGCCGTATCTCTTTTGCAACTGCCCGTCTCTTAAAAGTAAATTAGCCATATCCGTTGCGCGATATGGCTTTACTTCCAAAGGGGAAGAAGCGTAGTCAACGCCACGAAAGTCTTTCAAGGAAAATACCTTTCTATTAACATCGTTTTTCCCAACTCTCATCTCGTTCACCCCGTTCTTTATTCACACTCATACACAAGCTCTACCTGCCCCGACTTGTCGCTGATGCTTGCCAGCGCATCTTCAAACTCATTTCGCTTGTTTTGCGCTACGGACGACTCGTCCAAAGCAAATACATCGCCTACAATGTACAAAGGGATAAGGCTTGCAAGCGTAACCGTTATATCTGGCGCATACTCCGCCAAATCGCTTGTTTCGCTTGATGTATTCAGCACTCGCGCAGGTTCTTGTGCTATTACGCCTGCCATATACATCCTACTCAAACAGCGGTTGATTGCGCCATTCATAGCATAAATATACGTGCCGTAGGTGGGGTCATCCTTTAACCCCGAGATTTCTTCGCCCGTGATATTCATTGCGTTATTGATGCCCATCAGTATTAAGGCTTGGGCTTTTAATTCGCCGATTGTTATGCCGATTTTCTTAGTTTCTTCCATAATAATCTCCTATTGAGCAACGTTACGGAATTGCACCGTTTCGCTATTCGTTGCATATAGACGGCAAGGTCTATATTTTGGAGGACCCCTCGCCGTCATAGGGAATTGTGTAAGCTTAATTATTCGCCATCACCCGTGGTAGCAACCTTGTAGATTGCTTTCTCGTCCAAAACTTTTGCAACGAAAAGGTTTTTCCAACCAACAGATGCTCTTTGGTTAAGAGGGTCTTCAACACCAGAAGAACCAAAGTCCTTCGTGATGATAGAAGGCTTACCTGCGCCACCTTCCATGTCTACTACACCATAGGAATCAGCACCATAGATGTATGCAGTATCCGTGTTCGTGGATTCCATAAAGCGTACGCCGTGCAATTCGCCAAGCTCACCCTTTAAAAGTTTCTTAATCGAGCCGTATTTAGCCGCATCAATCCAACCGCTGTCCTTTTCGCCCATAAGCTCAAACGCTTGAGCAGGGGTGATAATTGCGTGGTAATAGCCATCGGGGAAACGTCTTGCGTTGTTCTTTTTCAATTCAAGAACAATCTTGCGCACGGTTTCGCTCGTCATTTTGCCCGTATGAGAGAAATTGGTTGCACCTGCCTTCATTGCGCTCAATACAACGGTATCAATAAGCAATGCAGCTTGTTCGCCGCAAAGCACGGCGCCTTCCGTCATTGCTTTGTCAATGCCCGTCTTAGCCAAGAGGTCGGAAATCGTTACGAAATCACCATACTGTTTAGCTTGCGCGGTGATAGCCGTTACAGACAACGATTTGCCGTTAGGGGTAACGCCTTCCGTCAATTCGGTATCGGTGATTGCCAGCGCATTGAATTTACGCCAATTAACGGTGGTGCCGCTGTTAGCAGGGAGTACCGACTTCTGCGCATCGTTATATGCGTGAAGGTCGGCAAGAGCGCGTTTCAAAAGCGCACGTTGGTAAAAGAACTTGTTTTCTTCGGTGAGTTTTGCAATAGTGTTAACTTCCATGATAATTTTCTCCTAAAATTAAATAGTTTCTTCGCCTCGTAATACTCTTTCGAGCTTTCTCTCAAAATCCTTTTCGCTCATATCAGCGTAGGACACTTTCGCCGCATCTCCATTCCCAACGAGGCTACCGGGGGAGGATCTCTTCTTCATCTCGGCGGTTTTTGCCTTTACAGCCGCCTTCTTCTCAATCTCGGCACTTTCGTTGCCCGTAAACTCAAGGTAGTCCGCATATACATCGGCAAGGGATTCGTGTTGTACGCGTTTCCCTGCGAACTTCCCAAACTTTGCATCCTGAAGCAATGCCGATACATCCACATTAGGGTATTTCTCCGCAAACTCGGACAACTCCGCTACCCTTTGCTGTTCAGCCTTTGCCTTTTCAGCATTCTCGCGCTTCTCTCCCTTTACTGCGGCGGCATAGTCCTCAATAGGGTCTTTGCCTTCTTTATCCAACTTCTTCATCAGCAAATATTCGTCAACATCCGCTTCGTCTTGGATTTTCTCGCCCGTATAAGGGTTAACGCCACCCACCGCATCAACGATGCCCTTGCGGTAGCTTTCGCGCTCAATCTTTTCACGGATTTCTTTCTCACGCTCTTCGCGCTGTCTTCTCTTTTCCGCTTGCGATGCGCTCTTGTTCTCGGCAACTTCATCTACGGCATCGGCAGTTTCATCGTCCTCTTCTGCCGTGGGATGGTCGGCGGCTTCATCCTCGTTTGCGCCCGTATCCGTAAATTCCATTCCGTCTTCTTCCTGCTCGCTCTCCACTTCTTCAACTTCTTCCGCTTCAAGCATTTCATTTTCGTCCATCATAGTGAACTCTCCTTTGGATTTTTGCGCTCTTCCTGCGAGGTATATTACTGTGCGAGCATAGCGGACAATGCTTGCGCTTCCTCATCGGCAGCACTTGCATTCGCCTGATCGTCTTCAGCCATCATCATTGCCATCGTTTCCGCATCACGCCTTACGTTGGCATATTCTTGCCCTTGGGCTTTCATCACAGCATTTGCCGCGTTTATCTTTTGCGTTGCTTCTTGGTACAATTCTGCAAGCGTTTTACCCATTGCACGGTTGCTATTAATGATTTGGTTAACCTTTTCAACCGTTTGACCTTGCGCCTCAAGACGTTGCCCCATTTGTTGCAATGCTGCAGTAGCTTGCTCCAACTGTTCTTGCAATGCGACTATTTGCTCTTGCGCTTGCTTCACTTGGTTTGCCGTACCTTCTTGCACCTTCTTCAAGAGCGAGGTCTTAAACGATGCAATTTGCGCAGGCAATAACTCAAGGTAGGTAGGATAATCGATATACCCGGCACCAAGATATTCCGTCAACAACGAAATCTCCAACGATTCGCTGTAAGGCGTTCCTGCGCCTGCTTCAATCGATATATCAAACACCGAATTGGTCATTTCCGCACCGCTGAAGGATTGCTCCATATACTGCCCGTCTTCCGCTTGATATTCAAAGTGTTTATCCTCGTAGAACAATTCATAGAACTGCTTGATGATTCTTGCGCCTTTCTTATTCGCTCGCAAGTATCTATCCCTTAACTCTTGGATAGGCTTCAAGGCTTGTGATTGAAGGTTTGCAATTGCTTGACCGCTTTGCCCACTGTACGTTTCGCCCGTCATTACTTCCGTACTGCCCGTCACCAAACGCGTAGAGGACAACAGCGTGTCCATAAACGACATAGGATGGTTGGATATAGGCGGTTCGTCTGAACGGCTGATACCCTTAACCCCATAAGGCGTATGGTCGGTAACCACTTGCCCCGGTGCATTCGTCAATCTTTGGTTACGCAACGCACCCTCTTTTACAATCCACTTGCCCCAAGCAAGGTTTTGGATGCTCAACAACTGCATCGCAAAGATGAAGTTAATAGCCTTTTGGTTGGGGATAATCCCTTCCACTTCACCCATACCATAGATGCTCTTCTCACGCACTTCGTAAGGATACACAACAATGGGGTAAAGGCTGAATTTATGCCTTGCCGTATTAAGCGTTTCTTTTGGGGTATCTTGAAGTTTATCTTCCCCTGCATCCATATTCTCGCCTGATGCCGTATCGCTTGAAATTTCGCCCTTTTTTGCGGTATTTTCAGCCGTTTCAGCCTCACGCTTTAGTTCAGCTTCCGCATCCGCTTCCGTTGGCGGTGTCATTGCAATGCCATCGTGCAACATTGTGGATTTGGTACCGCGCTCGTAGTACACTTCACCATTCTTGCGGTAGTACCTCGTAAGGACGGTAACCAGCTCCGTCCCATCCTGCTCTACTTCATCCGTATACAAAGCACTTGCGCCATCAGGTTGCACGAGCTTCTCACCACCATTCTTGCGGTATTTGCTCGACATCATTTCTATTGCCGCATTCACCTCTACTCTCGTGGCAAGGATAATCCACTTCTGCTTTTGTTCATCCTGCTCTTGAGGATTCGCAAAGAACACATTCAAGGGGTCGATGATTTCAGCTCTTACACCGCCTTCAAAATCCCCAAGCTCACCCTTTGCTTCGCTATCCCAATAGTAGTGAAGTACACCTGTGCCTTTCACAATACCTTCCTGCACAAGCTTGTTACGAAGCTCGTCCATCTCCATCTCGTTCTCAATGGTCTTGTTAAACTCCGTCAGCTTACGCGCCATTTCAGGATTGCCGTTGGAAGTGAATACCAATGAGATAGGCGCACCTACAATAGACGACTTCTTCGACCGAGTGATGAATTTAACGATATTCACCACAGGCCGTGGGATATGACGTGTAGCTTCCGTTTTCGCCGCCCATTGCCTACCCTCGTAAAAGTCTACGTTGATAGGGATTTGCGTAGTCAATTCAAGGCTGTTTTGGTAGCTTCTTGCGTGTTCAAAATCTTCCCAAAGTTTTGTAATCTCAATCTCGTCCATCGGTGTACTCTACCCTCCCCGTATTTGGATTCTTAACGCCCATTGTCATTTCCTCAAATAAGCGTTCCATCTTGTCCGTAGATTTCTTTGCCGAATCATCCGCAAGGACAATCGGGCGGTCTTCCAACACTTTGATGCGGTCTTCCAACCGCTTTATTTCAGCTTTGTGTTCAAGCTCCATTCGTGTCATCCTCTCGACCAATTTCATAAAGGTTTCACTGTTTACAAACATATCCTTCTCCTTACCACCACACGATTTCATTTTCTTCGTGGGTTTCTTCATCCGTCCGCAATGCAAACGGCAATGTTATTTTCTTCGTTTCTTCTCTTCGTTCAGCAGGCTGTGTCCACGATATCGCAAAATATCTCAATGCATCAGGAACGTGCGTTATATCGTGTGGTTCCGTAGCGCAATCCGTAGGCTTCTTTGCATCGTGCTGTAATTGCGGTAAATCGTTGATTAACCTTGTGCAAGTCCGGAACACCTTAAGCCTTGCAAATCCGTCTTTATTCACCTTCAGAAGCTCTCTAATCGCAAGCCAACCTGCTTCTCTATCGTTATTGCTCTTGTTGATGCGCAACCCTGCCTCATCAAACAGCACAGCTTTGCTTTTCCCCGTCTCTTGGGAGCGGTTCCAAAGGTCAGGCGGGGCAAGCGTGTCATACACCATCTCATCCGTCAGCTCATTCGCCTTCTGCGCTGCTGTCGATATAGGCAAATCACTCTCGGCAAACTCACGGAAAACATACACACCGCCAATACTGTCCACAGCTATCCATAACATTGCGAAACAGTCAAGACCATAGTCCATAGAGCGGTACACTTTCCACTCTTTGGGGATGGGGAACGGTTCGCAGGTATGGATATCGTAATCCCATTCGGGGAAGTAGATTCCTTCAAAAATGTTCCAATCACCGAGCAAGAATGCTTTGCGCTGTTGTTCAGGAAGGTTTTCCAAACGTCTCACATAAGCAGGGTCATTACGCATCAGCACTTCGTTGTCATAGACGGTTGCAGGAATGAACGCTACTGTGTTGCCACTCACCTCGTCAGTGTATTGTTTATGACCGTGATGGGTAGCTTCAATGTAGCGTTTTTTGACCCAATTATGCCCTTTACCGCCGGGGTTGCACGTTGCCCGGAAACGAGTAGGATAACCCTTCGCCGAACGCATACACGAAAGCAATACCTGAATAGCCTTCTCGCTGTGCTTTGTCAGCTCGTCAACACCAATAAAATCGATGGATCGGCCTTGATATCCATCAGCATCGTCATCATTTTGGATGTAGCGGAAATGTACCGTAGAACCGTTTATAAGCGTTGCTATGTGCTTACTTCCCGTGTATTCATATAATTCCTTTGGTACTTTCTCTTTCCATTCCTTGATGATATTCGCTTCCAAGTCATCATACGTTTCACGAAATAGGTATGCTGTACAGCCTTTGTATTCAAGACAGTACGCAAGCGTTTCCATAACCAAAGCGCAACTCTTACCACCGCCTTTTGCGCCGCCATAACAACATTCATCAGCACCGCAGGAATGGAATAGGGACTGTTTCTCGTTTGGCTTATAATCAACCTTAATCCTCATCCTTCTCCTTTGGCGGTCGAGGGATGTCAAATTCAACCGTTATACCGCCTTCTACAATGGATGTAGCCTCTTTATTGGCCAACGCCTGCTTATCGTAGATTGTCCCGATCACCGTTGCAATCTCTCGGATGTCATCCACTTTGATGGTACGAAGTTTGCTGAAAAGAGCCTTCTTTTCTTCAGGGGGGATTGTAAGCTTGTTTGCATTTGCAACCTCGTCAACAATCTCGTCAATCTCGTCTTCATACTCTAACGCCCTTTCAATCCTTCGTTTAAGCAATTCGTTGGCTTTGTCGATAATATCCCAAGCATTCCTTGCAAACTCTTCTTTTTTAGAATTACGAATATCTACGAGATTTTGCGAATCTCCGTCAATCCCTTCTTTTTCCCATTTCTTTTCCCACGTCTTAACGGTGGTATATGGGACGCCTAATTTCTTCGCCACCTGCGAACAATTCTCTCCAAGCGAAAAGAGAGCAAACGCTTTCTCTTTTACATCGTCTTTGTATGTTGCTTGTTTCCGCATGTTTTGCCCTCCTTTTTTATCGTTGCTACCATTATAGGGGGGAAAATATCGCAGTTTATCCCCACTTTTATCGTTTTGGAAAGAAAAAAGACACGATTTTTTCGTGTCTTGAAGATTTTTAGTTATTGACAAACTCTTCCTACGGTGCTATAATAAGCAAAAAATAACGGAGGCGCATCTATGGTATGGGAACCTTATGTTGACGAAATTGGATATAAAACTAAAGATTGGATTGCTAAAGGTAGTAAGGGGCATTTTTTGATACACAAAGATGGGAATTATATTGGATCAGGGTGGCGCACTTTGTATATGGATGATTCCACACATGAAGTGTTATGGCGTGGGGCCGAAGAAACTTGGTGGGAAGCCAAGCAATCCTGCCAAAATAGTAAATATTGGGAAAACTAAAGATAAAGGACACGTTAATTCGTGTCCTTTTTTCATTCACAAAATGAGATGCATCGAAAGCGCAATGCGCAGGATAACCTCATTCTTTTGTTTGTAGTATGTATCCCTATGCATAAAGGGAGATGCCATACTTCGGTCATAACCATTGCCGTTTGCGATGTCCGTTAGGATGTACTCTCGCAATCCTTCATCCACGGCATTAAGCGCATCGTCTATCTTTGCGTTTAACTCCCGGAAACGCTGCACCTCTTCATCCGTAGTTATCGTCCTATACTTGCACTCAAAGATTCTTTTGCGGCGCGGATAATCCGCACAATAGCCTTCTACCAACACTCTCACACCTTTCGTTATTCTTTGGTCTAAAGGGTAGTAATGCCTCATACTTCCACCTCTTACAGCTTCATTAAAAACTTTTTAAGCCTTCCCTTTTGTTCTTCCGGGATTTCCTTCCCCGTAATTGCCTTTAGGATAATCGTGTACGGCACACCCGATTCTTGCGACAACTCATACAACGATTTATGCCACTTACTACCTATCCACCGCGCAAACGGTGTAACCCCATTCTCTAATTCAGGTATCATACTTTCCCCTCCGTGATTTCCTTGCAGATTTCGCCAAGTTTATCTTGATACCAATTCCACTCGTCAAGGTCAATGCAATTTACTTTAAGGAACGCTTCGCTTGCCAAACGCTCAAACTTCTCTGCCGTTTCCTTGCGTACCCGTTCAGTAATAACATCTCGATAGTTTTTAACTTCTAAACTTTCATATACACTCGTTTCAAGCACCACCGCACCTTCGGGGATTTTTCTATAGCCTGCGTTGTAAGCACCTTCGGCATACGAATAAGGCATACAATCACACTGTAAACTACATTCTTTGCATGTACATCCCAGTCCTGAACGGCAAGCATAACCTTTGCTCTCACCGAAATCCCTTGCCATTTCTTCAATTTGCTTTTGCTTATCCATTTTGTCCCCCTTTGGGTAAAGTCCCTTTGTATAAGATGCAATTTACATAACTCACAATCATTACTGTACCATCTTCCAACACAAGCTGAATTTGTTCGCCTTCGTAATCACCCCATTTCTTCACATCAACAGTTATCCATTCTTCCCCCACTTTTACAAGGGCTTTATCAAACTTATATTTAGTGTCCACAACTTGACGATTACACCCTGCCAAACAAACCATACAAGCCGTTACCGTCATCAATACTGCTACTATTTTCTTTTTCATTTTTCGTCCACTCCTTCTTCGTATTTATCTCTAATATGACTCCAATAATTTTGGTATGCCTCTAACTTTTGGGAATAGTTTTCCGCTTCTTCTTTGGTAGGATTTCGACCATACCATTGATAAGTGCCATAATGAACACTATCTCCAAGATTGGCAAGTTTTTTAGCCTCATTCCACCTTAACTTGCAACCATCTTCTGCATACAAAAAGCAAGGTGGTTCGTCACCAAATAACTCGCAAGCATATTCGCCATACTCGTAACTCGTTCTTATTAAATGGTTACATTTTTCGCATTTCATTCTTTTCTCCTTCCCCTTACTCACGGCATCGTGCGCCTGCCGTTTTCGGGTAACCTTGTATCGGGGCATAGCCGTATTGAAATGCCGTAGTTTCACTTCACTCGACTAATCATTCCTTTTTTTGTTTTTATTCAAAATCGCACGCATTTTTGTTTATATCAGCTCTCCAAAAATAGCTTCCAATACATTCACCACAATTGAATTGCCTGCTTGCTTGTAAAGCTGTGCATTCGACATCCCTGCCGATATTGCGCTGTCTACGTCTTCGTCCGCAAAGCCCATCAGCCTCCAACACTCTTTCGGGGTCAGCTTACGGATACGATACGGAACAACATCCTTCCCCGCGATATTCTCGTTATCCCCAAACTCGTTTGAGATATAATCACTCGCATCCGCTCTTGTACTGCCCTCTCTCGTTGTCTTGGAACACGCCACATCTCGGTTCACTACAAGGTTTCCATCTCCTACCTTGTACTTGTCATCATAGCTGTTAATGTACGCCTTCATTTTATCCGACAGCTCGTACTTCTCTAACGGCTCGATAATCCCTTGACCGTTGCGCTTTAAGTCCGCTCCTACATTTTGCGTTATCGTTACAACGCACTCACTCTCGGCTCGCACTCGTTGGTTGTATCCGTCCCATACAATAGGTTCGGCTACCTTTGGTTCAAGACATCCGCCTTGCATCGTCCGTATCGTTGGGCATAACCCTTCGTCACTATACACTCGCCCTGTCATCTCGTTGTACTTCTTGTCCGTAAGCTGTGCCACTTGCATAAGCCTTGCATCCTCGATTACCAACTTCGGGTCTTTGTAGCCCCTTGCGCAAAGCGTGGGCATCACTCCGTCCTTCGACTCGGTGCGAGCACCGAGTCGGCTACAGTTGAAGGTGGTGTTCAAGCAACCTTTTACAGCCGTTTCGCTCAAGTAATACCTCTCGTTGACGGAATCCTCAAGCATATCCTTTAAACGCTTTTTAAGGGGAATTTTTGAAGGGAATTCATAGTAGTAATCACCGAGGATAGAAACCATACACCAACGCTCTCTATTTTGTGGTATGCCGTATTCCTTTGCGTTTAGCATTGCCCACTTGCTCTTGTAGCCTAACTCGTCCAAGAACGCTATCCATTTCGCAAAGTCTTGGATGTTCTTCTGAGATGCCACCTGCGGTACGTTCTCCATTACAAGCACGGTAGGAAGTTCCTTCGTTTCCGTCAGCAAGCGTTCCACTTCCCACAATAAACCGCTTCGTGTTCCGCTACCCTTCTCCATACCTTTGCCCTTCCCGGCATTGGATAAGTCTTGGCAAGGGAACGAGTAGGTCAGTAGGTAGCAATACTTGTCCGTATCGACAATCCCTAAATCCTCACCCTTTAGCTTGGTTATATCACTCGGTTGGAAGTTTGTGCCGTGGATTGCGTTGTAGCTTGTCACGGCATACTTGTCAAACTCACAAATGCGGTAATGCTCAAACGCTGCGCCAAGATTCGTCAATGCCTTTGCTTGCGACCCTATCCCGGCAAACAACTCTATAAGCCGTATCGGTTTATCTATGCGGAACTGTTTTGTGCCATCAAATAGGCTTATTTGTCCTACGCTCCCCATACTTCTTCAATCTCCTATCCAACTTCACTCCATACTCTTCGGCTATTTGCAATAACTTCCAACGCATTCCTACCTCTTTGTCGAAGGTAGTATCCCAAACCTTCTCAAGCACTTCCTTTACCACTGCTTTGGGCAATTCTCGCAATTCCTCTTTTAACTCTCTATTGCGTTCCTGCAATTCATCACGAGTTCTCATCCAATCGTCTACAACTTCTTGCGGATAACTAAATTCGTTCATCACTGCGCCTCCTAAATCCATTCAATAACCGTTTTGCCTGTGTAGCCTTTTTCCCACACAAACCACGCATACGCAACTGCGCTGCCGCCCCCCTTCTTCATCCCTTCAAAGTCTGCATTTTTAGCGCAAAGCACACGCTCTGAAAAGACAAGGACCTTTTTCGGTGGATATTTCTGAAACAGTTTTTTTCTCGCTTTCCCTTCAAGAAACGTCAACTTGAGAAACATGCAACACATATCCCCATTATCCAAAAGTTTTATGGCGTGTTCCACAAACTCCTTTGCGTATTTGTAAGGTGGATTTGTGATTATCGCGCAGGGGCTTTGAACAGGCCTTGCAATCGTATCCAAAAAATCAACGCCAGCCGTTCCATAACCACGGTCTTTTAGATCCGTGCTAACAACATTCTTGTTGTACGCCTTCAGCCGTTCGCTTAAATGCCCTTGCCCACAAGCACACTCCCACACATTATCGTGAATAATCACCATATCCATAAGCTCGTCTATCGCAATAGGATCGGTTGCGTAGAAATCGTCCTGTTCCCGCTCTTTGTCGGTGTGATTTGTAGCACCAATCGTTTTATAAATGCTATTCCCGTTTCCTTTCCAATCCTTCATCATCGTCCTCCCAATAGAAATTCTCTTCGCATTGTTTCTTTGCTTCCCTTAACGTTTGCGCACCGCTACGATACACTACCTTCTCTTTCGTCTTGTCCATGTACAGGATGCGCCATCCGTGTCCGTCCTTCCACAAGAGGAAGTGTCCATTCTTGCCCTTCGCAATGATGTCACCTGTTTCCCTGCCAAATCTATCTACTTGCTTTTCCCATGTCATAACCTTCTCACCCCATACCAACGCTTGGTGTATTCCACCAACTCATACTCATCGTTATACCTCGACATCAGCTCGTCCTTTGCATCCTCAAGACTAAAGAACCACGTTGCGCCTTCATCCTCAAAGTTTTGCAACCAATACAGCTCCACCGTGGTGCGGAAGGCTTCAAGGATAAAATGCTTTTCACCCACCGCAAAAACCGTTTCTTCGTACAACTCGTCTCCGTACAACACATACACCTTATCGCCTACTTTTGGCATCTTACACATTCCCTTCTTTCTCCTTTTACTCCAAATCTTCAAACGGATTTCTATCCATCCGTTTCACAACCCCACGCTTTTCTAACTCGCCTGTAACGCCGAATAACAGCACAAGCAATTCTTCCGTGGGTATTTTATCAAGTTGTGGCGATTCGTCCATTTTAGGGGTGTTTTTGCTGTTGTAACTGCATATTGCCCAAAAGCCTAACACCCAAAACAACGATACAACCACCACAATCACTATCAATACCGTCTTCAACACTCCCATAGTTACCATCTCCCAAAACAATCCCCCTTGCATTTCTCGGCAGGCTTCGTACAATTCAAGCACTTGTCTATCTTGCGCTGTTCCGATACCGAAACCTTTCTTTGTTTCTTCGCCCCAACAGGTAATGTCAATGGCGCATCCGCCTTGTACACTCTTATGCTTGCTACCTTCATCGTTAACCTCCCTTATAGCACGAACATACCGTGCCGTCTTCCAGCCAACCTGTATCGTTACATTCGTGGCAATGCCGTTTTACCGTGATGTCTTCTTCTTCCAAGCCGTTGTTGGAAAGGATGTTGTTGCGCTCCATTCTCAACCGCTGGCGTTCCATTTCAAGTTTCGCCATCTTCGGCTTGTCCCCTTTCAGTTCAGCCTTTGCAGCATCAATCTCTATCGAACGCAACCGCTTGTCGATTTCAGCGTAACGCGGATAGGTCATCAGCTTCTTCACAACCGCTTCAACCTTCCGTTCTTCTTCGTCTCGGAGTGCCGTGTAATACCTTTCCCGTCCTGCCATATACTCACGCCCTTCAGCTTGAGTATCCACCTTGTCACGGAAGTTCCCTGCAAGGATGCTGTTATAGCTGTCAAGGATTAACTGCCAACTAAAGGTCTTACGCAAAGATGCACTCTTATCAAACTCTTCCAAAAGCTTGGTAAAGTCGATTTCAGGATAGTCCCCTTTCGCAAACTTCTTGAACTGACAATACACCGAAAAGAACTTTTCCTTCCCATCCGTCCCACCTTTGGGGGGATTTAGGGGGGTATCTTCTTGAACAAGAGGGGTATATTTTTCTTTGCTTCTTTCTTTTTGGGGAGAAGTGGTTTCTTCTAAAAACCTTTTGGTTATTTTGCTTTCGTTTGCTTTTTCTTCAAAAGCTAAATAACCATTTGCTTTTTTTGCTTTATCTCCTTTATTTAAAAGGCTTTTAGAAGGTCGACCGCCTTTTTTACCTGCTTCTTTTCGTATCGCACTTATGCTTTCTTGCTTTTGATTTTCAGCATCAATTTGTTGACGAATAAATGTGAATGCCATCGTGGTCATTCCGTCCATTTTAGGCAGGGGGTCTCCCTTTTGGTGGGAGATCATTGCCCTTAACAAAACCCCTGCTTGCGTGTCCGTCAGCATCTTGATTTGCTCTTCATATTTGGTGTAGATTACAAATCCATCCTTCATCTCAATCCCCCATAGGGAAGGGGATGTCAGCATCGTCTATCAAACGCTTTTGTGCTTCCCTCTCCGCTTTTTTCTTCTCCAACATTGCCCTTGCCTGCATCGTTTCTTCTGCCGTGAATTGCTTCAACTCTTTCCCAAATTTACTCTCCAAAGCCTTTGCCGTTTCTTCTGGGTTTGCTACGCCGTATTCCGTCAACAGCGTTGCTCTTGTAAGCGGTTTTACGGAAGGAACATTATCGTTCGTTTTTGGTGCCGTAGAAGGCTTATTTTGGAAAGGTTTTACTTGCGGTTCATCTTCGTCTTCAGGAAGGTCTTCCCCTGCATAGATGTAAAGCCCTAACCCAAACATTGCCAAATTCTTTGTCAGGCATCTCATAATCGTTTTGTTCACGTCCGTCATTTTAGGGGATAGGATTGCGTTGTTTCGCATATCCATTACAGGCAACCACATTTCATAACACAGCTCGTCCGCGTACACTTCCGTGCGCACCATCCAACCGATTTTATCATTGCCTGTGCAGTACGTTCCGTCAAACTTATCTACCGAGTATGTGGCTTTGGGATATTTCTTCTTAAACTCTGCCCATGCCCACGCCCACGAAAGGTAGGTCAACTGCCCTTTCTTTTCCGTCTTATCATTCACATTAAGCGAATAGATTTCTTCAAACTTACACATTCCCTTCTTTCTCCTTATTGATTTCTTCCCAAGCCTTGTTGGCTTTCTCTAAATACTCACATCCAGCGCAAGGATACGGTTGCGCAACAAACGCAGGCGGGTTGTATCCCGGCGGTGGATTGTAATACCGATTTGCCTTGTAGTATTCAAATTCGTATTCAATCTCCGATGCCTTGTATCGACAAACTTCCATTGCATACTTGCAGTAGTGCCTTCCGCCTACCCATACTTTCTCGCCGTTCACTTCTTCCCAATGCGCATTTGAGTATTCAAGATGGATACACCTCCCACAGCCCTTTCTTTGCCGTGTATTTGCGCTTTCAATCACGCGCTTGCGTTCTTCATCAACCCGTTGTCGTTCAGCCTTTATTCGGTCTTGTTCCGCGTGATATTGATAGTAATCTTCCACATCTTGCGTAATCTCGACTGCATCTCTATAACCGCGGTGCTTTGCGATCGCAATTAAATACTTCCACTGGCTCTCCACCTGCACCA
>JAEIGA010005496.1_pt1 | contig 19353 bp, 20 predicted proteins | sample 9270691 | NCBI WGS metagenome assembly JAEIGA01 (sample SAMN17057246, study PRJNA624740) | gut metagenome | biome: biome; isolation source: fecal sample | host: Bos grunniens | place: China: Xizang | collected 2019 | reverse complement strand
GTAAAGGTTCTCGTATTTGCAAAGGGCGATAAGGTTCAGGCAGCTCTTGACGCAGGCGCAGATTACGCAGGCGGAGCAGAGTACGCTGACAAGATCGTTCAGGAGAACTGGTTTGATTTTGACGTAGTAGTTGCAAGCCCCGATATGATGGGCGTTATCGGTAAGCTCGGTAAGGTTCTCGGTCCTAAGGGACTTATGCCTTCTCCTAAGGCAGGAACTGTTACCCCCGACGTTGCGAAGGCTGTTACAGAGGCTAAGGCAGGTAAGATCGAGTACCGTCTCGACAAGACCAACATTATCCACTGTCCTATCGGTAAGGCTTCCTTCGGTGTTGAGAAGCTCACCGAGAACTTCAACACTCTCGTAGGTGCTGTTATCAAGGCAAAGCCTGCTGCTGCAAAGGGTCAGTACATCAAGAGCTGTGTTATCGCAAGCACTATGGGCCCTGGAATCAAGATCAATCAGGCGAAGCTTGGTTAATTAATAACAACGAAAAGGCTGTTTTAAAACAGCCTTTTTTTGTGCTTGACAATTTGACACAAATATGGTACACTTTTGTTGGATAAAAGATTTTTAACGGAAGGTGTCTGCCGTGAAATATACAAAAGTAATTAAGCGTGTATACGGATTTCTGCTTTGCTTTGCTCTGGCGCTAAGCATATTTACTGCGGATATGTCTGCCGCCCGTAAAGAAAATTTAAATTCCGACGGGAACGAGCCTGAATTCGTTGATATTTTTGTGTGGACGGAGGATATACCTCAGGGGTCGGTAATTTTGGAGGAGCACGTAAAGAAAATAACGGTCAAAAATGAGAATATACCTTCCAACGTTATAGACAATGCCGAAGAAATATACGCAAAATACGCAAAAAGAGATCTGTACGAGAACGAGTATGCATCTGCGGATCAGCTTTCTTCCGCGGTTATGCAGAAGGCAAATTTTGATGTTTTGCTGAAGCCTATCACTGCGTCGACGGATGATTACGTTATCGTCACGGACTATCTTATACCAAATACAGGTGAGGATTTGGCATATTTTCTGCAAATGATGATTGATAAAAATCCAAACAGGACTATTTATTTTCCCGACGGAACGTACGTAATTTCCTCACCGCTCCTTACGTCTGCGATAGGAAAGGAAAGTGTGTCCATTAAATTATCCGACGGAGCTGTAATAAAGGCATCCTTGCTTTGGAAGAATATCGGCGGAGATGCTATGATCTGCCTTGGAGGAGCGGCTCCCAAAAATGATATAGTCAGCATTGGAAGCTATTACAGTATTATGGGCGGAACTCTCGACGCAAACGGAAGAACTAACGGTATAGCCATTTATAGCGGCAGAGAGTCTGTCATAAGAAATATTTGTATCAAAAACGCAAGGACGGGAATTTTCATAGACGAGGGAGCAAACAGCGGCTCATCCGACTGTGATTTTGAGGATATTACCATTATAGGTACAGGCAGAGTTGGCTCCATCGGTATTGATAATAAGGGATATGATAACACCTTTACCAATATCAGGATATACGATATGGTGACAGGCTTCCGTAATAACGGAGGTGGGGAAATATCAAGTATATACGTGACGAACACCCAAAAAAGTGATAAAAATAAGCTTAAAACGGTAGGTATCAGCAGCGGAGGACGACTTTATAACTGCGTTACGGAAAATTGTGCCGTTGGGTTTGAGGTAAAGGGCGCGCCGATTATTTTTGATTGCGTTTCTACGTGGACTTCGAGCGAATTTACTACCCAAACAATGTTAAAAATAAGCGATTCAAACAACGTATTCAGCGGCTGCAGAGCTTATTTTTGCGATGGTGACGGGGTATCGGCTAATTTTGTAACAGGTGTCCAGAATGATAAATTTCCTATTTTGGATGGATGCTATTATGAGAGCAGCAAATGAAAATAAGACCTCTGCTTAGGGCAGAGGTCTTGTGTTTTTCACAGGCGGCAAGCAAGTTTGCAATAAACTCTTGACAAACAGACAAAAAAAGTGTACAATATACTATGTATATATGTGTCATAAAAGTGATTTGATGATATTTGAAATCTCGATATGATATATCTATAATCTTTGATAAAAAAATAAAGGACAAGGAGGTGCTTAGAAATGGAATTGATTTATGCGATCTTGATGGCAGTTGCCGCCTTTTTGGTAGCAGGTGTCGCTTCCGCACTTATCTTCCGCAAGGTAGGCTATAACGCCCGTAAGCGTGTTGCCGAGGCGGAGATAGGCTCCGCAGAGGACGAGGCGAAAAGAATTCGTTCCGAGGGCGCAAAGCAGGCTGAGACCTTGAAAAAGGAAGCCTTGATAAGTGCTAAGGAAGAAATACTTAAGCAGAGAAACGAAGCGGAAAAAGAGCTTAAAGAGCGTCGCGCTGACGTTTCAAGAATGGAACGCCGTATTACCCAGAAGGAAGAAAATCTGGATAAAAAGGCAGAAGCGCTTGAACAGAAAAATGAGTTGCTCGATAAGAAGATAAAGGAAAATGATGTTTTGCGTGAACAGATCAATGAGCTTCGCCATAAGGAGCTTGAGGTTCTCGAGGAGATATCAAAATTTTCTGCCGAGGAAGCTAAGGAAGAGCTTATCAACCGTGTTGAATCCGAAGTGAAGCACGAGTTAGCTCAGAGAATGTCCGACCTTGAGGCTCAGTTCAAGGAGGATGCCGATGCAAAGGCAAAGAACATAATTTCACTTGCCATTCAGAGATGTGCCGCAGACCATGTGGCAGAAACAACAGTTTCCGTAGTGTCCCTTCCCAACGAGGATATGAAGGGAAGAATAATCGGACGCGAGGGAAGAAACATTCAGATGTTGGAAAAGCTTACGGGTGTCGAGCTTATAATCGACGATACCCCCGAGGCTATCACCCTTTCGGGATTCGACCCCGTTAGACGTGAAATTGCCCGTATAACCCTTGAAAAGCTCATTTCCGACGGACGTATCCACCCGTCAAGAATCGAAGAGACGGTGGAAAAGGCGACCAGAGAGGTCGAAACCAATATCAAGCAGGCAGGAGAGCGTGCGACCTTTGACGTGGGTATTCACGGCATAAACGCTGATCTTGTAAGAATGCTTGGAAGACTCCGTTACAGAACCAGCTACGGACAGAATGTTCTTAAACATTCTATTGAGGTAGCGCTTATAGCGGGAATGATAGCAGACGAGCTTGGTATTGACAGTACGGTAGCAAAGCGCGCAGGATTGCTGCACGATATCGGAAAAGCGCAGACTCACGAAATGGAAGGCTCGCACGTAGAGCTTGGAGTAAATCTCGCAAAGAGATACAAGGAATCCCGCGACGTTATCCACGCCATAGAGGCGCATCACGGAGACGTAGAGCCGCAGACTATTACTGCTGTAATAGTTCAGGCAGCAGACGCTATATCTGCTGCAAGACCCGGAGCCCGTAGAGAGGATCTTGAAAATTATATTAAGAGACTTGAGAAGATCGAGGAGATCGCGAAAGGATTTTCGGGAGTTGATAAAGCCTTTGCCGTTCAGGCGGGCAGAGAAATACGCGTAATGGTAAAGCCCGAGGAGGTAAACGACGACGGAATGAAGCTTATAGCAAGAGAAATGGCTGTAAAGATTCAGGAAGAGGTCAAGTATCCGGGTCAGATAAAGATAAATCTTATCCGAGAGAGCCGCGCGGTAGATTACGCAAAATAAAAATTCACTCAAGGAGTGTTATCCATATATTTCACATAAAACCACAAGGGTAATATGGCGGAGATCCGCTGGAGATAAATTGGATAAAGGGGCTGTGCCGAATGGCAAACAGCCCCTTGATTTTTTTTCATTCCTGTGGTAGAATATAGAAAAGATATTTTGGAGGATGCGAAGATGAAGAAGGTAGAGCTTTATACCGACGGAGCGTGCAGAGGAAATCCCGGGCGCGGCGGCTGGGGAGCAATTCTCGTTTATGCGGGAAGAGAAAAGGAGCTGTCGGGGGGAGAACCTATGACCACCAATAACCGAATGGAGCTTATGGCGGCTATTGCGGGTATGGAGGCACTGAAGGAGCCCTGCGAGATAACCATTACGTCCGACTCTAAATATCTTGTTGACGCTATAAATCAGGGTTGGCTTGAGTCGTGGAAAAAAAGAGGATGGAAAAAGGCAGATAAGTCTCCCGTGCTAAACGTTGAGCTCTGGCAAAGAATAGATGAGCTGCTGTCTGTACATAAGGTCAAATTTGTCTGGGTGCACGGACATACGGGACATCCGTATAATGAGCGCTGCGACACCTTGGCAACAGCCTTTGCGGATAGCTTTGAGGAATAAAAAAAGAGGCGCAAGCCTCTTTTTGTTTTATGTCAGCAGACCCTCGATAAGCAGCTTCACGCCTATTCCCACAAGAACGATACCGCCCGCGAGCTCTGCTTTAGACTTGAATTTTGCGCCAAACTTATGACCTATCACAACCCCCGCAGCGCAAATAACAAAGGTAACAGCTCCAATGATTCCAATTGAGGAAACTATATTTATATCGGGGTAAAGAGAGAACGTGATGCCAACAGCCAGCGCGTCAATACTGGTTGCGATAGCCAGCATAAACAGCTCCTTTATATCAAGGCTGTCTTCTTTTTCACAACAGCAATCCTCGTCATCTTTGAAGGATTCCAAAGCCATCTTTCCTCCGATAAAGGCAAGGAGAGCGAAGGCTATCCAATGGTCAAAGGCAGAAATATATTGAACCAACTGATTGCCGAGAAGCCAACCGATAAGCGGCATAAGCATCTGAAATCCACCGAAAAACACGGCGATTATAATTATTCTCAGCTTTTTTAGCTTAGGCATCTTTATGCCCTTACAAATTGATACGGCAAAGGCGTCCATTGCTAAGCTTACGCCTGTGAGAAAGATTTCAAAAAATCCCATATTTACCTCTTTAAAACAGTTCTGACCTTGATATTATAGCATAATATGCTTTTATTGTCAAGGCAATAAAGGTCGTATTTGGTTTAGAACTGACATATAGTATGAAATATAAGGATTTTACTTTATAATGTTGAAAAAAATATATATTTGTGATATAATCTATAAGACGTTAGTTTAGATGAAGGACTTGGAAAAATGGAAAATAAAAAGGAAAAAAAGGGACTGGGAATAAGTGCCAGATCCTTTATTGTTGCGTTGGTCATAATATTCGTCCTAATGTGTCTTACATATGCGGTTACTTTCTTTGTACCCGCGGGAGAATACGCAAGGGTTGATGACGGAAACGGACAGTCAATAATAGTTACTGACAGCTTTAAGTATACCGAGGGGGGGCTTCCGTTTTGGAAATGGATACTTTCACCCGTGCTGGTGTTGGGGGCAGAGGGAAGCGGAACTATCATAGCTGTTATAATATTTCTTTTGCTGGTGGGCGGAGTATTTAACGCCCTTGATAAGAGCGGGATGATGAAATATATGCTTGACAAGAGAGTCTCCAAATTCGGTGGCGTGAGATATAGACTTCTTGCCATAGTTATCTTGTTCTTTATGTGTATGGGCGCGTTTATAGGCTCTTTTGAGGAATGTGTGCCGCTGGTACCCATAGTGGTAGGACTCGCGGTTGCCTTGGGATGGGATGAGCTTACGGGACTTGGAATGAGCCTGCTCGCCATAGGCTGCGGATTCTCCTCGGGGGTGTGCAATCCGTTTACGGTTGGTGTGGCACAGGAGCTTGCAGGATTGCCTATGTTTTCTGGCATTTGGTTTCGTCTGATATCCTTCGCACTTATATATGTTATGTTGCTGCTGTTTGTGAGATGGCATGCTAAAAGAGTAGAGAAGCCCATTGAGACGACAGATATCGGAAGAGAGTTTGTAGCCGATAAAAATATGGACATATCATTGATGCTGTTCGTACTTGTTCTCGGAATTGGAATAGCTATGGTGCTTTGCTCTGTTTTCGTTACCGTTTTGCAGGACTATACTATGGTAATAGTTGCTCTCACGTTTTTGGTTGCGGGCGTGGCTGCTGTAATGGTGTCAGGTATGAATAGCGTTACCCTTGGAAAACACTTCTTTAACGGAATAGTCAGTATACTTCCTGCAGTGCTTATGATACTTATGGCAAGCTCTATAAAATACACGCTTACTGAGGGGAAGATACTTGATACGCTCTTATATTATGCGGTAGAGATGGCAGAGAAGCTTCCAAAAGGAGCAATGATACTGTTCATATATTTTATAGTGTTGGTGATGAATTTCTTTATCAGCTCTGGCTCGGCAAAGGCATTTTTGCTTATCCCGGTTATTCTGCCATTGGCACAGGTATTTGGAATATCCTCCCAGCTTTCTGTGCTTGCTTTTGCTTTCGGCGATGGATTTTCAAACATTCTGTATCCCACCAACCCTGTTCTGCTTATAAGTCTTGGGCTTGCTAACGTAAGCTACGGCAAGTGGTTCAAATGGACGTGGAAGCTTCAGGCGGTCATATTGTGCCTTACAAGTCTTTTGCTTTGGTTTGGATTGGTTATAGGATATTAAGGCAAGGAGAGAGATGTGGAGATTGATAAATAAAAATCACTGAGAGGGCAGCTTTATGAAGGACGTCAGAATAACAGTTATGAGAATAGCTAAATATGATGATTTGATTGAAAAATATGAAAATCCCATAGAGCATACCTGTGATATGGTCTTAGGAAGCGTATTTGTATCAAGGAACGCCCAGCGCCCTGAGGGTATGTGCGACAGCGCGTGGGAGAGTATGGAATATTTCGTCAGGTCACTTGCCGAGGGTGGAGGAAACTTCTACGACGGCTGGATGAAAAACAAATATTCGGCAATGATATCCTGCAATGATGGATTTCGCCCCGTGAGCTTTTTGCTTGAAACTGTTGAATAAGGAGAAAAGATATGAATTTTAAGGAAATAGCGGAAAACAGACAGTCCTGCCGAAGCTACGACAGCGCAAAAGAGGTCGAGCGAGAAAAGATAGATGCCATACTTGAGAGCGCAAGGCTCTCTCCCTCTGCCTGCAACGGACAGCCCTACCATATAACCGTATGCACGGGCGATGCGGCAAAGCAGGCGGCAAAGGCGGTACAGGGAATGGGAATGAATAAATTTGCCGACCAAGCCCCCGTTCTGCTTGTGATTTCCGAGAAGCCCTATGTAAAGACTGCGGCATTTGGTGCTCGTGTCAAGAAAAATGACTACCGTTCCATAGATATAGGTATCTTGACCGCGTATATCACCGCTGAGGCAGCGGCTCAGGGGCTCGGAACCTGTATACTCGGCTGGCTTAATGACGAGGAGCTTCGTCGAATATGCGGAATTGACGGCACGGTAAGGCTCGTTATAACTCTTGGATATGCCGATCCCGCCGAAAAGCTCAGAGTCAAGAAGCGCAAGGATATAGATGACCTTGTAAAAATAATTTGTTGATATAACGGAGGGTAAAATATGCTCGATGTAGGAATGAAGGCGCCCGATTTCAAATTGCTTGACAAGGAAGGAAAAAGTGTATCACTGTCCGATTTTTTGGGCAAAAAGGTGGTACTCTACTTTTATCCCAAGGATAATACCCCCGGATGCACACGTCAAGCCTGTGCTTTCGCGGGGAGCTATAAGGAGTTTCAGAATAAAAACGTAGAGGTGATCGGTATAAGCAAGGACAGCGTGGCATCCCACGTCAAATTTGCCGAGAAATACGGACTGCCCTTCGTGCTGCTTTCCGACCCCGAGCTTGAAGCTATAAAAGCATATGATGTGTGGCAGGAAAAGAAGCTTTGCGGGAAGACGTCTATGGGTGTGGTTCGTACCACGTTCATTATTGACGAAAAGGGAATTATTGAAAGAATAATGCCCAAGGTGAAGCCCGATACCAATGCCGAGGAGATATTGGCGAGCATCTAAAAGAAATAAGGGGCTGTCTCATTTAGCGCAGAACAAAAACACACAAGCAAATAAAGGATAAAAAAGCCGCTTTGCTATCAAAAAAGGATAGTTAAAGCGGTTTTTGTGTAGAAATTTTCAAGGTAAACCTTTCAAATTTCATTTTATGTGTGTTTTTTAGCCGCGAAAACGCTCTCTGACGTACCTTTGTACGCCGACGAGAACGATTTCACGACTTCTGTATCTTAATGACACAGCCCTTTTGCTTAAGCTTCGCTGAAGCTATCTTTTCCTACGCCGCAAAGAGGACATTCAAAATCCTCGGGAAGCTCCTCAAGCTTGGTTCCGGGTGCTATTCCGTGCTCGGGAGCACCTGCTGCCTCGTCATATTCCCATCCGCATATGTCACATACATATTTTTTCATAGTTTTACCTTCTTTCTTTAAATTAAGTATTATATTTGTTTTTTCAGGTTATTCAATTATTCTGCCGTCAGTGGAAATGGTTATCACCTGCCACGGAATAAATTTACCGCTTGCCTGAAGCGCGCGCTTGACAGCATTTTCAATACCGCCGCAGCAAGGTACCTCCATACGGACTATCTTGACACTTTTAATGTCGTTGTTTTTGATTATAGCGGTCAGCTTTTCCGCATAGTCGCCCTCGTCCAGCTTTGGACAACCGATAAGGGTGATGTGATTACGGATAAATTCATTATGGAAATTTCCGTATGCGTAAGCCGTACAATCAGCGGCGATAAGTAGATTTGCGCCGTCAAAATACGGAGCGTTTACGGGAACCAGCTTAATCTGGCAGGGCCACTGTGAGAGCTGACTGGTGACGGCTGTGGGCTTTGATATTGGGGAGGGCGTGTCACGCTTGATAGCCTTTGATTGTGTTCCGGGACAGCCGCAGGGAAGCTTTACGCCGAATTTTTGCATCATTGCCTGACGTACGGCTTCCTCGTTATACGCGGGAGCCTCGCGTTCCTCAAAGGATATGGCATCCACAGGGCAGGCGGGCAGACAGTCGCCCAAACCGTCACAGTAATCCTCGCGTGTCAGCCGTGCCTTACCGTTTATCATTTCTATGGCGCCCTCGTGGCAAGCCGCCGCGCAAGCGCCGCAGCCGTTGCACTTTTCTTCGTCTATTTTTATTATCTTTCTTTTCATAAGCTCTTCCTTACGGATTTTTTGTTAGAAGTCCTTGACTTTCTGGTATTATTATAGTATAATTTAATCACAATGTATGTTGAATTTTCAACAAAAAGGAGAAATTTTGAAAAAATATTTGGAAATTCTCAAAAAATGTCCTCTGTTTTACCGCATAGACGAGGAGGATATGCTCCGTATGCTTGGCTGTCTTGGGGCAAGAGTGGAATTTTTCGATAAGCATTATACCGTAATGTCAGAGGGGAGCTCGGCGAAATATATAGGAATAGTGCTTTTGGGGTCTGTGCAGATAATACAGAACGATTATTACGGAAACCGAAGTATACTTGGCAATATAGGGTGCTCCGAGGTCTTTGCCGAGGCGTTTGCCTGTGCCGAGATAGATGACGTTCCCATAACGGTGATAGCTAACGAGCCGAGTGAGATAATGCTTATTGATTGCAAGCATATTCTGCATACCTGCGCCAACGGATGTGGCTTCCATCATCAGCTTATATTCAACCTCATGAAGGACCTTGCAATGAAAACTATCGTTTTTCATCAAAAGATAGATATCATATCAAAAAGGTCTACACGCGACAAGCTTATGGCATATCTGGCGCTTTACGCAAAAAAGGTGAACAGCAACAGCTTCGAGATACCCTTTGACCGTCAGGAGCTTGCCGATTATCTTGAGGTAGACAGAAGCGGACTCTCGACAGAGATAAGCAAGCTGAGAGCTGAGGGAATACTTGAAAGCAACAAAAAGCATTTTAAACTGTATTAAAAAGGAGAAAAAGAAATGTCAGCATTTTTGGATTCATTACACCCAATCGTCGTATGCTTTATCGTATGCGCCGCAAAAATAATTGAAATTACCATTCAGTCACTCAAGACCTGTATGATGGTCAAGGGGCAGAGAATGAAGGCCGCGGGACTGGGATTTTTGGAGTGTATCATCTGGGGACTCGTTATATCCACCATAATAGGAACTTTGGGAGATAATATATTCCTGTTGCTTTTCTATTGCGTAGGATATGCCACGGGTCTGTTCCTTGGATCTACCATAGAGAGCAAGATAGCTCTTGGTACGTCTAACCTTGAGCTTATTGCAAGTGATGAGAGCACGGAAAAGATAACCGAGTATCTGAGAGCTAACAATAGAGGTTATACTGTATTTGAAGGACACGGTTCTACCGACAAGATGAATATGATATTCGTGGTCCTTCCGAGAAAGGAAACACCAAAGGTCCTCAAGGATATACGCAGGACTTGCGATAACAAGGTGTTTGTCGTAGCGTCCGAGGTCAGCAAATATGCCGGTGGCTACGGTATGATGAAGTAAAGGGAGGTCTTGTCTTGAATCCTAATTATAAACGTACTAAGCTTGCCTGCTATGCGGCTTATTTTACCATGTCATCAATATTCAGTCTGCCTCCGCTGCTGTTCGTTACCTTCAGGGAGACATACGGCATATCCTATACTCTCCTTGGAACGTTAGTGCTTACAAATTTCTGTACACAGCTTGGGGTAGACCTTATATTTACACTGTTTTCAAAGCATTTCAACGTGCGTAAGGTCGTCAGGATAATGCCTGTTCTTACCTCCCTCGGACTTTTGATATACGCTTTGTTTCCTATGATGTTTCCGCATATGGCATATGCGGGACTGCTGCTTGGAACCGTGATTTTTTCGGTATCGGCAGGTTTATCCGAGGTGCTGCTTAGCCCCGTTATAGCTGCCATACCCTCTGAAACACCGCAGAGAGATATGAGTACGCTTCATTCGCTTTACGCTTTCGGGGTGTTTACGGTAGTTCTTATAAGTACTGCTTTTCTTAAGCTTTTTGGAACCGAAAATTGGATGTATCTTACTATGTTCCTTGCCACACTTCCTCTTATATCCGCGGCTTTGTTTATGGTATCGCCAATGCCTCCTATGGATACAAATCAGAAAGAGAGGTCGGACTTGGGAGGAACAAGAAGGAGAACCCTCGGACTGGCTCTGTGCGTGGGATGTATCTTCTTTGGAAGCTGCGCGGAAAACGTTATGAGCAACTGGATATCGGGATATATGGAGACAGCATTGCACATAGATAAGGCAGTAGGCGATATTCTTGGAGTGGCAATGTTTGCTATATTGCTTGGAACAGCAAGGATATCTTATGCGCGCTTCGGTAAAAATGTCGTGAGGGTATTGCTTTGCGGAATGATAGGCGCGGCGGTGTGTTACGTTGCTGCGGGGATATCTACGGGTACAGTGTTGCCTTTTATAGCTTGTATACTTACGGGATTGTGTGTGTCTATGCTTTGGCCCGGAGCTTTGATAATGATGGAAGAGAAAATACCAAATGCAGGCGTAGCCGCCTTTGCGCTTATGGCGGCGGGAGGTGACCTTGGAGCGTCTGTTGCCCCTCAGCTTATGGGAATAGTGGTTGACAGGGTATCGGCTACGCCCTTTGCCGCCGAGCTTGGTATGAGCTTAGGAATGTCGGCAGAGCAGATAGGTATGAAGGCGGGAATGCTGGTAACGGCTATATTTCCCATAATAGGAACGGTTATTTTGCTTTGCGCAATACGTTATTTTAAAAAAGATTATATAAATAAGCAATCAAGCTAAATTTAATAGCTAAGCAAAGAAAACGATGAGGAAGCCAATTGATTCCTCATCGTTAATTTTTATATTACATAAGTTACCATTATGGGATCTCTGAAGATACCAATTTGGGGGTGGCAAATGTGAAGTTCTCGTGTACTCAAATATCTTCAAGAAGTGTAAAATATACGTATATTTGCCGTATTTGATTGATCTTATAGAATGGGAAAATGAAGAAACTGATTTGTTCTTGTGAATAACAATTTTAGAGTAGTTGAGCTGTACTAAAAGTTGCAAGAAACTGACACCTTGATATAAAGTTGATGCTAAAAAGCGACAACTCACTATTTACAAAATCAGAAAAGAGTGTTATAATTATACTGTCGACAAGCATACAGAAGGGTGAATGGTATACCAAAATGAGAAATAACGAGAAATTTAATCGAATCCGTCCCTTGAAGATTTGGGAGATTCTGCAAAGAGAGACAGATGAGGATCATCCCATGGGAACTGAGAAACTTCGTGCCAAGCTGATGGAGTGCGGTATTGAAGCGCACAGAACCACTATCTATGAGGATATCAAGCTTCTTAATGACAGTGGTTATGAGATTATGTCCCGCAGAGGTAGAAGTAACCAGTACTACGTAATCGATCGCAAATTCTCCAATCCGGAGATTCATATTCTCTTGGATGCGGTCCAAGCATCAAGCTTTATTACCGAAAAAAAGACGGCAGAGCTTGTAGATAAAATCGCACAGCTCGCGGGAAGCCAAAAAGGACTTGTTCTAAAGAAGAACATCGTTCAGTTTAACACAGCAAAAAGCTCAAATGAGTGTATATATTATAACGTTAACGAAATTATAACGGCAATCAATAATCGACAGAAGATTATCTTCCTTTACTTTGATTACGATAGCAACCACAATAGAGTGTACCGTAAGGGCGGACACCATTACGTAGTCAGTCCCTATGCCACTGTTTTCGATGACGGACACTATTATATTGTTGTCTACGATAAGCGCTATAACACGATGGCAAATTACCGCATTGACCGAATGGACAAGGTTGAGATCATTGAAGAGCTTGCCGATATGCCCCCGGAAGAGATGCAATTTGATATAGCGACTTACAAAAAATCTCTATTTGGAATGTTCTCCGGTGAAACTACCGAAGTAACTATCGAGGCGCACCGCACGTTGATTGATGCAATATTTGATCTCTTTGGAGAGAAGGTAAGAATCATCTCCAATGGAGAGAAAACGGTACGATTTACTGTTGATGTTCAAGTAAGTCCCTTGTTCTTTGGATGGTGTTGTTCCTTTGGTGAAAGGGTAAAGCTGCTCGGTCCCAACAACATTATCGAGCAGTTGAAAGAGTATACGGAAGCAGTAAAACAACAATATGAGAATGGAGAATAATGGGGATTTTATTAACGTTATAGCAGTCATCTAACAGGCTGACGGGGGCTTTTTGACAGCAATTGAGAATGATTTTTAATATTTGTCGACAAGACGGAGAACTATAGCGGAGGATATTAAGTTATGGTAGAAAGAAATATAGGTCACTTAACACTTACGGTCAACCAAATGGTTGATCAGCTCTCAACAGCATATATATCACTTGTGAATTCAAAAGTTTTGCTCAAAAGCTTTCCGTCGGTAATGCTTTGGGGACCTCCCGGAGTTGGTAAGTCACAAGGTATACGTCAGGTGGCAAAGCGAATTGCCGACAAAACAGGCAAGAGAGTTGAAATAACAGACGTTAGACTTTTATTGTTTAATCCTGTTGACCTTCGAGGAATTCCTACCGCCAATGAGGATAAAACGTTGGCAATATGGCTTAAGCCTCAGATCTTCCAAATGGACGATAGCGAGGATGTTGTCAATATACTTTTCCTTGACGAAATCTCCGCGGCTCCTCAATCCGTCCAAGCGGCAGCTTATCAGATAACACTTGATAGAACAGTAGGCGAGCATAAGCTTCCCGACAACTGCATCGTCATTGCTGCCGGAAACAGAGTTACTGATAGATCTGTTGCCTATACTATGCCCAAAGCATTGGCTAATAGACTTTGCCACATAGAAATTGTCGGTGACAACAAGAGCTGGCACCAATGGGCGGTTGGTGCGGGTATTAATGCGATCGTACTTGGTTTTTTGGATTACAATCCGAGCATGCTTATGCAATTTGATTCCGTAACGGATGGATTAGCTTTCCCAACCCCTCGCTCATGGGAAATGGTTAGCAACATATTGAACTATGTTTCTGATGATATTGGTCAGGTGTTCCCGCTCATTTCAGGATGTGTCGGTGAAGCAGCTGCGTATGAGCTTCGTACTTGGAGTGAGGTCTATAGCAGAATTCCCAAAGTTGAGGCTATATTCGAAGGAAAAGAGAGCGGCGTTCCCTCAAGACCTGAAATCCTGTTTGCGATTTCGTCTTACATCGTTAATTATGCATATTCTCATAATAGTGATTCAGAATTGAAAAATGCGGTTAGTTATGCATCCAGATTACCCGTCGAGTTTAGAAATCGCATTTTTGCCGATCTTTTGCAAATTAAAGGTATACACAAGAGCTTATCAAGACTCTCTGTTTATGATGATTGGTTTTTAAGATCGGGCAGAGATTGGGAAGATTACGGTGTTTTATGACTGATCAAAGAAAGAAACGAATAAGAGCAAGAATACAAGAGGCAAGGGGAAGGCTGATAGAGCAAATACCGTTTTTTGGACTTTTGCTTATGTATTTGAAGTTTGTTTCAGTTCCTAAAATGAAGAAAATATCCACCAACGGAAGATGCATATATTTTTCTCCCGATTTTTTGGAAAAGCTCAATTACAAAGAGCTCGACTATATTTTGTGCCATCAAATATTACATATCGTTTGCGGTCATATATGGAGAGAGCAAGACCTTGAGGGAGATGATTATCATTTCGCCTGTGATATATTTGTGAATCTGATTTTGGAGGATTATGGATTTTGCCAGGAAAGATATCCTCATCTCGGATACTTATATAGACAAATGTCGGACTCAGTAGACTTTTATGGGAAAAGCCCTGAAGAAATCTGCGGCTTGATGCCATATAGCCTTTATGTCTTTAACGAGGACATAAGAAGTAAATTCCTTATGGACAATGAATATTGGTGGAATTATAAGGATGATAATGGACAATCCGGAGAGATCATTATTGACTTGCCCGAATTGATGGGGAGCATCAAGGATGGTGGAGAGAGCTTAGTGCCGCAAGCTGACGGAGAAGGCGATGGTGCTGATGGAGAATGTGGTGTTGTCTCAATTCAAGTTTGGAAGGCAAGAGCGGCTGCTATGGCTAAAACTTTAGAAGGATCTTCGAGTAAGGATAATGGTACATCCGCAGTGCCCGATTGCATCAAACGAATATTTGATAAGATGAAAGAGCCTGTGATCGACTGGAAAAAGATATTGAATAATTTTTTGCAAGAAAGGATCAACGATTATTCTTTTTCTCCTCCTGACCGACGATTTTCTGATACGGACTTCTTTTTGCCGGATTTTAATGAAAAAGATTTTGTATCCAAAGAGATTTTGTTTATGGTAGATACCTCGGGATCGGTCAATGATAATGATCTTGCGGCGGTTTATTCTGAAATTTGCGGAGCAATCGAGCAGTTTGGAGGAAAGCTTTCGGGGAAGCTGGGCTTCTTTGACACTTGCGTAATTGAACCAATACCGTTTGATAATGTTGGCGATTTGAACAGGATCATACCTTACGGCGGCGGTGGAACGGATTTTAGGGTGATATTTGAATATATTAAGCACGAGCTTTGTAACGAATTTCCCGCGTGTGTTGTTATATTTACCGACGGCGAGGCTCCGTATCCTTTGCAGTCGGACACAATGGATATCCCTGTTTTGTGGATTATTAATAACACAAAAATTACACCACCATGGGGGAGAGTTATAAGGGTGTTACCAAACAACGATTGACAAAGATATTTGTTACAAGCTTGAAGTTGAGACGTTGATTTTATGATGTAATTACTGCTATCATCAGCGAAGAGGGCAGGATATAATACTAAAACTGAGGTTGAATATGGATAAAACAATCGTTATAATAATGGGCTTACAGGGCAGTGGGAAAAGCACTTTTTACAAGACGCATTTGGCGGTGGATTTTGTTCGTGTAAATCTCGATACATTAAAAACACGATATCAAGAAAAGTTGCTAATTGAAGATTGTATTGCGAATGGCAAAAGTTATGCCATTGATAATACCAATCCTACAAAGCTTGACAGAGCGCGGTATATTTTCCCCGCAAAGGAAGCGGGATACCGTGTTATCGGATACTTTATGGAGTCCAAAATTAAGGACTGCATACAAAGAAATGCCTTGAGACAAGGAATAGCAAGAGTTCCCGAGAAGGCAATTGCCGCCACATCAAACAAGTTAGAGATTCCATCCTATGATGAAGGATTTGACGAACTGTATTTCGTAAAGAATGATGGAGCAACGATGACGGTAGAAGAATGGAGAAAGTAATATGAAATTTGATGATTTAGATACAAAAATGAGATGCTATGAGCAGTCGATAGATCAACACGTGCTATCCGATATGTATCTCGTAGCCCGCCTTGATGGTAGAAGTTTTTCACGGCTTACGAAAGAAATATGCGATTTTGAGGCGCCTTTTGACGAGAGATTCCGCGATATGATGGTTAACACAGTCAAGACATTAATGGATTGCGGTTTTAGAGTTGTATACGGTTTTACCGAGAGTGATGAGATATCTCTTCTTTTCCATGTCGATGAGGATACATTTGGAAGAAAGGTGAGAAAATTCAATTCGATTCTTGCAGGAACGGCAAGCGCGGCATTTTCTCTCCAACTAGGACAGGTTGCCGCTCTTGATTGCAGACTCGTACCGTTACCCAATCTTGAGCGGGTACAAGATTATTTCTTGTGGAGACAAGAGGACGCACACAGGAATGCTCTCAATGCTCATTGCTATTGGATGCTTCGCAAAGAAGGGATGGGTGTAAAGGAAGCAACAGAAATGCTGGAGGGCAAAAGCGTTTCTTTCAAAAACGAACTGCTGTTCTCTCGTGGAATCAATTTTGACAAGCTTCCTTCTTGGCAAAAGCGCGGCATCGGGGTTTATTGGGCTGATGTTGAAAAAGTCGGATATAACCCAATTACCAAGCAGGAAGTAAAGGCAACCAGAAAGACGTTGAGCGTTAACTACGAGTTGCCCCTCGGTGAAGAGTACGCAAAATATGTGGTATCATTTTTGAAGGATGCATAAAAGCGAAAACTCTGCGGCGGATTTGTAAATTGAAGAATAAACGGAAAGGAGAAGACCCGATGTCATCGTATAGCGAACTGATAAAAAACTTTGAGAGAATTCGAGCATATATGCGTGAGTTCTATGTCTATGGCTTTAAGAGCCGTGACGATTATAGTAAGAAAAGCTCTCGTTCCTATGACGATGAGCGTCGCCGCCTTGAAAGCTGGCTTGGCGATCACATGAGCTTCCTTCGCACTCCCGAAGGTAAAAATGTATTTATTTCCATTGACAGCCGAACGATCAGGCATAATCCCCTATATAATGCTTGGAAAGCAAAGAGCTTTACCGATGGCGATATCACGTTGCATTTCATTATTTTTGATATTCTCCACGATCCGTCTGTTAAGAAAACCATTTCAGAGATACTTTTGGAGATCGACGAAAAATATCTGTCAGGCTTTGAAAGTCCTATGATGTTCGATGAATCAACCGTTCGCAAAAAGCTCAAAGAATATTGTGAGGCAGGCATCATTGTGGCGGAAAAAGAAGGACGGAAGATGTATTACCATCGCGCAGAAAGCACTGACATTTTGGATCTCAATGATGTGTTGCATTATTTTTCGGAAGCCGCGCCTTGTGGAGTCATTGGATCCTTTATTCTTGACAAAGAGGAATCCGATACCGATGCGTTCACCTTTAAGCATCATTACATAACCGGAGCGATTGACAGCGGAGTCCTTGCAGCGCTTTTTACCGCAATGAGAGAAAAGCGCGCTGTAACGATATCCAATATGAGTCGTCGCAGAGATCTGCCCCGAAAGAACAGAATAATTCCTCTGCGTGTATTTATCAGCGTGCAGAGCGGCAGACAGCATCTGCTGGCGTATCTTCCTGAGTACAATCACTTTCAATCTTATAGAGTTGACTACCTATCAAATGTCAAGCTTGAAGAACAAACTCCTCGTTTTGATGAGCTTCGCGCAGAGCTTGACAGAATGCAAAGCAAGATGTGGGGCGTTAGCGTAAAGCGCAACAAATGGGGCGTAGAACACCTTGAGCACGTAGAATTTACGGTTAAGGTGGAGGACAACGAAGAGTTTATTGTCAGGCGTCTATATCGCGAGAAGCGAGTGGGTACAATTGAAAAGCTCGATGAGCACACCTATCGTTTTTCGGCAGACGTTTATGACTCAAGCGAAATAATTCCTTGGATAAGAACCTTTATCTGCCGCATCGTTCAGATGAACTTTTCAAACAAAACCCAAGAGAATAAATTCAAAGAAGATCTTGACGCTATGTACTGCATGTACGGAATCAGCGAGGAGGTGGGAAAATGATATTCAGTGAGCTTTATTCTGCATATTATAATACCATCGCAGCTATTATTTCTCGCATTATAGAGGGTGAACACTCCGAAAAAGAATTGCAGAAAATCGTTGCCGAACGTGCATTTGGAGAGAGCGTGCTTACGATCATGCCAGCACTGAAAAGCGAAAAATGGCAGCTTGTACATTCCGATATGACTACCTCACTTGACCATAAACCCACAATGCCTCTGACAACGCTTCAAAAGAGTTGGCTTAAGGCGATCTCACTTGACCCTCGCGTTAAATTGTTTGGAGTGAAATTTCCCGAACTTGATGACGTTGAACCGCTTTTTACTGCTGACGATTATTACGTTTATGATAAATACAGCGATGGAGATCCCTTTGAGGACGAAGAATACATTCGTCAATTCAAAGTTATTTTGGACGCTATCAGGCAAGAAACACAGATCAAGTTTGAAATGGTCAACCGAAACGGCAAAACTATGCACATCAGATGTCACCCCTTAAGACTTGAATATTCCGAAAAGGATGATAAATTCAGACTCGTAACTGCGGGATGGCATGCAGTTTCTACGGTAAATCTTTCAAAAATAAAAAACTGTGTTCATTATGATGGTCAGAAGGTTCTTGACAATTATGAATGGGATAAGAAACAGGATACGTTGACCGTTAAGGTTTTTGATGAGCGCAATGCACTTGAGAGATTTATGCTTCACTTTGCGCATTTTGAAAAACAAGCAGAAAAGCTTGACAAAAATACATACCTCGTAAAAATTAAATATGCTCACGATGACGAACCGGAAATGGTGATAAGAATACTTTCCTTCGGACCGATGGTCGAGGTTATAGGATCCGAAAACTTCAAAAAATTAGTCATCGAAAAGCTAAAAAAGCAGAAAAGCTACGGACTCAAGTAACGAGATGCCTCCTGACAAGGGGGCATCTTTTTTATTTCTCTTGGGAAATATTCCGTTTTCGCTTACGAAACGCGGTTGCTTAAACCGCGAGGAATATTTCAGAGCGGCGCAAATAGACATTCATTTACCGATAATTTATACGCGCCGTTTGAGTTCGCAGCTTTTTTTCCGTGAAAAAGGCGGAAAAAGATGGTAAAATGAGATTACGAAAGGTGCAAACAGCAAATGAATTAGACACAGGAGTCAGATTC